>Ga0224531_1000324_pt1 | contig 25704 bp, 25 predicted proteins | sample CBST100metaG_FD_179876 | JGI IMG/M metagenome (GOLD analysis project Ga0224531, IMG submission 179876) | Peat soil microbial communities from Stordalen Mire, Sweden - C.B.S.T100 | ecosystem: Environmental > Terrestrial > Soil > Wetlands > Peat | place: Sweden: Norrbotten County, Stordalen Mire...
GTGCCCTCCAGCAGAACAGCAAATCTCCCCGCCTCGTCTCCTGAAAGGGTGGCGACAAAGCCAAAAGAGTCAGTTCCGAGCCGTTTGGGCAACGATTCGGCTAGTTCCGGCTCTCCCGCAAGTGCCTGCGAAAACAACGTTCCGGCTACGCTAATCCAACAATCGAGATAGCTTTTCATCCCTCGGCCTCGCTGGTCAGCCGTTCGATGCGGGCGGCACGGTGGGCCCCCTGGCGGATGGCTGCCGCCTGCGAAAGCGGGAGGCCTCCTACACGCCACTCAGGAAGCGTGTTAGCTGCAAGATCGAGTCGGAGAACGGTTCCAAGCTGCAGATTCTGAATATCGCTAGCCGCTAGGCGCACCGTGGGCAACTGCAAGGTGCCGCCGAACTGGATGTGGCGCGCGGAGGCCTTCATCCGCTCCCGTGTTTCGCCGGCATGACGACGTCGCCTGCCCCAGTCCGAGGTCAGCCTGCGCAGGATGGTGTTGGCCACCACCGCCGGAAAGGCCAAGTTGAGCAAACCAGAGCTATGCGGCATGCGTATCTCGAAGCTCAGACAAAGAGTCTTTTCGGTGACTGGCATGATGCGGACTACTTGGGTCTGCATCTGGCGGCGCTCAAAGTTGAAGCTCAAGCCCACTTGCTGCCAGGCCGCGGTCAATTCGCGGCATATGATTTCAACGACGCTGCCCAGAATGGCCTCCTCAATATCGGTGAGTTCGCGCAGCGGCCCGTCCCTGCCGTCGCCGCCCAACAGCAGATCGATGATCGGCGGCGCCAGGGCGAGATCCAGTTGCAGCACCGACAACGCCCCCAAAGGCTCCAGGCGCACCGAGGCCACGTAGCTGACCTCCGGGATACGCAACACAAATTCATTGAATTGAATCTGTTCCGCGGAAACCAGGTTCACCTGCAAGCGTGTGCGAAGCCAGGCCGCCAGGTTGTGGGTCAGGTTGCGGGCAAACAGATCGTTCAGCAGACTGATGGCGCGCATCTGTTCGTTGGAGATTTGACCAGCCGAAGAGAAGTTGTAGGGCACCACGCGTGCTCGAACCTCGGATCGTGAAGACTCCGGCATTGAGGTGCGTGCCGCCTCAAAAAGTGCGTCAATTTCGTTCTGCTTGAGCATCTTCTCCATCAGCTGTTACTCCCTCCGTAGTGCCCTTCTGCCATCATGATCTGCGCACGTACCTTGCCTCGCCCGCCCGGCTCCGTCCGCAATTTCGTTGGCGTTTCGCGCAGACGGGGCCGGTCGAAAGCTTCGTGGGCTCCGCGGGCTCCGTGCGCGGCCAGATCCTTGAGCGCGGCCCGCAGGTGCATGACGGCTGAAGCATGAACTTGGGAGACGCGCGATTCAACCACTCCCAACGCCAGGCCAATCTCGCGCATGGTCATCTCTTCGTAGTAGTACAGAGTCATCACAAGCCGCTCGCGATCAGGCAGATGGGCGATCGCATCGGTCAGGCGTTCTTCCATTTCACCCCGCAGACACTTGAAGAGCGGATCGTCTTCAGGCCGGCCGGGAATATAGGACAGCTCTTCCTCGCCAGAATCCTCATTGCGCTCCATATGCAGCGTGCCGATCTCCAGCCCCTTGAGATCGCCCAGCACTTGCTGGTACTCCTCCAAGCCCAGTCCCATCTCCTCAGCAACCTCCGGTTCGCCGGGCGCGCGCCCCAGCCGTGCGGTCAGAACCCGAATCGCTTCCTCGACCGCGCGGCCCTTGCGGCGCAACTCGCGCGGGCTCCAGTCCAGTGTGCGCAAACTGTCCAGGATTGCCCCCCGAATACGAAACTGCGCGTAGCTGCGGAACTGCACCTTTTTGGCCGGATCGAACTTGGAGAAGGCATCCATCAGCCCTACCACGCCTGCGGAAACCAGGTCTTCGATGTCAACATGCTGCGGCAGCCGCTCGTGAATGCGGCGAGCCAGAAAGCGCACGATCGGCAAGTGCTCCAGCAGTACCCGCTCCTGCTCTCCACTGAGCGTCGGCGTGGCCGCCGCGACGGGAGGATACTCACCCCCGGACACGTCCCGGTGCAGTGACTTCTGCTTACCCACCGTACCCGCCGTCTCCATATCCATGCTGTTCCCTTCTTCGAACTTCATTCCTTTGTGCAAAATTTCAGCGTCTTCCTAGCTCCAAGCGCGATCTCCGGCCTTCACCGCACGGTTCCCACCGGGCGCAAATGGATCTCGGGAGGAATCTCCCCGGCCGCTACCACCGACATGCGGGGCAACAGCGGTTCCAGCCAGCGCTTGACGTAATAGCGGGCTGGACTAGGACAGAGAAGCACGGGGAGGGCCGCTGCCGAGGTAGATCCGATAAGTTGTCTCAAAGAATCCGCCAATCGCCGGACCAATGGAGTTCGGGGCGACCCGGCCGCACCCAGCAGGTGCTGACCAGTCTCCGGAGCCAGAGTGCCCATAATCTCCTCTTCGAGTGCCGGGTCGAGCAGTAATACCGGCAGTTGTCCTTCGCTATCCAACAGAGGGCGGACCAGCCGCCGACCCAGTGCCTGGCGTGAAGCCTCAACCATCGCCACCAAGTTTTTGTTGGCCGGCGCGATCTCCAGCAGGGCTTCCAGAATCGCTCCCAGATCGCGGATAGATACCCGCTCCCGCAACAGTTGTTCCAGAACGCGACCGACTTCGCCCAGAGTCAGTAGTTTGGGCACCAGTTCTTCCATCAGCTTGGGATGGCTCTCGTTCAACGCATCCATCAGCCGTTTGGTTTCTGCCCGACCCAATAGTTCAAAGGCATGTTGCCGGATGAGTTCGCCGAGATGGGTGGTGATGACCGTAACCGGATCCACCACCGAGTAGCCGGCAGCGATAGCCTGATCCTCCAGCGCTGGGGCAATCCAGACAGCCGGTACTCCGAAGGCCGGCTCCCGCGTCTCTTTACCGACCAGAGGACGGCGGCCCTGGTCTCCTGAGACGGCCAATAACTGCGGCCCCTCGGTCTGCCAGCGGCCAATCTCCATCCCCCGTAGCGAGAAAAGGTACTCGCGGGGCTTGAGACGCAGATTGTCCGAAATATGCACGGGCGGCACCAGAAATCCCATCTCCGCAGAGAGATGGCGGCGCAGCGAGCGCACCCGATTCAGCAGTTGCCCACCCTGCTTCTCGTCCACTAGCGGAATCAGCTGGAAGCCAATCTCAAGAGTCAGGTCCTCCAAGCGCAACAATGCGGCCAGGTCAGTTCCTTGCGCCTGATCGGTTTTTTTCTTCTTCTCCATCGTGCCCAACTCGACCGGGGCTTCCACTTGGGGATGGGCTGATACTCTGCGCGCGCACCAGTAGAGCCCCGCCGCTACCAGCAGAAAGGCCAGCTTGGGCAGTCCTGGAATAAGACACATGGCCGCCGAGACCAAGCTTGCCAGATACAGAGTGACCGGCCGCCCTAGCAGTTGCTGGCGGATTTCTCCGCCCAGCATGCCTGCTGAGTTGGCCCGAGTCAGGGTGATAGCTCCTGCCACCGAGACCAGCAATGATGGGATCAGAGTGACCAACCCATCGCCCACCGTCAGGATGGTGTAAGTGCGGGCCGCCTCACCGAGTTCGATGCCCTGCTGCAAGGTTCCAATCAGCAGGCCGGCAATGATGTTGATGGCCGTGATCAGAATCGTGGCCAGCGAGTCACGCTGGTTGAATCGAGCGGCACCGTCCATAGCTCCGTAGAACTCAGCCTCACGGGCAATCGCCTGGCGGCGACGGCGCGCCTCGGCCTCGTCGATTAGCCCGGCATTCATATCGGCGTCGATGGCCATCTGCTTGCCAGGCAAGGCGTCCAAAGTGAAACGGGCGGTGACTTCGGCGGTGCGCACCGCGCCGTGGGAAACTACCAGAAATTGGATGGCGATCAAGGCCAGGAAGAGTACGAACCCAACTACATAGTTGCCGCCCACCACAAACTGGCCGAAGGCCTCGATCACTTTGCCAGCGGCCGAGGTACCCTCCGACCCGTGCAGCAGAATGCGGCGACTGGAGGCGATGTTCAGGGCCAACCGGAAGAGAGTCAATAACAGCAGCAGGGTGGGAAAGACGCTGAGTTCAACCGCCCGGCGGATCTGCACCGAGGAGAGGAACACGATGATCGAAGCGGCCATCGACAGCGCCAGCAGCAGGTCAAGACCCGCTGCTGGGAGCGGAACCAGCATGACGAAGATTACGCTGATGGCCGCCATCGGCAACAGGTACTCCTGCATGCGATGCCAGATGGACACGTGAGGCAGCTGACCGGCGGCCATAGTGGTGGTACTCATAGGGTTCCTCCTCGACGGGGTGTCGCGCCGGAGCCGGGTTGCCGGTTCAGTGGGACTGTGGCCTCGGTGCGCAACGGTGCACTGGACTGGCTGCGGGCACGGGCCTCGCGAGCGCGCCGCTCCCGCAACTCAGACTCCACCCGCTGGCGATAGAGATAGGCCAGAATGGCAGCTACGGCGGCATAGAGGTCAGCAGGGATCGGTTGACCTACCTCGACCGAGCGATAAAGAGAGCGGGCCAGCGGTGGGTTTTCAATGATGGGCACTCCGGCCCAGCGAGCTTCGGCCTTGATCTCTTCTGCCAGCAGATTGCGGCCCTTGGCCATCACTTTGGGCGCCTCCATGGTGGTGAAGTCGAAGCCCAGGGCCACGGCATAATGGGTGGGATTCACAAGCACCACAGCGGCCTTGGACACATCGGCCTTCACCCTGCGACGGCGCATCTGGCGCTGCAAACCGCGAATCCGGCCGCGAATCTGCGGGTTGCCTTCGGTCTGTTTCATCTCGTCGCGCATATCCTGTTTGCTCATCTTCAGACGGGACTCGCGGCTCTGCCACTCCACCAGATAGTCGATGGCCGCCCATCCGAAGAGCAGCCAGGCAGCAGCCACCAGCAGTCCGTAAACGTCTGTGCCCAGCAGTTCGAGACGGGCAGTTGAAAACGGGGGAACGGTTAGTTGGCGGGCGATGCGCTGCACGGCAAAGACGGCCAGCAAGCTGGCCGGAAGCAGAGACTTGGCCAGCCGGGCTGCCGCCCGCAGCGAAAACAGGTTCTTCACGTTGCTCACCGGGTTGATGCGATCCAGCTTGAAGCCAACCGCTGCGGCATTGAAGTTGAGTCCGCCTGTCTGCAAAACTCCTACGGCCAGCGCACCTGCGGCTACCGTGGCCATCACCATCGCCATCGGCGCCAGAACCGAGATCGAGAGATGGCGTATGGCGTTGAGCGTCGACTGCAACTGCGTGGGTTCCCATCGAGTCGGCGCTCCCAAATCGAGGAAAGCTGCAAATGTTCCCCTCCAAGCCGTAAGTGTGTGGCTGCCCAGCGCTCCCAATGCCATTACACCGGCCAGCGTTCCGGCCGCGGCCGAGAGCTCGCGGCTGTGCAGAATGTCGCCTTCCTTGCGGGCCTGTTCGCGACGATGCTGGGTTGCCTGTTCTGTGCGGTCTCCGGCCATCGGCTATCCTCCCAGTCCAGAGATCGCTCCCTGGCCTGGCGCGGAAATCAGCCGTTCCGCCAGATCGAGCAATCCCGCGAAACGCGCCTCGATGAAGCGCGGCCACAAGGCCAGCGAACCGGTCAGGATCACAAAACCAGTGAGAGTTTTCAGTGGTACGGTCAGGGACATCACCGGCAATTGCGGGCTTAGCTTGCTCAACAGGGCCACCGCGACTTCAACCAGCATCGTGGCCGCCAACACGGGCGCAGCCAATTCGATTGCGGCCAGAAAGATGCCGCCAGCGGCGCGCACAATCGCCTGCGCCGTAGCTGGTGCCAGCGAGTAGCTGCCCAAGGGCGCCACGCGGAAGCTGCGCACCATGGAAGCAAGCAGAATCCGGTCCAATCCAGCGGCAATCACCACCAACGTACCCATCAGCTGAAATAACTCGCCCATCAGCGGCGTTTGGATCGATGAGGTGGGGTCCATGATATTGACCATCGAAAAACTGAACTGCAAGCCGGCAATCTGCCCGGCAAACAGGAGCATCTCGTTCAAAAGCGCCAGCGTCAGGCCGTAGACCAGACCCACTGCGAGTTCGCCCAATAGAGCTGAAAAACCGATCGATACCTGAGCATTGGGCAATGTCGCTACAAGGGGAGCCAGAAGGAAAGCCACAGCCCCCACGAAGACCGCTTTGGCGCGCAGGGGCAGCGCGGTTGAGGAGAAGAAGGGCGCAAAGACCACCATCCCGCTTACCCGCACCAGGGCTAGTGTCATTGCACTCAAAAAGGTGGTCCATTCAGGCATGGCGTCTCTCTCTGCTGTCTAACCCAGAAAACGGTGCAAATCGGTAAACAACAGCCGGGTATAGGCCGCCATACGGCCCAGGAACCAGGGCATCCCGATCAGCAAGATCAGGGCCACGGCCGCCAGACGGGGAACGCTGGTCAACGACTGCTCCTGCAGGCTGGTCAGGGTCTGGACCAGACTCAATACAAAACTCAGCAGGACGGTGGCGATCAGCACCGGGGCAGCCACAATCATGGCTTCCTTCATTAACTGGCGCAGCAATTCGGCAACCAAGTCTGGTGTCATCGGGTGATCCTTTAAAAGCTCTTCAAGAGCGAGTTAGCCAGCAGGTTCCAGCCATCTACCATCACAAACAGCAGAATCTTCAGCGGTGTCGAGACCACCACCGGCGGCAACTGGAACATGCCTATCGAGGTGGTGATAGAGGCGGTGACGATATCGATCAACAGAAAGGGGAGGTACAGCACCGCACCGATGGCAAAGCCCGCCTTTAATTCGGAAAGAATGTAGGCGGGGACCACCACTCGCATGGGCAGGTCGTCCGGTTTATTGGGACGGGGAATCTGGCCCGCCGAGGTAAACAGCGCAAGATCCTTCTCCCGGGCGTAGCGCAGCAGAAAATGTTTGATCGGTTGCGCTCCCCGGTCGATGGCTTCGATGCCCGTCACCTGCCCGGCGCGAAAGGGCTCGACCGCTTGCTGGTCCACTTGGGTCAGCACCGGCGCCATCAGAAACCAGGTCATCATCAGGGCCAACCCCATCAGGGTAGGATTGGAGGGCGCAGTCTGGGTGCCCAACGCCTGGCGCAGAAAATGAAAGACCACTAATAGCCGAACCATCGGCGTCATGGCCATCAGGATCGCGGGCAGCAGGGTAATCAGCGTCAGGACGAAAAGAATTGTCCAGGGAGTAGAATCCGCGGGATGAAGGTGCGCGTTCAGATCGGGCAGCGCTGGCAAAGCCGTCGCAACCCGCGCTGCGGCCCATAGGGCTACCATGAGACTCTCCCCGCTGGGCGCGCCGACCCGGTCGAACGCCCAGAGGTAACGCTCCCTGCCTGCTGGTCGAGCGCATAGAAGGCGGGGCCGCCCTCGGGCGATGTGGCCACCAGAAACCGCCGGCCTTCGGCCTCCACCAGAGCCAGCGACTGCCGAGGAGCAATCGTAATTCGCTCGAGAAGCGCCAGCCGCGCCGGAGCGCGCCGCGTACCCTGCAGCCTTCCCCGCAGCCAGCCGAGCAGTTTCTCCCCCTGTATTACTGCCAAACCCGTGTTTCCTTCGCGCGCTCGCTTCATATCCCGGCTTCTCCAGCTCTCACTGCTCAAATTGCACCCACGCCCTTCAGACCAGCCGGGTTACACGTACTGCCAACTGCGATTCAATGACCTCAAATTCGCTCCAGGCCAGCTGCGTCTGGCCCGAGGCCAGCGGCAAATCTGCCCCCAGTGCCCATTCGGTCTCAATCACCTGCCCAGGCTCTAGCGCCAGCAGATTGCGCACTCGGAACTCGGGCACAGGGATGGCTACGTCCAGTTCCACCGGCAGTCGCGCGATCCGACCGCTGAGTGAATCCGGCTCGTCCTCCACCTGAATCTGGGTCGAGCCAAGCAGCGCTTGTTCCGCTCCAGCCGCAACCGCGGATGGAGCAATCTCGTGCGGTTGTTCGGTTGCCGGCGACGGTAATGGATGGGTGGTAGCCATGTGCTTAGGATTCATGCAGAAACGTGACCAGAACAAGAAGGGAAACATGGGAGAAAACTAATGTGGCCTCTGCGAAACTCCCGGCGTTGCGCCCCATGAAACCTGCGAGCAGCATCGCTGCTACACTTGATAGCAATAAGAAAAAGCGACATTCCAACCCAACAAGGCCTGGAAGCCGCCTTGAATCGAGGTCGAACTACTATGCCGGAACAGAATCAAGACAAGAGTTTTACTGGAACCAGCCTGCGCCTGAAGATTGGCCTCGCAGAGATGCTCAAGGGCGGCGTCATCATGGATGTGATGAACGTGGAACAGGCCCGCATTGCCGAGGAGGCAGGCGCCACATCGGTCATGGCCCTGGAACGTGTACCCGCCATGATCCGCGCGGAAGGCGGCGTAGCCCGTATGGCCAAGCCAAGTCTCATTAAGGAAATTATTAAGGCCGTCTCCATTCCGGTGATGGCCAAGGCTCGCATCGGCCACTTCGTCGAGGCGCAGATTCTGCAGGAGTTGGGCGTCGACTTTATCGACGAAAGCGAAGTGCTGACTCCCGCCGACGAAGCGCATCACATTGACAAGCATGCCTTTACTACGCCCTTCGTCTGCGGCGCGCGCAACCTGGGCGAGGCTCTGCGGCGCATTGCCGAAGGCGCAGCCATGATCCGCACCAAGGGCGAAGCAGGCACAGGTGACGTGGTCCACGCCGTCCAGCACATGCGCCAGATCACCCGCGAGATGCGCGCACTGACAGTGCTTTCCGAGCAGGAACTCTACGCCGCGGCCAAGGATCATCAGGCTCCCTATGAGTTGATCCGCATGGTCGCCCAGACCGGCAAGTTGCCGGTTCCCAACTTCTCCGCCGGCGGTATTGCTACCCCTGCAGACGCTGCGCTGATGATGCAACTGGGAGCTGAGGCTGTCTTTGTGGGTTCGGGTATTTTCATGAAGGAACGCGCCACCCCGCTGGACGTCGAGAACGACCCCAAGGAGCGGGCGGAAGCCGTTTCCCGCGCTAAGGCCATCGTGATCGCCACCACCCATTTCAACGACCCCAAGATCCTGGAAGAAGCCAGCGAGATGGTTACCGGCACCATGAAGGGCTTGGCCGCCGCCGCCATCGAAGAGAAGGACCTGCTCCAAACCCGCGGCTGGTAGGCACCTGCGGTGCGGCGGGCCGCTCGCTGTTCGCTCGCATAAACTTCGTTTACGCCCCGCCCCTTGCGTTAGAAGAAAGCGCAAGGGGCGGGGCGGCAATTGAAGAGGCATCCGCCTCCAAGCTCGCAGCCAACAATCAAACTCAAGCACAGGAGAACCCAGGTTTGACCGAAGATCGCACGCTACCGCGCATCGGCGTATTGGCAATTCAAGGCGATTATGCCGCTCACGCGGAAGCGCTGACTGAGGTCGGGGCCGAGCCGGTAGAAGTGCGCAAACCGGAAGAACTTGCTGGTCTGGACGGATTGATTTTGCCTGGTGGCGAGTCGACAACCATTCTTAAATTCCTCTCCAAACACCACTTTTTCGAGGCTTTGGAGAAGTGGTGCAAGCACCATCCGGTCTTTGGCACTTGCGCCGGAGCCATTCTTCTGGCCCGGGAGGTCCGCAACCCGGCGCAGCGCAGCCTGGGCGTTTTGGACGCCGTGGTGGAGCGCAATGCCTACGGCCGGCAAATAGATTCGGCCATTTTGACCGAGGAGACCAACGTCGCTGGCGGTCCGCTGGAGATGGTTTTCATTCGTGCCCCGCGCATTCTCGCGACCGGGCTCGGAGTTCAGGTGCTGGCACGCCGTGAAAACTCTCCGGTGCTGGTGCGGCAGGGCGATGTTTTGGCGGCCACCTTCCACCCCGAGCTATCAGCCGACCGACGGGTTCATCGGCTGTTTGTCGAGATTGTAAGGGCGCATCCACCAAGCTGAAAACCAAGTGATATCCCTTGTGCGCGGTCTTGCGCACAAGAAGTAAACCTCGTCGATTTTGGATGCGTCCAAGATAAAGTGAGAGTAATCTCATCTCCACAGAGGTTCGCCATGCCCTCAACCTTTACGCGCACGCATGTGGAAACGGAACGGAGAGAACCGGGCATTGGCGGCAAACCGCCTGTGACCCGGCGTCCGACCGGTGGTGGCGGCGGTGGCGGTGGCGATGACGACCGGAACCAGGAACGTGGCGGTCCGCGGGAACTTCTCTACCGCATTCGGCTCTTTGTTTTCTCAGCCTTGGCAGGCGACATGATGTTCTTTGTTGTCTTGGTAGCGCTGTTCTACGCGCGCCAGGCAGGTTTGCGTATGGACCCTCGCTCCCACGAGATGATCGGCGACTGGCGTCCGGTGCTACTGCCACCCATCCTCTACCTGAATACCGCAGCGCTGTTGCTGAGCACAGTCACCATGGAACGGGCCAGACAACACATCTTCCGCGAAATCGACGTGATGGAAGAATGGCTTGGACTGGGGCGGCCGGCGCTTCGCCGCACGCTGCCCTGGGTGGCGGCTACCCTGGTGTTCGGTGTGATATTCCTCTATGGCCAGGTTACGGCCTGGAGACAATTGGCAGCGCAGGGCTTTGCTTTTGATCGGTGGTCGACACCGGCAAGCTATTTTTTCTACATCATTACAGGCCTGCATGCAGCCCATCTGCTGCTAGGGGTGGCCGCTCTGGCCCTGTGCCTTACCGTACTCTGCTGGCTGAAGCGGGTGGAATACCGCCAGATTTTCGTGGATGCAACGACTTGGTACTGGCACACCATGAGCCTAACCTGGTTAGTATTGCTAACGGTGTTAGCCACGGGAAAATAGACCACAAAGCCCTTGCCACGAAGCGAAATTTGGCGCATCCAGCGGGAATGGTAGTGCGGTCTTCCGTATAAGGAGAGCAGCTTACAAGGCAAGACGCTCATGCTTGAACCGTTCCAGTTCAAGCCAATGTCGACTTGTCCGGCCTAGGTTTGCGATGGATGAAGTCCATAATCTCTCTGAACCGTTCACCCATACTGTGCGTCTCCGGACACTCCAAATACACTTGGCGCTTGAGCGAAATGAGCAACTGCACGGCTTCCAACTGCGCATCGTCGGCGGAATACGAGGGGTTATGGTCCACAAGATCAGTTGCCAGATAATCGATAGCGTGGCCCAGAACATCCAACGCCCATCCTGTCTGTTGGGAGATGCGGCGGTTTCTGGTTTGCGGGCGAACAGTGGAACATTCCGCTGCGGAGGCGGGAACGTAGCTGTTTCTTGTCATAATCACTGCCATGCTGTTAATCCTCACCCGACTCTTCGGCCCTTTCGCATATTTCTATCAGATTACGAATGTACCGTTCCCTTAATAGGACAACCGATTATTGCGTGCCCGTTTCCGGAATACATGTGATGAAGCTCACACGTGCCACATATTGTACACGGTTTGATTCAAGGCACTGATGCTCGGCCTACCGAATAGTTGCCGAAACGTGGATCGCGGGAGATTATCCATCCCCCCCGTGATAACGATCACGTTTACCGGGTTTGTCAAGTCTGTCGTTTCCAGGACTCCGTAGACGTGATCTTTCACCGTACGCCTTGACGTGACGAGGCTTAAAACCTAATCTCAATCCAGTATCCTGTTCATTCGCAGCCTCAAATGACTGTGATGAACAGAGTGCAATTTCCCTGGATTTTTTCGGATTGGGCGGCCGTGATCCCCTACTACTGGCAGTACCTTCCGTTGTTGATGCAGATTCTGGCAGCGTTTGGCCTTGGGCTGGGCATGGTCGTTGCCTCCTGGTTCGTCGGGCGGCATCGCAACACGAAAACCAAACTCGCTGTTTACGAGTGCGGCATTGAGGCCGTAGGCGATGCACGCGGACGCTTCAGTGTGCGCTTCTACCTAGTGGCCGTGTTGTTTATCCTGTTCGACGTAGAAGCGGTTTTCATGATGCCCTGGGCGGTCATCTATCGCAAGCTGCCAGAGATCACCGGTTCCCGCTTTTTCGGCTTCTGGGAGATGCTGGTCTATCTGGGCTTTGTCGCCGTTGGGCTCTACTACATTCTGCGCAAAGGCATCCTGAACTGGGGCCAGGACAGGGCGGATCTCTAGCATGGACCAGAAGAAGACATTGATAGGCAAAGCTGCCGTAGTGGAAGGGCTTCCAGAGCACCCCGCCGTAAAGGCTCTCCTGGCCTGGAACCCGCAGGCGCTTATAGACGCCAAATTCGACAGGGGCGAGCTCACGCTTACCGTCGTGACCGAAGAGATTCGCCCCGCTGCCGCTGCCCTGCAAGCGGCGGGCTACAACTTCTTTGAAGACATGACAGCGGTTGACTGGTTCCCTTCTTCGCCGCGCTTCCAGTTGAGCTATCACCTGCTGTCGCATGCTTTCAAGGAGCGCATCCGGCTGCGGGCGCTGGTCGACGAGGTTTCCCCGTCGGTCGAATCCATCACCGGGCTCTGGCCCGCGGCTAACTATTATGAGCGCGAGGTCTTTGATCTGTTTGGCATTCGCTTCGAAGGACATCCCAACATGCGCCGTATCCTGATGCCCGACGAGTGGGAAGGGTATCCTTTGCGCAAAGACTATCCGGTGGAGGGGTACCGCTAAATGATTGATTCAATTGGTACTCCCATCCTTCAGGCCCCGACCGCAGAAGGCGCCCACGACCAGCATATGGTCCTTAACATGGGGCCGCAGCATCCCTCGACCCACGGCGTTCTGCGCCTGGTGCTGGAAATCGATGGCGAAATCATTGTCCAGCTCTACCCAGAGATCGGGTATTTGCACACCGGCATCGAAAAGACCTGCGAGGCCAAGTTCTATCACCAGGTGGTGCCTCTCACCGACCGCGTTGACTACCTGGGCCCCATGGCCAACAACCTGTGCTACGCGCTGGCCGTTGAAAAGCTGTTGGGCCTGGAGATTCCCGAGAAGGGCCAGTGGCTTCGGGTTCTGTTGGCGGAGTTGACCCGTCTGAACTCGCACCTCATCTGGCTAGGCACGCACGCCATGGACATTGGCGCGCTGACCGTCTTCCTTTACACCTTCCGCGAGCGCGAAGAGATTCTCAGGATGTTTGAGGCTCTGGCGGGTCAGCGCATGATGACCAGCTACATCCGCATCGGCGGAGTTTCCATGGAGCCACCGCTGGACTTTTTCGGCCGTGTCCAGGCATTCATAAAGACCTTCCCGGAAAAGATCGACGAGTACTCCAACCTGCTGACTGGCAACCCGATCTTCAGGAACCGTCTGAAGGGCGTGGGTTATCTGTCGGCTGCAGATGCGGTTGCCTTCGGCGTCACCGGTCCCGTGCTGCGTGCTTCCGGCGTCGATTACGACCTGCGCCGCGACATGCCCTATTCCAGCTACGAGAAGTTCCAGTTCCATGTGCCCACCTCGACCGATGGCGACTGTTGGGCGCGGTACGAAGTCAGGCTCGTCGAAATGCGCGAGAGCGTCAAGATCATCCAGCAGGCGCTGGACGGCATGCCGGAAGGCCCTCTCAACGCCGACGCGCCGAAAATTGTGCTGCCCGAACGCGAAAAGATGAAGACCCAGATGGAGTCCTTGATCCATCACTTCAAGATCGTCACCGAAGGCTTTGTGGTGCCGGCTGGCGAGGTCTATCAGGGCATTGAATCGGGCCACGGACAAGTCGGCTACTACATCGTTTCCGACGGCACAGCCAAGCCTTACCGGGTTCACATGCGCTACCCCGGCTTCACCACCTTGCAGGCGGTTGAGACCATGTGCAAGGGACGCCTGCTGGCAGATGTAGTGGCCGTAGTTGGCTCCATCGATATTGTTTTGGGAGAGATTGACCGTTGAGCACTACTCCGCCGGTTGTTTCTCTAGAGCCGCTTTGGAGGGAGCTTTGGGTTTCTCTCGCTTCCCTGCTCCAGAGTTACACGGCGCTTCATGGACTAAGCAGCGGTAGGCAAGCAACGGTGGAGTTGGAAGAGAAATGGATTATGGCGCACTCTGGTACGAATTGGCTTGAGTTGCAACGCGAAGGCTCCCAAGTGAGCTGGCAACGCGAAGATGGACGTAGTGGAGGGCTGGAGTTGACTGAATCTGGACGGCTCCGTGGTAGTTCTGGTGAGGTGGAGATGGATATGGCGGCTGAAGCCTGGGCGCGGGAGTTGATGCAATGAGTGTTGAAAGTATGACCATCTTTTCACCCCGGCTGTCGGCACGTTTCGACGCGCTTACGGCCAAGTATCCGGTCAAGCGCTCGGCGCTGGTTCCCATGCTGCTTTATGCGCAGGACGAGATCGGCTACCTGTCCGACTCGGTTATTTCTGAAGTCGCGGAACGCATTGGCATTACCGAACTCGACGTGCGCAACGTGGCCACCTACTACTCCATGCTGCGCTTCAAGCCGGTGGGCAAATACAACGTGCAGGTCTGTACGAATATCAGCTGCATGCTTCGCGGGGGCTACGAAATCTACGAGCGTTTCCAGGAAGAACTCGGCATCGGCCCCAAGGGCGTGACTTCAGACGGCGTCTTTTCTCTTGAAGAAGTGGAATGTATCGGAGCCTGCTGCTGGGCCCCAGCCATCCAGGTGAACTACGACTTCCACGACGAGCTCAAGCCCGAGCAAGTGCCCGGCATCCTCGCTGAATATCGCGGCAAAGCCGGAGCAGATGGGAAGGTCACTCATGCCTAGGCTTGTCTCCCATCCCGATGAAGTCAAAGTTGTCTCCAGCCGCTTCGGCAAGGGCGCAGCCAACATCGACCGCTATGTCGAACTCGGCGGTTACGCCTCCGCGAAGAAGTGCCTCGACCAGGGCTCTGAGTGGACCATCAACGAAATGAAGGCCAGCAACCTGCGCGGACGCGGCGGCGCGGGCTTTCCGACCGGCCTGAAGTGGTCGTTTGTCCCCAAGAAATCGGACAAGCCCAAGTATGTGCTGGTCAACGGCGACGAGAGCGAGCCCGGCACCTGCAAGGACCATCTGATATTCCTGCACGATCCGCATTCGGTGATTGAAGGCACGATCATTGCCGGCCTGGCCATCGGCGCCAAGCTCGGCTTCATCTACCTGCGCGGCGAGTATCGCTATCTGCTCGAAATCATGGAGAAGGCGGTTGCCGACGCCTACGCCAAGGGCTTTCTGGGCAAGAACATCTTCGGGTCAGATACCGAGTTCCAGATCATCACACACACCGGCGCGGGCGCTTACGAAGTAGGCGAAGAATCGGCGCTGATGGAGTCGTTGGAGGGCAAGCGGGGCGTGCCGCGCATCAAGCCACCTTTCCCGGCGGTTGTCGGCCTCTATGGCGGGCCTACGGTCATCAACAATGCGGAAACCATCGCTACCGCGCCCCATGTGATTGCCATGGGAGCAGCGGCATTCGCGGCAATTGGTTCAGAGCGCAACGGCGGTACTCGCCTGTTCGGCATCAGCGGTCACGTGGAGCGCCCCGGCGTGTACGAACTGCCCATGGGCTACAACCTGAAGAAGATGATCTACGAAGTAGCCGGCGGTGTACGCGGCGGACGGAAACTCAAAGCTGTAGTCCCCGGCGGCTCTTCCACCCCCGTGTTTTTGCCCGAGGAGATTGAGAACCTGGGCATGGATTTCGATCAGGTGGGCAAGGCAGGTTCCATGCTCGGCTCCGGCGGCGTAGTGGTGCTCGACGACCAGACCTGCATCGTTAAATTCGCGCTGCGGACCATCAGCTTCTACCAGCATGAAAGCTGCGGCTGGTGCATTCCCTGCCGCGAAGGCACCGACTGGCTGAAGAAGTCGATGACGCGATTCCACGCCGGCTTCGGCACCGCCAAGGACATCGACAATATTCAATACCTGGCCGAGAACATGCTGGGGCGCACCTTCTGTCCGCTGGGCGATGCGGCAGCCATGCCTATGCTGGGTTTTGTGAAGAAATTCCGCAAGGAGTTCGAGGACCACCTGGACGGGAAGCCCTGCCCGTTCGCCAAACATGTAGAAGTGGCCGTGCTGTAAGGGCGCTGGAGACGAATGGCTGACGTAAATATCACTGTCGACGGAAAGAAGCTGACGGCTCCCGCTGGGACGCTGCTGATCGACGTCTGCCGCAAGGCGGGCATCGAGATCCCGGCTTTCTGTTATTACCCTGGGTTGAGCCTGCAGGCTGCCTGCCGCATGTGCGTGGTGCGCCAGGAAAAAGTCGGCAAGCTGCAAACTGCCTGCACCACTACCGTTGCCGAGGGCCAGGTCTTCATCACCGATTCACCCGAGATTGCGCAGGCCCGCAAGGCGACCATCGAACTTCTGCTTGGCAACCATCCGCTCGACTGCCCGGTTTGCGATGCCGGCGGCGAGTGCGAACTGCAGGACATGACCTTCAAGTACGGCGCAGGCGAAAGCCTCTACACCGAAGCCAAGCAGCATCGCGAAGAGCAGCAGTGGTCCCCGGCCGTCTACTATGACCGCCCCCGCTGCATCCTCTGTTATCGCTGCATCCGCATGTGCGGCGAGGGCATGGACGTGTGGGCCCTGGGCGTGCAGAACCGCGGTGTCAGTTCGGTGATTGCCCCCAACGGCGGCGACCACTTGGACTGCGAACAGTGTGGCATGTGCATCGACGTCTGCCCGGTAGGCGCGTTGACCAGCGGCAGTTATCGCTACAAGACTCGGCCGTGGGAGATGAACCACGTGTCTACGGTTTGTACCCATTGCGCCGACGGCTGCAAGGTGACGCTGGGCGTGCGCCAGACCATCGACGGAGCGGAGATCATCCGCGCTGACAATCGCGACAAGAGCGGCATCAATGGCGATTTCCTTTGCGCGAAGGGTCGCTTCGGCTTCGACTTTGTCGAAAGCGCAGAGCGCCTGACCAAGCCCCTGGTGCGCAACGCCGAGGGCAAGCTGGAACCAGCAACATGGGAACATGCCATCCGTCTGGCGGCAGGGAAGCTCAAGGAAGTGTGCGATAGCAAAGGCGGCGCGGCAATCGCTGTGGTCGGCTCCAACCGCACCACCAACGAAGAGAATTATCTGCTGCAGAAGTTCGCGCGCACAGTTCTCAACACCAACAATATCGATCACGAACGCACCACCGACTATGCGGCTTTTGCACATGCACTCGCCGGCCACACGGACAAGACGGCCAGCCTGCGCGGCATCGCGGCGGCTCCGGCCATCCTGCTGGTTGGCGGCAACCCGACGGAAGAGCATCCGCTGCTGGCGTGGCTGCTACGCACCAATGTGCGCCTGAACAAAGCGCGTCTTTATGTTGCCAATGCAAAGACCATCAAGCTGGAACGGCAAGCCAAGGCCACACAGGAACTGCCGGTAGATGGCTACAAGAATCTCGCGTCTTTTCTGGACAGCAACGAAACTCCCTTCAGCAAAGCTCTGCTGGCTGAGGAATCGTTGGTCGTTGTCTTCGGGCAGGAATATCGCGGCACTGCCGTAGAGTCTCTTGTTGCTTGGGGCTTGAAGCGAGGCAACGTTCGCTTTGCTTTCCTAGGCGACCACGCCAACTCCCGCGGGGCAGCGGACATGGGTCTGTTCCCTGACCTGCTGCCCGGCTATGTGCCGGTTACCGCTCCCGGCGCATTTGCCGAGTATCCCGGCTTGCCCGCAACTCCGGGCAAGACACTGCCTGAGATGTTCGATGCCGTCGGCAAGGGCGAACTGGGCGCATTGCTCGTTGTCGGAGCCAATCCGGTGGCAAAGCTGGGCATCGCTCCGGAATCTTTGAAGAATACTTTCGTCATCGTGCAGGACCTTTTTCTCAATGAGACCGCGTCCTTGGCCGATGTGGTGTTCCCGGCTGCCAGTCTCTACGAGAAGACCGGCACGGTGACTAGCACCTATGGCGATGTGCAACTAGCTAAGAAGGCGGCCGACCGCGCAGGCGTGAAGCCGGACTTTGAAATCCTTGTCCGCTTGGCTGGCGCCATGGGCGTGGACGTAAAGACTCTGGTTCCATTTGGCAAGAGCAGCGTGACAGCGGATCTGGGTCAGTCGCGCGGCGCTCAGGCCGGTGAGGCTGATCGCCACTCGGTGTGGCTGGCGGCCAATAATCTGGAGTGGAAGCTCAGCCCCTTCGATCCGCTGGCTGTGCTGGACGAGATTGAGCGGCTGGTTCCCGGCTACAAATTGGATCGGACCAATCTTTTTTCGGGCAACGATGTGCAGACTGAAGCTGGCTTTGTGCCGGTCTCCGTACTGACGGCGCCGAGTTCTAGCGGGACGGATTTGGTGGTACCCGCGCACGATGGTCTGTTTACATCCGCAACGTTGGGCCGGTTTAGCCCTGCGCTGCAGAAACTGGAACAGCATCAGGCGCCGGAGTTGGAAGAGACCGTTGCGGAGAAGCGTTGAGTACGAGATTGCGGCAACAGAAACGAGCAAGAGAGGCTGAATACCTGTGACGATTTTGCAATTTTTCCTGTGGAGCCTGCTGAAGGTGGCGGTGGTAACGGTGGTGATGCTGCTCGGCATCGCCTATACCGTGCTGCTGGAACGCAAGCTGGTAGGCCGCATCCAGAACCGCTGGGGACCCAGCCGCGTGGGTCCATTCGGCCTTCTGCAGCCGTTGGTCGATGGCGCCAAGTCCTTTATGAAAGAGGACCTGATCCCCGCTGGCGTGTACAAGCCCCTCTATATCCTTGCGCCCATTCTCGCCCTTGGCTGCGCGCTGGTTACCATCGGCGTGGTGCCCTTTGGCGAGCCCAATGTGGGGCCGGCTGGCTTGCACCTCTTCGAGATTTCAGACACCAACATTGGCCTTTTAGTGATTCTGGCCGTTACCTCGTTCGGGGTATACGGCGTTGCTTTGGCCGGCTGGTCGTCCAACAACAAGTACTCGCTGCTTGGCGCACTTCGCTCTTCGGCGCAGTTGATCAGCTACGAGTTGGCTCTGGGGCTTTCCCTGGTTGGCGTGGTGCTGCTGTCTGGAACGCTCAACCTGCGCTCCATCGTGGAACAGCAGGCGGTCAAGGGCATTCTCACCTGGAACATCTTTGGCGGAATGCAATTCTTCGCCTTTTTCATCTACCTGATGGCGGCTTTCGCGGAGACCAACCGCTCTCCGTTCGATCTGCCCGAAGCGGAGAGCGAACTGGTTGCTGGCTACCACACCGAGTACAGCTCCATGAAGTTCGCCATGTTCTTCATGGCCGAGTACGGCAACATGATCAACGTGGGCTGCGTGGCCACTCTGCTCTTCCTGGGTGGATGGACCAGTCCTTTCGGCAACCTGATTCCTCCGCCAGAAAACATTTTTGTCCACGCTCTGTTTCCCATCTTCTGGTTTGTGGCCAAGGTCTTCTGCTTCCTCTTCCTGTATGTCTGGGTTCGCGGAACTTTGCCCCGTTTTCGCTATGACCAGTTGATGAATTACGGATGGCGCTATCTCATGCCGTTTGCCGTCCTCAACATTGTGGCAACCAGCCTTTGGGTTGCGTTGCGTTGATTTACAATCGGGAGGGATTTCACGGAAGCTGGTATTGTTCCGTCCCCTTCCCCCAAACCAGCCGGTCTTCTTCAGTCGGCTTCGTCCCACAGGCAACGTAACGATGCACCTGATTCTTTTTATCGTCTTTGCTGGATTCTGTCTGGCCGGAGCAATCAATCTCCTGCTCCAGAGCCATCCCATCAACAGCGCGCTGTCGCTGGTCGTGGTGATGACCTCGCTGGCGGTCCTTTACCTGCTGCTGGGCGCGGAGTTTCTGGCCGCCGCGCAGGTGATTGTCTATGCCGGCGCAATCATGGTGCTATTCACCTTTGTGGTGATGCTGCTCAATGCCGGGCGCGAAGAACGCACCTTGGGAAGCCGTTCAGCGCGCACCATCGGCTTTCCCGCTGTTGCGGTCATCCTGGGCGTCATCGCCACGGTGATCCTCAAGGCACAAGGCTTGGGCGCAGCGGCCCTGAGCGACAAGATCACCAGCACAGAAGACTTGAGCCGCATCCTCTTCACGGAGCTGTTGCTGCCCTTTGAAGTGACATCGGTGCTGATCCTCATCGCGATTCTGGGCGCAGTTGCCCTCGCCCGTCGCGGCGACGGAGAAAGGATGGGAACCAAGTGAATTCCCTCTTCATGCAGGAGGTTCCTCTTTCCTGGTATCTGCTTCTGAGCGCGGCGCTGTTCTGCCTTGGCGTCGTTGGATTTCTCATCAAGCGCAATCTGATCACCGTCTTCATGTCCATTGAGCTGATGCTCAACGCCGTCAATCTCTCCTTTGTCACCTTTGCGCATGAATGGCATCAGGTGAGAGGGCAGATCTTCGTCTTCTTTGTGATGATGGTTGCCGCGGCGGAAGCTGCTGTGGGCTTGGCCATCATCATCGCCGTCTTCCGGGCTCGCGCAACCCTGGCCGTCGACAGAATCGACCTGATGAAACTATGACCAGTTATATGAGTAACAATCTTCATCTCTGGCTGATCCCCCTGCTGCCCTTCGCGGGGTTTCTGATCAACGGGCTCCTGGGCCGCCGCCTACCGAAGGCTTTGGTGACCACGGTCGCGCTGCTGGCGCCGCTGGCGGCATTCGCCGTGGTGCTGAATGCCGGCTGGGCGCTCTGGTCTGGGCAACTGCAGGTTCCCTATGTGGAAACCTGCCCGGTCGGCTGGATCAACGCGGGCGCGCTGCACATCGGCTTCAGCTTCGTCCTCGACCAGCTTTCGTTGGTCATGTTGCTGGTCGTCACCGGCGTTGGCTTCCTTATCCACATCTACTCCGTCGGCTACATGGGCGACGAAGAGGGATACGCGCGTTACTTCTCCTACCTGAACCTTTTTCTGTTCTTCATGACCGTGCTGGTGCTGGCCGGCAATGCCCTGCTGATGTTTGTCGGTTGGGAAGGTGTGGGCCTGGCGTCGTACCTGCTGATCGGCTTCTACTTCCAGAAGAACTCGGCTGCGAACGCGGGCAAAAAGGCCTTCATCGTCAACCGCGTCGGCGACTTCGGCTTCCTCATTGGCATGTTCCTGCTGCTGGCCAACTTCGGCACGCTGACTTTCAGCGAGATTGCCACCAAGCTCGGACAGGACCCCGGCTGGCAGGGCGGCGTAGTCACCGTCATAGCCCTTTGCCTGTTGCTGGGCGCAACCGGCAAGAGCGCACAGCTTCCGCTCTATATCTGGCTGCCAGACGCGATGGAAGGCCCCACACCGGTCTCCGCCCTGATCCACGCGGCTACCATGGTCACCGCCGGCATCTACATGATCGCCCGCAACCATGTGCTGTTTGATCATTCCCCGTTTGCGCTGGGCACGGTCGCCGTCATCGGCACAGCCACGGCTCTGTTTGCCGCCACCATTGCTCTTGTGCAGACTGACATCAAGCGGGTGCTGGCTTACTCCACAATCTCGCAACTCGGCTACATGTTCCTGGGTTGCGGCGTTGCGGCTTACTCGGCTGCGATCTTCCACCTCATGACCCACGCCTTCTTCAAGGCGCTGCTCTTCCTGGCCGCGGGCGCGGTGATTCACGCAATCGGTGGCGAACAGGATTTGCGCAAGATGGGCGGCCTTTGGAAGAAGCTCCCCGTCACCTTTGCCGTCACCACGGTAGGCGTTCTGGCCATCGCCGGGTTCCCTCCCTTTGCCGGTTTCTTCTCCAAAGACGCCATTCTCTACGCGGCCTTTGCGCTAGGCGGCAGCGGACGGATTTTCTGGTTCGTGGGACTGGTCACTGCCCTGCTGACTTCGTTCTATATGTTCCGGCTCTGGTATTTGACCTTCCTGGGCAAGCCGCGCAGCGAGGCCGCTCATCACCACCACTCAACCCCTTGGTCGATGGCTGTGCCGCTGGTGATCCTGGCCCTGCTCTCCATCTGCGGCGGTTGGATCGGCATCGGCCCCTTCTCCGCGTTCCTTACTCCCTCCATCGGTCCGAGAACCGCAGAGGCAGGCAGCGCTCAACTTGAGCACATCCTCACTGGAGCGGCCGTACTGGTCGCCTTCCTGGGCTGGTTCATTGCGGATCGCCTTTATCGACAGAAGCCTGAGAGTCCGGCTCAATTAGCCGCGGCTCTACCCAGTACGTACAACCTCGTTGCCAACAAGTACTATGTCGACGAGTTCTACGGTGCAGCGGTGGTCAAACCGCTTCTCGCTGGTTCCAAATATCTGCTTGGATGGGTCGTGGATACGGCCATTTTGGGCGGCGCAGCCTGGTTGCTGGCCGGTATAGCCAACTTGGCGGGAGCGATTCTGCAGCGCTGGCAATCCGGCAATCTGCGCTCCTATGCGGCATGGCTGGCCGCTGGTGCTGCGGCGGTACTGCTTTTTGTTGTAGTTTCCTGGCCCACGGTTCTGGCCAGCCTTTCAGCAATTCACTTTGGCGTGGCGGGGCATTGAGAGAATGACAGAGATAAACCAATCGATTCTCACGTTGATCCTGCTGCTGCCGCTGGCCGGTGCGGTGCTGGTCGCGCTGATGCCCGATCGCGGCAAGTTGCCCAATTGGGTTGCTCTGCTGACTGCGTTAGCAACCTTCGGTCTCACGCTCCACCTGCCCTCGCATTTTGCTTCGAGTCAGGGAGGCTTCCAGTTTGAAGCCAATGTGCCGTGGATTGAGAATCCGGCGATCTTCTACCACGTCGGCGTGGATGGCCTGAGCTTATGGATGGTGGTCCTGACCGGGCTGCTGGCTCCCATCGGCGTGCTGGCCAGTTGGAACGCAATCCAGGAGCGGCGCAAGGTTTTCTTTGCCCTCTTCCTGGTCCAGCAGACGGCCATGTTCGGCGTCTTCATCTCGCTGGACTTGATGCTCTACTACGGTTTCTGGGAACTGTCTCTGGTGCCCATGGCAATTCTGATCGCCATGTACGGTCGCAAAAGCGGGTCCACGGCTGCCATCAAGTTCTTCCTCTTCACGTTCATTCCTTCTGCCCCGCTGCTGGTGGCGATCCTGTGGCTCTACGCGCAGACTGGCAGCTTCGACTTTGCCACGCTGCAGATTCTCATTGCCCACGGAACGTTTCCCGCCGGGCCGATGTGCTGGGTCGCACTCGCATTTCTCTTCGCATTTGCTGTCAAGGTGCCGGTCTTCCCGCTGCACGGCTGGTTGGCGGATACCTTCACTGAGGCGCCGGTTGCCCTGGCTATGGTGGTGGCCGGCAAGCTTGGCCTCTACTCCATGCTGCGCTTCCACATCGGGCTGTTTCCGGAGCAGGCGCGGGCTGCGGCTCCCTACCTTGTGGCTCTGGCCGTCATCGGCATCCTCTACGGCGCGTGCCTGGCGCTGGTGCAGCGCGACTTCTGGAGGTTGATCGCCTTTGCTGCTCTCAGCCATCTGAGCCTGATCACGCTCGGCATCTACAGCCTTACATTCACCGGCTGGGACGGTGCGATCTATCAAATTCTGAATCACGGCGTCATCGACGGCGCGATCTTCGTACTGCTAGGCGTTCTCTACGACCGCTACTCGACCAGTCAGATCGCAGACTACGGCGGCTTGGCCCGCAAGCTGCCGCGTACTGCCACGCTGTTTGTCGTCGCCACCCTCGCCATGATCGGGCTACCCATGCTGAACGGCTTTGTCGGCGAGTTCCTCATCCTCTCCAGCACCTTTACCGGCGTCAGCAAAGGCTGGACGATTGCCGCGGCGCTGGGCATCATCCTGGGCGCAGCCTACATGCTGTGGCTGGTGCAGCGGATCTTCTACGGACCCGAGAGCACCCTGGCTCTATCGAGACCCGCCGATGATCTGCACGTCCGTGAACAGGCTGTTCTGTGGCCCCTGGCGGTTCTGATGCTGGTCATGGGCTTGGCTCCTTCTCTCTGGATTCAGTCCATCGAGAAGGGCGTTCATCTTCCACCCTTGAAGGGATCGGCCGTCTTGCCTGCATACGCACTGCCTCAATCAGCATTACCTGAATCGCACCAAATGGAGGGGCTGCGGTGAATCCTGTTCCTGACATCTTCCGCATCCTTCCTGAGGTCATCCTCACCCTGACCGGCGTAGTCGTGATGTTGACCGAGGCCTCCCTCCCTCCTGGGTTTCCGCGGCGCTATCTGGGCATGGTTGCCGCAGTTGGCACCATGCTGGCTCTGTGGGCCAGCGTCGGGCAACTCTACTTTCCCCAAGGCACAGGCTTTTACGGCACCGTTGAAACCAGCGCTTTCACTGTCTTCTTTCATGTGCTCATTTGCGGCATTGTGCTGGTGGCGCTGCTGCTCTCGCTGGACACTCTGCCCGAGGACAGCCATCATCAAGGCGAGTTCTACGCGCTTGTGGTCTTCGGCGCGGTCGGCATGTGCCTGCTGACCGGAGCGGTAGAGTTGCTGGTAGTCTTCATCGCACTGGAGATTTCTTCCATTGCCACCTACATCCTGGCGGGTTATCGCAAGGACACAGGCCGAGGCCCTGAAGCGGCCATCAAGTACTTCCTGCTTGGCTCCTTTGCCACTGCGTTTCTGCTTTATGGCATTGCGCTAATCTTTGGCGCCACTGGCACCACGCAGATCTACGAAATCGCTCATCTTGCGCCCTCCGCACCGAATCATTCACTGGTTCTGGCAGCACTGGCTCTGATGCTAGTGGGCATTCTGTTCAAGGTCTCCGCAGTTCCCTTTCATGTCTGGACGCCAGACGTATACGAAGGTGCACCCTCACCCGTTGTTGCACTGCTCTCTACCGCGCCCAAGGCTGCGGCTTTCGCATTGCTTCTGCGCGTGGTCTACGAGATGTTTCCCTCGCTCCAGTCTCTGTGGACGCCACTGCTCTGGATCGTGGCCGTACTCTCGATGACCGTGGGCAACTTGGCCGCGCTTCGTCAGCAGAACGTAAAGCGCATGATCGCTTACTCCTCCATTGCCCATGCCGGCTACCTGTTGGCCGCATTTGCCGGGCTTGGAACCAGCGGCATTGCTGCAGCAAGTTTTTATATCGCAGCCTACGCGGCCATGAACGTGGGCATCTTTGCCGTAATTACGCTAATCAGCGGATACAACGACGAGCTGCCGTTGGTCGCGGATTTTCGCGGCATCATTTACCGCTCTCCACTGCTAGGCAGCCTGTTGATCTTCTTCCTGGTCTCCCTGGTCGGAATTCCCTTTACCGGCGGCTTCTTTGGCAAGTTCTATTCCTTCTCGGCTGCGGTGAGCGGCGGCGCAATTTGGCTGGCCATCATCGGCCTGCTGAACTCAGGATTGGCTGCTGCCTACTATTTGCGGCTGGCTTTGTCAGCAGCGCAGCACCCGGCCGATATGGAAGCCGCCTCGGCGCTTCCCGCGCCTCAAGTTGGCGTAGCTGTGGGCGCGGCCCTGCTGCTTGCGGTTGCCGCCACTCTGGTTCTAGGCATCGTTCCCAACGAAGTGTTGCGCGCTGCAGAGGCAGGAGCACATTCGCTGCAAGCGCCCCCTTCACAGACCGGCGTCCACGGTTTGGCGCACGGGATCGTCGTCGAAAAACTGCCTTAACCGGTACGAGCTTGCCGCACTCGCCGGTTCCAGCAAGCTCCAGTAATACTTTGCGACCAGCCCAGTTACCCGTTCACGCGCATAGTGTTTCAGCACCCAGACGCGTGCGGCAGCACCCAGACGCGTGCGGCAGCACCCATACTCCGCCGTCGTTTGGGGTCGCGAAGCAGCTTGAGCACCGTATCGCTGATTGCCTCGGGATAGCCCGGCGGGATCAGCAAGCCGGTAACCTCAGGCACCACGGAGTCGCGGGATCCTGTGCACTCCGTGGTGATTACCGGAATGCCTGTTGCAGCGGCCTCCAACACTGCATTGGGAAACCCCTCCCGCCACGTGGGCAGCACCATCACGTCAAGGGCGCGATAGTAGGGCGCCGTATCGACAACAAACCCTGTTCGATGAATACGCGGATGGCCTTCA
>Ga0224531_1000328_pt1 | contig 25526 bp, 15 predicted proteins | sample CBST100metaG_FD_179876 | JGI IMG/M metagenome (GOLD analysis project Ga0224531, IMG submission 179876) | Peat soil microbial communities from Stordalen Mire, Sweden - C.B.S.T100 | ecosystem: Environmental > Terrestrial > Soil > Wetlands > Peat | place: Sweden: Norrbotten County, Stordalen Mire...
ACCTCGCAAACTAATACCAACAGCCAGCCCGTCGAGCAAACGGTGCTGACCAAGGCCGCCAACGCTCTGGGCAAGCCGATCTTTTTGATCGAGGTTGGTGAACACTACGAGAGCGGCTATGACTCGATCGATTCCTGGTATGGGGCAACTCTCGCCGGCCAGAGACAGTTTTTGATCGACGTCAATACGGTTTTGAAGGGATTGCCCGACAACCTCGGCATGGGCTTTGAGTATTGGGACGCAACGGGTGTGAATACCGCCAGCACCAGCGCCGATGGCGCCACTGACGCCACTTATGCCTGGAATGGACTTACGCTATTCGACAATGCCGATACCTCTGGCAGTTCTTTGTCTTCGGCGACAAATTATTCGGCCACGCTGAGCAGCCTGGATGCGCTGGGCGGCAAGATGGATTCCACGCTGGCCTATAAATTAGTCAACGCCTCGACGGGCGACGTGCTTGAAGTTAGCACCGCCAGCGGTTCTTCCAGCGCAACGCTCGATGCGAAGTCAACCAACGGCGCGCTGAACGCGCATCAGCAATGGACCATTACCAGCGATGGCTATCTGCAGATCGCCAGCACCGGATCGGATAGCACGACGCTGGCGCTTGACAACTCCAGCTCGAGCACGGCCAACAGTGCGGTGACGGTGGCCACGGCCAGTTCCAGCAGTTCGTCGCAAAAGTGGAATCTGGTTACCGAAGGCAACGGGTATTACGCTATCGTCAACAAGGCCAGCGGACTGGTTTTGGCCGAGAGCTCATCCAGCAATATCGAACAGCAATCGCCCTCCAGCACCAGCACGGATTGGATTACGCCAGCCGATTTGACGCAGAAGTGGCAGGTCATTCCGGTGCACATCACGGCAGCTTCAGCGGCAACACAATTGGCCTTCGCATCGGGCACGCCTACGACGGTCGCCTACGATAGCGCGGTGGGAAAAATTTATGTCGATCTCGCCGACGGCAGCGGTTTTCTCTCGACCTCGTCGTCGGCGTCGGTAACGCTCACCATCGCTGGAGCCGACAACTCCACCAGTAGTTACTCGCAAACCTACACCGTTGCCAGTAGCTCGGGCGTTGCGAGTTTTGATTTAAGCTCGCTGGTGCTGACGACTCCCGGAGCGTACACGTTGACGGCGAGCAGTACGGGACTGACCAGCGCCACCAGCAACCTGACCTATTCCAAGCCCGCTCTTACGGTCACGGCGCAGAATGCCGAACGCGCATACGGCGACGCCAATCCGAGCTTTACTTATACGGTGACGGGTTATATCGGCAGCGATACGGCCTCCACCGCTTATACGGGAACGCCCGTACTATCGACCACGGCGGCGACAACTTCCGATCCCGGCACGTATTCGATCGCGATCAGTTGCTCGACAATGAGCTCTTCTTCCTATATCTTCAATTGCGCGGCGGGAACGCTCACCGTCGAGCAGGCTGGAACGACGACGCAATTGAAATCCTCGTCGAGCACCGCTTATGCCGGAGCCTCCGTCACGCTGACGGCTACCGTCACCAGCGCCTCGGCCGCTGCGCCATCCGGCGGAACGGTTGATTTTTATAGCGGCAGCAAACTGCTCGGCAACGTCACCCTCGCGAGCAGTAACTGCAGCGGCGATTATTGCACCGCGACTTACTCCGGCAGCCTAAGTGACGGCGCGAACTCCTTGACGGCCACCTTTGTAGCCAATACGGACTTTACAACTTCTACTTCCACCGCAACCACCGTCACGGTGGCCGATTACAGCGTAACCAGCGGCCAGAGCACGCTCACGATTGCCAAGGGTGGCAGCGGCAGCGCGACGATGACTCTAACCCCGACCGGCAATTACAGCGGAACCGTGACGCTGAGCTGCCAATCCACGCTTTCAAACGTGAGTTGTAGCTTTAATCCGTTGAGCTTGACCTTCAGCTCATCCAGCACGGCGGCGCAAACCTCCACCGCAACCATCACCGTCTCATCGAGTAGCGCGGCGGTTAGCCACTCCACACTGCGCGTCGGCAGATTGTTTGTGGGAGTGATTGGATTGCCGGGCATGTTTTTGCTGTGGCTCGGAGGCCGGCGCAACCGCAAATCGGCCGCATGGCGGCTGATCAATTGGTTGATTGTTTTGGCCATTATCGGCGCGGGAATTTCAGCTTGCGGCGGCGGCGGAGCGAATACCTCCAGCACGAGTGGCGGCAGCCAGACAACCACCGGAACCGTAACCCTGACGGCGACCAGCTCGACGGGCAGCATCGTGCAGACAGTGAAGATCACGCTCACTGAAGATTAGTTGTTAGTGGCGAGGTGGGAGCGGCGATTGATCGCCGCTCCCGCTCGTTTTGATTTATCGCGGCACCGGCAGTTGAAAGTTCGCAATGGTCACCGTGGTTTGCAGGCGACGCACCGGCTCGTACTGGGTAAAGGTGACGGTATCACCGGTGCATAAGTGCCACTCGCTTCCATTTTTACTGCCGATGGGCAATGGCGCGGCAATGCCGACCTCCCAGGAAGCCACCGGACCGATGCTGAATTCCGCCGGTTCGCTATCGGACAATCCCGACCAGGGTGCTTGCCCTCCCCAGAACCTCAACTCGTTATACGGAGCGGAGCAAGGCACCTGCCCCGCCTGGGCAGTGGCGCTTGTGATCCGCGGCTGGCGAAAAGCCGAGCGGCAACGCAATGGGGCGGCGGCGCTCCTTTCCGGCTCAAAACCGCAAACGCCGTAATCGGGAACCACCACCTCTTGCCCCGGCGCGGGGATGGAAACGCGGGTCGCCTTCGTCGCCTGCAGCAGGGTCATAGGCAGAGTAATGCGCAAGGTGACCGGATTGGCTTGGAGCCTGGTGTAGACCGCAGTCGGCAAATCAAACCCGAGGGAACTCCTCGTCAAACCCGGAGAAAAATTTCCCGGGCCAAACGACACGATCCCGCTCCAATGGAAACCGTCGGGCGCTTCGACGGTAATCGGCTCGCGATCGACCATGACCGCCGTGCCATCCGTCACATGGAGGCTAAGGAAAACGTTGGTCATATTCTTGTTAATTGGCCAGCGACTGGCAAATAAATGCGTGCCGGGATCGGCCGAAAACTGGATGGGCGCGCTTTCACCGGCAGAGAGGCGAGGATAATCGCGGTCGAACTGGGCTTGGTTGGAGCGTGCCGCGTTGGGCATCAGCAGGATGATGCAGGCGAGCAGGGCGGGAATTACCAGCAGAATTGAACGTGAAATCCAGGCTCTGCGCAGGGCGTATTGCAGCACAATCGCCGCGCCGCAAAAGCAGATGAGCAGTAGCGCGAAGGAAAGCTGACTGCTAGAACGCAGAATGTGGGCCGGAGAAAGATCCTGGCTGATCGTCAGTAGAAAATCTTGCAGAGTGGTGTGATAGCTATAGTCCTTTCCCGAAGCGGAAAAGGCATAGGCGGCCGCGCCGATGACGATGGCGAGCAGCGTAATCGTCATGCGGAAAAAGCTGGAGGTGACGGCGGCAATCGCTATCAGCGGCAGAACCACGATGCCGGTGATGAGCAGCAGGTTGAAGAGCATTCCAGTAATGGAAGAGAGCGGATTCAAGCCAGAGTAAATCAGCATCATGGCTTGCGCGGCAATCAGCGGCAGATAAAGAAAGACGAGAAGAAAGAGCAGCTTTGCGATGAGCAACTTCTTCCAGTCATAAGGGCGCGTGAGCCAGTATTGGCGGTCGCCGACCAGCGCTTCGGCGTGAATGAGGCGGCCGATGAGCAGAAACCAGCCGACCGGGACCAGTACACAGAGAAGGCTGGAGAGCATCTGAAACTTGCGCAGAAGGTCTAGGTTCGTATTGACCTCCCAGCGTGAGTAAGTTACAGCCCATTGCTGGGGATAGACGTGGACCAATGCCGCAAGAATAACCAGCGAGAGAAGAGTTTCCGGCCAGAAGCGGCGAATGTCTTTAGCGAAAATATGCAGGATTTGTTTCATGCGTGCACCTCCTGGGCGGCAGCGTTCTTTGCATGAGCAGCGGAATCGCGGGTGGATTTGGCGATGGCCAGATAGATGGAGCGCAGCGGCATCGGATCGAAAGAGATGTCGCGTGCGGTGGGAAATCTTTCCGCCAATTCGCGCGGCGAATTTTCCTCCGTGTAGGCGCTATGGACAAAGCGGAAGACGCAATCGGCGCTCTGGGGCAGAAGCCATGTCGCGGGCAGATCGGCTGGCAGCGGCGAAGGCGCGGCGAGAGTGACTGTCACCTCGCGGAAACGATCGCCGAGGGTGGACATTTCTTCTGAAAAAAGCAGACGCCCCTGCGAGATAAAGCCGACGTGGCTGGCGAAGTTTTCAATCTCGGCAAGATCGTGCGAGGAGAGAAAGATCGTAGTCTCGGGGGCGCGTTCGATCAGTCCTTCAGCCAGTTCGTTGCGCACCAGAGGATCGAGGCCGCTGAAGGGCTCGTCGAGAACGATGAGCGCGGGCCGGTAAGCGAGCGAACTGACGAAGGCGGCCTTCATCCTCATGCCGCGCGACAGATGACTGAGCTTGCGCTTGAGCGGCAGATCGAACTGGCGCACGAGCTGGTTTTCGAGCTCGCGGTCCCATTGCGGATAGAAGGCGCGGAAGTAATCGAGCATTCCGCCGACGGTCATGCCTTCGGGGAGTTCCTGATTTTCAGAAACGTAGCCGATGCGGCAAAAGTCTTTGCCCGAAAGCCGATGGGAGTCCGCGCCCAGTACTTCGGCGTGGCCCGCTGTGGGATGGAGAATATTCATCAGCAGCTTTATGATGGTTGTTTTGCCCGCGCCGTTGGGGCCGACCAAGGCATAAATGGCGCCTTCGGGCACGGCGAGGTCGAGATCGTCGACGGCAACGGTACGGTGAAATTTTTTGGAGAGATTTTCCGTGCAAATAGGGGCTTTCATGATTGCTTGCTTCCTCCATCTTCTGGCTTGGCGGCGGGTTTGTGGGCGCGGGCTGAATCGCCGCCGCTGAGGCTTTGCCAATGCGCGGAGATCGAAGAAAGCATCTCCGCCAGTTCGATTCCCAGCCGTTTGGCTTCAACCACCAGTTGCTCGATTTCCTGGCCCAGCAGTTGGGTGCGCTCTTTTTGGCTTGAATCGGGAAGAGCGGCCACCACGGTGCCGATGCCGGGACGGGTTTCGAGCAGCCCTTCGCTGACCAGATGAGCAACGATTTTGTGGGCCGTGTTGGGGTTGATCTTGAGATCTTTGCTCAAGGTGCGAACGGAGGGAAAGGGGTCGCCCGGGCGCAGTTGACCGGAGCCGGTACAGACGGGCTTGAATAGCGTCAGGCACAGTTTCACCCAGCAGGCGGTGAGCTTGTTCAAATCGAGTCCCTTGCTGTGAAAAAGATGCAGGAAGCGATGGTAAGCTTCGGGACGCAAGCCGAGAACACGGACATAGCTGGTAACCCCGGCCAAATCCAGGCGGCAACAAATGCCCATCAGGGTCAGGACCATCCAGAGGAAAGTGCGTGATCTCTGGCAAGCAGGCCGCAGTGATCGCACAGCGTTCATCCAGGGAACCCAAAGAGTCATGCAGGTAACCTCAATAATGTCTGATAGCACTATAGTGCTATCAGTATTTGCCGAGGTATACTTTTCACCGATGAATACCAAAAGGGAATCTGAAATCGAACGTCAAATCGAGAAGCTGAAGCGGGAGCTTGCTGGACTCGGGCAACTGCGACCAGGCAGCCTTTCAAGGCAGTACACCGTATGCGGCCACCCAGGATGTCGCTGCACAGCAACACCACCCCAAAAGCACGGCCCTTACTACCAACTTAGCTTCACCCGGAAGGGTAGGAGCAGCTCGAAGTTCATCCCCAAGGAAGACCTGCCCGCAATCCGTAAGCAGTTGAAGAACTACGAGCGTATGAAGTCGCTGGTTGACCAATGGATCGATCTAGCCACCGAACTATCAAACCTACAGATCAAGCAAAAGCGAGACTGAAGGGGACGGAGAACTTGGCACTGTCCAGATTGATAACAATGTGAATTTCAATCCCAACCCCGATACGATCGCTGAATTTCGCGTTCTGCAAAATAGCTACACAGCGGAATATGGAAGAAATGGGGGCGGAATTATCAGTGTCGTCACCAAGTCAGGGACGAATCAGTTGCATGGCAGCTTGTTTGACTATCTGCGCAACGATGCGTTTAACGCGAATACATACTTCGGAAATCTGAATGGCCAGCCGCGTCCGGCGCTCAAGCGCAATCAATTCGGCGGCACGTTTGGCGGCCCGGTGTTGAAGGATCGTCTCTTCTATTTCTTCGGATACCAGGGACAGCGTCAGACAGCCACGCAAAGTGGCAGTGGCGTTTCCACATTCACTCCGAGAGAATTGAGCGGAGACTTTTCGCAATCCAGTAGCGGCGGTCCGGATACTAACGTTGCGGCATTCCTCCTGTCGCATCCTTACTACCAACCCGATGCAACTGCAGCGGCAAACGCCATTATCAGTTCAAGCAGGATTGATTCCGTGGCTCAAAAGTACATTAGCAATGGGTTGATTCCAACGTCATCGACAGGGGTAATTTACCCGCAGGGCAAGGCAACGGACAATCGCGATGAGTTCACAGGAAAGGTTGATTGGAAGGTATCCGATAAGGACCATATCACTCTGACTTTCGGCTCGAACCATCGGCCAACCGTATACCCATTCACAAACGATAAATCTGTGCCCAACGTTCCTGGATTTGCCGGAGCAAACGAATATGATTCCAACTTCGGTAATGTGGCCTATACACGAATTCTTACGCCGAATATATTGAACGACTTTCATCTTACGGCCCAACGCTATTTCCGCAAGCTGAACTACCCGCAAAAGACATTGCCAAATGCCAGCGCACTTGGAGTTTCAGCGAACTCGGACGATCCTACCGGCCCGCCAGTAATTACATTTTCCAGCGGCCTTGGCATTGGATTCAACCTCAACGGTCCAGCGCATTTTGCAGACAACACCTATAACTTCTCCGACAGTTTGAGTTGGGTGAAACGGAGGCATACGTTAAAGTTCGGAAGCAGCTTTGTCGTAATTCAAAACAATGCGACATATGACTACGACACCAACGGCGAATTCGATTTCTATGGAAGCACTTCAGGAAACGACTTCGCAGATTTTCTGTTCGGCGCGCCGGACGACTATTTTCAGTACCCGCGAGACGGAAGCCTGATTCGCAGCAAGCAGTTCAACGTATTTGCACAGGACGAGTGGCGCGTGTTTCCGCGGTTGACTCTGACTGCTGGGGTGCGTTACGAATACTCCACGCCAAAATCCGATCCGCAAGGGCGTCTCTGGTCCATTGTCCCGGGTGCGCAGTCAACGCGATTCGTCAATGCGCCCTTAGGGCTTGTTTTCCCCAGCGACAAAGCGGCTCCGTTCGGGACCAACTTTGCCGACAAGAATGACTGGGCGCCACGCATCGGTTTTGCGTGGGATCCATTCAATAACGGTCAAACCAGCGTCCGCGGCGGATATGGCCTGTACTATGATGTGCTGCGCGGCGAAGACAATAACTATGCTCAAGGTGCGCCGCCATTCTACTCGAGTTCTTTCCTCACATTTGATACAACAGCCGTGCCTGCGAATGCAGCAAGTAACTACCTGTCGCAACCCTATACAGCAACTGGGCAAACTGACCCGTTCCCGTCGGTCGCTCCCACCAAAAATGTTGCGTTTTCCGATGAGTTCGGAACAGGATGGTCAACTGTCAATCCTTACCTGCGAACCCCGTATATTCATCAGTTCAACTTGAGCGTTCAGCATCAAGTGAGCAGAACCCTGGTGGCCGAGGTGAGTTATGCAGGGAACTCTTCACATAAGCTGACCGCGATGAAGGACAAGAATCCGACCATCCTTGGCACAAGTACGCGCGTGCTGAATACGCAGGCTGGACTTGCGAATAGCGATGCCTTTGGCGTATTGCGCTACACGATTGACAACGCGTCAAATTCAAACTACAACGCTCTCCTGGCCAGTCTTACCAAGCGAGAGAGTAACTGGAAGTCGCTTGGTAACCTGTTCTATACCGTTTCCTATACCTACTCACGGACCATTGATAATGCGTCGGGGTATTTGGAGAATAGGTCAGACGTTCCAGCCTATAACCCGCGTCAATTCCGCGCAGCTTCCGATTTCGATGTCAAGCAGCGAATCGTGCTGAGCGGTGGCTGGGAACTTCCATTTGAGCGCGCGTGGCAGGCAGCGCCAAAACTTCTGACCAATGGATGGAGCTTGTTTCCCATATTTTCGGTGCAGTCTGGATTCCCGCTTTCTATAAATGCCGGGTTGTCGGGTAGCCTTAATGCTGCGTTGCCAGGACCTTCTGGTGCGGGAGATGTGTGGCTCATTCAGGCAAATTTGAATGCAAAGAAAGTTCCAATTCTGGATCCTCATAAGAGCACGAACCACTCTTACTTTGACACCAGCGTTTTGTCCTCTCCAACCTTGGTGTCGGACCCAACCGCGGCTGGCTTTATTCCCGATGCGTCGAGCCGCACTTATGGGACTCTGCCAAGGAATTCATTCCGAGGTCCCCATCGCGCCAACTTCGATCTGGCGCTGGAGAAAAGCGTAAGCATTCAGGATCGGCTGAAAGTCGGCCTTCGGCTTGAGGCATTTAATGTCTTGAACCACACCGAGTGGTCTAGCCCGGATACATCTTCTCTGCAGTCGGGTACACTTGGTCAGGTTACTTCTACCTACGATCCGCGCATTGTGCAACTTGCGCTTAGAACCAGCTTCTAAGTAGAAAAGACACGAAGCATACAACGAGGGCCTACAGCGCATGGGCCCTCGTTTGTTTTATGATTTGTTATCTTATGGAGACAAAGTGAACCATACTACGCACATTTCAATACGCTTCATCCGCAAGGAAATAGCGCTGCTCGTACTTATGCTTGTCCCGTTTGTTTCTTCGGCTGAGGTAAACACTGCGGCGGTAAGCAAATGGAAAACGGAAGAACCTGTTCGTGCTCGTCACGCAATGGTCGTGAGTGTGCAACACTATGCCTCGGATGCAGGGATCGAAGTGCTCAAAGCAGGAGGCAATGCGGTTGATGCCGCGGTTGCCACAAGATTGGCATTGGCTGTGGTGCATCCAGTAGCAGGCAATCTGGGTGGCGGCGGATTCATGTTGATTCGATTCTCAAACGCGCAGAGCCTGTTTGTCGATTATCGCGAAAAGGCACCAGCCGCCGCGTCGCGCAACATGTACCTGGACTCAGGCGGCAATGTGATTCCCGAATCGAGTACGGTGGGCTATCGCGCAATCGGCGTGCCTGGGTCTGTGGCCGGAATGGCATTGGCAGAGCGCAGGTGGGGCAAGTTGGGATGGAAGCGCGTCATTCAGCCGGCGATACGGCTGGCTAAAGATGGGTTTCTGCTTTCTGCTGAAGAAGCAGCAGATTTGCGCGATCCTGGCTTGGCGCGTTTTCCTGAGTCGAGACGCATCTTTCAGCGCGACGGACACTATTATCAGGCTGGTGAACGCTTCAAACAGCCGGATCTGGAACGCACGCTGGAGCGATTGGCCGACGACCCAAATATTTTTTATCAAGGCGCCATGGCGAAGCAGTTGGCTGCGGTGGTTCAGGCGGGTGGAGGCCTGATCACGGAAGACGATTTGCATCGTTACAAAGCGATTGTGCGTACACCCGTGTCGGGCCGCTATCACGACTATGAGATATTGAGTGCGCCTCTACCATCTTCCGGCGGAATTGTACTGATCGAGGCGTTGAATATTCTCGAGCCATACGGAATTGAAAAACTTGGGGATCGTAGTGCGTCGCAGTTGCACTTGATTGCGGAGGCATGGCGGCGTGCATTCATGGATCGCGCCGATTTTCTCGGCGATCCGGACTATAGCGAAATGCCTGTGTCAATACTGCTGAGTAAGAAGTATGCAGCGGCCTGGCGCTCCAGCATTGATACGGTTGCCGGCTTGCTGACGGCAAATCGATCCAGTGAGCTGCGGCGTCCATCCGGATTTGACATGAAGTTCAATGCGTCGGCAGTGCCTCTGGTGAAAGAACCCAAGGAGACCACGCATTATTCCGTTATCGATGCTGAAGGGAATGCAGTGAGCGTCACAACGACGCTGAATTGGGGCTTTGGCTCCTATGTAACTGCCACGGGATTGGGTTTTCTGTTGAACAATCAGATGGATGATTTTGCTGTCAAGCAAGGCACGCCCAACCTATACGGTTTGATCCAGGGGCCGGCCAATGCCATTGCTGCCGGAAAACGTCCGCTTTCCAGCATGACTCCAACAATCATTCTCAAGGACGGCAAGGTGAGGATGATTCTTGGATCTCCCGGAGGATCGAGAATCATCACCACGGTTGGAAACATCTTTCTTGGAGTGTTGGACGGACTCAATATACAGCAAGCTGTCGATGCGCCGCGCTTTCATATGCAATACCAACCTGACAAGTTGTATCTCGAACCAGGTTTCGACAGCGCGATAATCTCAGACCTGAAAAAGATGGGCTATAAAGTTGAGTTCAGCGATGGCGACGACGCGAATGCGTCTTGGAGCGATGGAGAATGCATCTACGTTGACCCTGCGACGGGATGGATTGAGGGAGGTCAGGATCATCGGCAAAGCTATGGCAAGGCAGTAGGATATTAGCAGCCCGTGGTGTAAGTCGCTGAATTCCAGAAGGTCCGGCACGGGGCCTGATGGAACGGTAGGTGGATATCTTCGCCGGGGATCTATCTGGCTACTTATACTAACTCTATGCTATTCTGGACGAGAGGGTTTTGGACGAGATGGACTGGACTATCTGACAGCAATGAACGAGCGCGGCAGGATTGTCACTCGACACGGAGGTGGGCTGGAAGGCACTATCGCGGCTGCTGAACGAAGGACGTCTTCCCTGTATAGGAGGGATACAGATAGCCGGTGCCGTATTTCTCAGCCGTAACTTGCGGTGCTGCGGGGCTGGTGCCATTCGCAGGGCGGCTCTAGAACTCGATGTGCCGTCCAAACTTCGTCAACTGGAACATTCGATTCCATTACGGCTTCGGAAATATATCTTTCTTCTTATCGCGAAAATCAAAATCTGGCGGCGGTGAACATTCCACCACAGTAACCAGCCTTCCGGCCAAGGGCGTAACAGTGTATGCCCGCCTCTATTCGTATCTGAACGGGAGCTGGCAGTATCAAGACTATACCTATGTCGAAGCGTCAAATTAGTTAACCGGATGGCCTCACGCCCCGCTCAGCTTTTGGGGCGTGAGGCCATCCGGTTCAATTGGTGTAGAGGGAAAGCTCAACAACTGTGTGACTCTTTTCCTATCCAGGAACCGGTGAGCGATTTTGCTCGCGGGCGGAAGTAAAAGCAATCTTGCACTGCGCAGAAGACACCACGGAAATTGGGGCCGCTCTACCTGCCCTTGATTATGGGAATGTAGCCTGACAAGGCCGCATGTCAACGCCGCAGCCGCTTGCGCGGAGCCTTCTGCAGCCTTGACACACGGCCCTAGTGGTCAGGCATAAATCGTTCCACATCTTCTGGCCAGAGTTGATGGCCACTCGGTGCGCGTTGATGAGTCTCTTCCGCGTATCTAGAAGATCGCCTTCAGCGCAAACTGGATTTGCCTTGGATCCAGAGCGGACGTGATAGTACCAAAAGAGGAACTATCGGCGGTCGCCACAGGATAGTTGAAATTCGGATGGTTAAGGGCGTCGAATAATTCTGCGCGCGCCTGGATCTTCACGCGCTCCCGAACGCTAAAGTCTCGGCTTGCGGCGAAGTCCAGATCCCATAAGCCCGGCCCGTTGATGACGTTTCTGCCCTCGTCGCCAAAGGTGCATCTCGAGCTACTCGGGCATCCCGATACACCGGCAGTACCGGGCAACGCGAAGGCTGCGGTATTAAACCACTCCTTGATCGTCTTTGGACCACTATTCGGGTTTCCTACCAGGTTGGGCCGGTCGGAGTTGTTGTAGGTGTTGCTGATATTACCCGAATAAATAGCTGTTAGCGGGTTACCATCCTGAGCGGAGAATATTGCTGAAGTTTGGATGCCTCCGACAATCTTGGCCGGTATGCCCGTTGTGGCGAACTGTCTACCTCTGCCGAAGGGTAAGTCCCAGATCGGGTTGATGACGATACGATTGCGGATGTCGAAGTCTGATCTTCCACGTTCAGCCGCCAGATCATATGCGTTCTGCGGATTACTGCTAGATGCCGAACTGCTCGTTGAGATGCCCGGTCCGTTGTCGATCGACTTGCTCCAGGTGTAGGAAATCAGGAGCGAAAATCCATCTGCATAGCGTTTTTCCAGTTTAGTTTCAAGCGCATTGAAGTTGGATTTGGCGATGCTATCTACAAATCCGATATTTCCATAGGATGGATAGGGGCGGCGCGTGTTAACCTGTGCGGCCGTCCCGGTACCGGCGGCAGGCTGGTTAATATTGTGGTTCACAGGCAAATGGGAGCCCGATGAACCGAAGTAGCTGATATCGAGAGCAATGTTCGCTTTGAGTGACTGTTGAACGCCTAAACTCCACTCAGCGGCATAGGCACTTTGTAAGTTACGGTTGATTCCCGTGAGTGTAGTGGAATTCGCAAGGTTCGCATCTGGGAAAGGATTGGAGAGCGAGATCGGGAGCAATTTGGTAGACGTGAATGTCTCCGGATCGCGGAAGGGGGGATTTCCAGAAATACCGCTGATGCCATTATTCGTCGCTTGCGAGTTATAGAAAATGCCGGAGCCTGCTCGAACGACGGTGTCATTGGTCCTGAATGGACGCCAGGCCAGTCCAAAGCGCGGCGCAAAGTTACGAAACTTTGTGTCGTAAATATCGTGTGGATACCCATTGTTGCCCGGATAAACGATATCTCCTGTGACCGGATCAAAGTTCGAATTTTTGCCGAAACGATCACTGACAGGCGTGTTGACTTCCCACCGAAGGCCGTAATTGAAAGTCAGATTTGAGAGGATTTTATAGTCGTCCTGCGCGTAGACAGAGGTCGATGTCGTCCTGGGATAGAACTTGAAGCCTTCAGGATTGCGTGAAGTAGTGGACGGAAGTCCAAGAAGAAGATCGGCCAATGCGTATCCTGTCGTCGGTCCACTGCTCGTGTTTGAGAATGAGAAGGAGCCTATAACGCTCAAATTCAGATAATTCGATCCAAACTTCCATACGTCACCACCAAACTTAAACGCATGCTTGCCCTTCGTCCAAAGAACAGAGTCTACTAACTCGTAGGAATTGTCTGCTCTGTCTTGCGGCAGGTTTGTAGACGACCCAACAGTCGTGTAACTGGTGATCGAGGTTGAAGGAACTCCCCCATAGTATTTACCGTAGAAAGCTACGATTCCATACCGTTCGTCGAAGTTATCATTTGCATTCTGCGTCGTACGTGGCTGGCGAAGGCGCGTATATCCAACACGCAACTGGTTAATGAGGTTGGGTGCGAAGATATGTGTTTCTCCGACCCCGTAGAGCTGGGTTGTCAATCCGACGTTGCAGCCAAAGCCCGGCAATGTGCGCGACCCGCAGGTTGAATTAGATGCCTCAAACGACGGATCGTCCGAATAATTCAGCGTGGCGAAGAGTGCGTCTTTTACAGAGAAGGTGTGGTCCAAGCGTAATGTGTATTGGTTAAGGGTTTCAGTTCGCAGTTCATCGAAATTGTAGTTATTGGATGGGAGACTGCCGGTCGCAGTTGCGGCAGTCGGTAGCGGATAGTAACTTAAAAGTGCTGCTCCAATCGTGTTGAACTGGGAAATTGTATTATTAACGACCGCGCCAGTATTCGTAGGATCTTTCAGCGTAATTGGAAGCGCGGTGAAGTCACCATTTTTTTCCGCTGCTGTTGGTACGGTGGCAAGTGCCGTCACCTGCTGGGAGAGACGCAATCCCTCATAGCTGAAGAAGAAGAAGCTTTTGTTGCGGCGGACCGGGCCGCCCAGGGTTCCGCCAAACTGGTTTCGGCTGAAGGACAGCGGAACGGTAGAAAAGTAGTTCACCGCATCCAAAGCTTGGTTGCGCACAAATTCAAAGAGAGAGCCATGCAACTCGTTTGTTCCTGATTTTGTAGTAACGACGACCTGCCCACCTGAATTATGGCCGTACTCCGCAGCATAGACACCTGTCAGCAGATTAAACTCCTGAATGGCATCGATCGACGAGCGGTAAGTTGGTCCGTTGATGGCGCCATCATTATTTTTGAGACCATCAAGAGTGAAATTGTTTGCAATCTCACTGGACCCAGCAACGTTGAAACCGCCGCGATAATTAAGACCTGAGCTTTGTACAGGAGGTGTAACACCCGGAACGAGGTATGCCAGCGAATAGAACTGACGCCCATTGAGGGGGATGGATTGAACTTGCCGATTGGTAATGACGGCATCGATGGAAGATGTCTCCGGCTCCGTGAGAGAGGCATCGGCCGTGACGGTGATCAAATCAGTGGTCGCGCCAACTTTCAATGAAAAATCGACGTTCGCTTTCTGATCGACCTGCAGGATGATTCCGCGCCGAATAACTTCCCTGAAGCCGTCTGCTTCTACATTTATCTCATAGCTTCCCGGCAGAAGAAGAGGGACGGTGTAAATGCCCTGGCTATCGGATTTTGTCGAGCGGACAATATTTGTCTTTTCGTTTCGCACGTTAATCGATGCGCCCGGAAGGGATAATCCTGAAGGATCCTTTACCTGTCCAGATAAAGTGGCTGTGGCTGATTGCGCAAGCGCAGCGGATGAAAAAAGCAGAACCATCCATACTGTCGCAAGGATATGTCGACTGATCCCAGACAATGGAACACTCCTTTTAATTGTAAAAAGACATGGCTGTATTTGCGCGCACGACCGCATGGACACCTGGGTGAAGATGAGGACGTCAGACAGGTTAACGGCTGAATTATGGAGATACAGCGGGAGATTCGGCTATCAGTCCAAAGCCATGCACGCGCGACTAGATTCAGCGGGAGCTGAACCGACAACAACAGCGCGATAAAATGCTAGGCATTGACATATTGCATGTATAACATGACCATATAACTATAGTCAATAGTTAATTCAGATTCAGTACAATCGCATCAGAAAACGGGCAGTGGACCAAGGTTACTGACGAAGTTTATATCTTATGAAGCGAAGCGGCCCGCCTGTTGGCGGGCCGCCTTCTTCTAAGCAAATCGTTACTTCGCCAGTATTGCGGATCTTTCTTTTTCCTCCGTGTAGGGCCCGCGGACGATCGTGCCCTTGATTGGCTGCCCATCCTTAATCAAGTTATAAATCGGGCAGATTGATTCGACGGCCTTCTGTAACTCTTCGATCTTCTCCTTGGCCTCAGGTGAGGAGATATAGACGCTATAGGAGATGTTTTTGTAGAGTGGCGGATTGTCTATATTGCCGAGGTGGCTAGTCAGCGTGCCTTCATCCTTCAACTCCAGACTGTCCAGTTTGATCTGCCGCTTGGAGGCCTCGATTTCATAGATGTGCGTCAAGCACGTGATCATGCGGCCGAGAATGTCTTCCTCGGCCACCGGGCCAAGATTGTGGCCGCCAAGATAGCACGGATAGTCGTGGATGACCTGGAAATCGCCGATTTGGATATGTCGGATACCGGTGCTGCCTTCGACCTTGACTTGAGCGCGCAGCGGCTGTTTCCATTCGTCAATGGCCTGTTTCGGCCTTGGGCTGGACCCTTCAACCGGAGTCGCGCCTTGCGTGGCGGCATATTTGCCGGCCAGGTATTCGCGCAAGCCGTCGAGAGTCTTGCCCTCCGGCTTCAGTGGAGTCTGGGTGTAGTAGAGTGTGCCATGATCTACCTCCTGGCCGTCGGTCACCAAGTGGTATACCGGTGAGACGCGCTCGACCGTTTTCCGCAAATCCTCGAGCTGCGCATCGGTGGCCGGAGACGTGATGAAAACGATGTAGTTGAGGTTGCGGGGATAGGTCACCTCAGTGCCGGTCGTCTTTGACGGCGCCGTGCCGGGCCTGCTGCTGAAAATCAGTTCAAGGTCGTCGATGGGAATGCCCTTGACAGCAGCCTGTACTAGATAATCACCGGTTAATGCGCTGCCCAGCGCGCCGATCACGCTTGGCCATGAGCCCGCACCGAGATTGTACTCACCGGCTTCGCGCCCGCCATCGCTCAGTAGTTGAAAGTTGCGGATGCGCAGACGGCGAATGCCGGTCCTGCTGATTGCAGTAACGGTGCTTGTGAGCTTCAGCGGCTCGTTAATCTCAGGCTGGTCCTTCAGCAGGAAGATCGAGGAACGCAGGCGCGCCTGAAAATCACGCAGGGAATCGCCGTTGTCGGAAGCCGGCAGCGTTTGCGTCCAGTCCTGCGTACTTTGCGTAGCCTGCGCGCGCAGCGGTTGGGACATTGTCGCAAACATTCCCGCGAGCGACACGCTGATGGCAATGGCTCTCGAAATATTTTTTTTAGGTTTGTTTCTCATGAGCATTGGTAGCAACTTCCTTCCCTGCCGCTGGTGGGCAGAAGGCGAGGCCATATCGAATCCCTAAAAGCGGCATCGCAAGAGGGGGTTCCGAACGGTCCATCGGTTGGCGCCGAGCGCACCGGATGTCCGGTGTCAGCGGATGCGATTGATGATTTTCCGCAGCACTTGCCGTCGTTGGCCAAGTCCGCTGGCGAAGTAAGCGATTCTCACTGCGTGGCGTTGATTAGCTAAGGCGCGTGCCCATGCAACTCGAGCTTGCGCAAGCCAAGGCTGGCCGTCCAAGATAACAGCGCAATCGCCGCAATGATTGCAAAATGTTTTCGTAGAAAGCGAACCAGTGCATTTATCAAGACAGATCTCCTGTATGCGGAGAAGCCACATCAGCAACTGCGTGCCCAGATTACCTATCTATGGATAGACAAGAATCTCCACGCGAAATCCTGAGCCGGCCTGTTTATTGATAAAGGGGAAAGGAATCGGTTTGCAATTCCTTAGTACTTTTGGCTTTCTGCACTGAACATGCAGAGCGCCGCAGCAGTTTCGGGCGAAACGCTAGCGACAACAACAGCCAATTCGTACTTGAAGGTGTTGCATGGCTTTCAATATACGCATGAGTTCAATAAATTGCAAATGGAAGAAGCTGACAGAGTGGACTGTACCACTTAAACCAAGCGACTGATCATCGCTCAGTCACGCTTCAAAGCCTGTCGATGAGAGCATCTCTTTGGTTGGGATATGACATATCAGGCTACGTTGTTTTTCCGAGAGATACAGCATAAGTGAAGACTTTCAGTTTCCGGTAAAGCGGGTTCTTCGGACTGTTCTCGCCCAGCTTCCTTCGAGATAGGCGAGGAGCGCCTGCTCAAGATTATGGCGGCAGGGCATGGCGGATCCTTGCCACACTTTTCATGAAGCCTGACCCATAACCGCCGGTTCTGCGTGAATACGTCCTCGGCCCGCATTCCGAGTGCCGCCCCGATACGGGCGGAGCTGTAAACCCTCAGCGCGATCAGCGCGCGGTCCCTCAGTCCTGCCGTAGTCGTGGAGTCGATGCTGTCCCGTAGCGCCCGCGCCTCGGCTGGCTCCAGTACCGGGTTTTTCCCACCTGCACCACATGACGCAGCTTGCGTACCGATGCCGCCGGATTCCGCCACATTCCTCAAGGCCGCGCGCTGCGCCTGATCGTCGGTAGTAACCTGATTACCACCGACACCAGTCGCCAAGCCATCCTCAAAGCCATCGTCCGCGCCCACCGCTGGTACGAACAAATCGTCGTCGGGGAAGTCACCGGCCTCCCCGACATCGCACGCCGCGAAAAGATCAACTACGCCTATGTGAAGAAAATCTTCCCGCTAGCGCTTTTGAGCCCTGCTCGTGTAGAAGAGCATCTCGCGGGGTTGGATACAGCAATTTCCCTTGACGCTCAGCTCGGCGATATTCCCATGCAATGGCGCACCCAGAAGGCAGCGCAGGCCTAGATAGGTAAAGGGATCTTGACGTGATCTATTTGATCGCTGTCACCGTAATAGAGGCTCCCTGAAGGTTCCCCTGAACCTGCACCTTTTTCCCTGCAAAGGGCATAATGAGTCCCTTCTTGGCGCTGAGTGTATAAACCTTGTTGCCTGAGACCAGGACGTAGCTTGCACCAGCCTTGACGCACTCTTCAAGTTGAAGTATCCGACACAAAAATCGGAACGGTGAGACACTGATAGCGTCGTCTTGAGCGTTGGAAGCAATTGCTGGTCGATATTGTCGAAAATTCGTGGCATAGGTTGCGAACGTCCAAAATTTGTTTAGATTGCAGTCAGAAATGAACCTGAGTATTAAGCCTTCAATGCTGGATACGTTGAGTTGATCCAGCCCTCGACCAATTTCAGAAATGACTTGGCGTGCAGTAGCAACTCGTCCGCTTCGGTGGTAGTAGCGATGGTTGCGCCGGTGTAGTCGATCTCATTTCGCTTGCGGCGGCAGGCATCGAAGTAGTCGGCGAGTTGCTCGGCGGGCTTGCCGAGGGCCAGCTTGGCTCCCTCGAAGGTCAGCCGGTGATGACCTGGAACACTGGCAATCCGGTATCCGGCGCAAGCGATGGCCATTTTGGCCGTCTGAAGCGCCGCGTTGTAGGCCGTGGCGAAGCGGCGGTCCTCAGAGAGCGCGGGAATTGACGCATCAGCAAGATCGCGCGCCACAAGGCGGCGGATTTCCGCCAGTTCTTGGCGACTGGTCGTGTGCTGATGAACCTTATTGTCTTGAAGCAGCTTCTTCCAGTTCATCGAGAGTACCCTTCAGGGGAATTGTCTTTCCCTTCAAAACAGAATGGAGAAAATGGTCCCCCGCCGCACGCTTCCGGCGAAACTCCTCCGGAGAATAGAGCGTGACGTTGACCTCGCGACGGAAGCGGGTTTCGAGCTTCCGCAAAACGGGTAAAAGATCAATTTGCTTCAAAGTCCCAATGACCATCAAGTCTACATCGCTGGCCGCGTGTTCCTCGCCACGTGCGACGGAGCCGTAAAGGAAGGCCAATTCAATCCGATTGTCCAAGCGGGTGAGGGCGGACTTCAGCGTTGGCACAAGCCCGCTGGTCTTGTCGAGCAGCCCATGCAGGTCAGGGTAGAGCGGAGAATCGACGTTGGCCTTGAAATAGGTTCGGCGACCGTCCTGGCGGCGCAGAAGCAGACCGGCGGTTACAAGTGATTCAAGTTCCCGCTGAAGGCTGGAGGGCGAGGTTTCTAAATGCCGGGCCAGCTCGGTCATAAACCACCAATGGTCCGGCTGGAGCAGGGCTGCGGACAACACACCCGCCCGAATTGTCGGAAAAAGAGCATCGAGGGTGTTGTCTGTACGCATAATGAGTAAGTATAGCCGCAGAATACGTAAATAGAAAGTAAATTTAGAGCAGATGGTATGCGGCTAATCAAGTATTGCTTGATAAGGCCTTGGTGGCTGTTAGAAACAGCCACCACATTCATAAATATCTTTGTATTTCTGTATAGCCTTCTGATTATAATCAGGGCATCAAAAGGAGGCATTTATGCCCAGAGGCGTATGGGAAAAGGTGCCGGATATTGGCATCTGGTGGATTCACTACGTGGATGCCGAGGGCAAGCGTCGGCGTGAGAAGGTCGGTCGCAAGACGGACGCAATCAAGCTCTACCACCAGCGCAAGGCCGATGCAGCAGCTGGCAAGAAGCTGAACAAGCCTTTCCGCCAGCGCGAGCGGACGTTTCAGGAACTCGCCGACAACGCCCTCGAATATGCCAAGAAGAACAAAGCTAACCCTGCGGATGATGAGCAGAAAATCAAGCTTCTTACCGGCGAGTTCGGTAGTCGCCCTGCCTCGTCTCTGACGCAGCAGGAGTTGGCCGCCTTTCTGGAATCCCGTAATACCAGCCCCGCGACCTTCAATCGTTATCGGGCCACGCTGAGCATGATCTATCGCGAGGCCATCCGGAATGGCTGGACAGAGCGCAATCCAGCCCGGCTGATCAAAGCCAAAAAAGAGGACAACGCCCGCATCCGTTTCCTGTCCGACGAAGAGGAAGAATCGATCCGCCTGATTCTTGCCGAGGAATACCCGGAGCGATTCCTGAATGAATTCGAGATTGCCTTGCATACCGGCATGAGACGGTCGGAGCAATTTTCTCTTGCCTGGGATCAGGTGGACCTGAAAGGGAAGAGGATTCAATTGCTCAAGACCAAGAACGGATCGGGCCGAGTCATTCCCCTGAACTCGGCGGCGCTGGCGGCCTTCGAGCGGCAATTTCAGGTTTCCGGCCATGCGAAACAGGTGTTTCTCGCCGATGACGGAAAGCCATTGATCCGGAAGCCTATCCGGCGCTGGTTTGAGGATACGATGCTGAAAGCCCAGATCAAGAATTTCAGTTGGCATTGTCTCCGCCACACATTTGCCAGCCGCCTGGTCATGGCAGGAGTCTCGCTAAAAGCGGTACAGGAGCTGATGGGGCACAAGACGATTCAGATGACGGCCCGATACGCCCATTTGTCGCCGGGGCATCTCCAGAACGCGGTTGAGCTGATCTCCGGCTCAAAACCCGAGAAACAGCCACTGGAAAAACCAACAGCCACCAGAACGAAAAAGGCCACCCGGAGGGGGTAGCCGTCGTCTCTTAAGAGGTTGTTCTATTTGCTTGATTCAAAATGATTTATATGGCGGAGAGGGGGAGATTCGAACTCCCGATAGCCTTGCGACTATGTCTGATTTCGAGTCAGGTGCATTCAACCGGGCTCTGCCACCTCTCCGCATTGTTTAACCCAATCTTGAGTGTTGCCGAAGTCATTTCCGTGCTGTTAGCTCAGCAACCATCTCAAAATCAGCTTTCTTAGTTTACCGGCTTGAGGGATCGGTTGCAAGCCTCTTAATTTGTCCGATTTGATTGAGGGTATAGGGGTTCCGCGCGACCGGAAAAATGGGCCGTATCACGAAAGAAAAATCTGCCACGAGTGGAAACAAGGTGGTATTTCGTGGTAGGGTGCAACACTTGCGGCTGCTTTTTCCCGTAGAGGAGAAATCGGCCTTGAATCCGGTCGAAGTCGGAACGGGGTCAAGCGAGACGTAAGCTCTGTTTTCGAGTCCAACTGGCTGGACAGAGTAAATTGGAAACGGTAGCGCGGAACCAGAGCAGGTGTATCCCGAAACCGAAGCGCACAAGTCGACGCGACCAACAGGGAGCGGCGGCCTTCGTGGAATTTATCAGGCCACAGTAACTCTGGTTCCGCTCTAATAAGGATGGCAATGAGCAAAGCACTAGTAATCGTCGAGTCCCCCGCCAAGGCGAAGACGATCGAGAAGTATCTGGGCAAGGGGTTTGATGTGCGGGCATCGGTGGGGCACATCATGGACCTACCGAAAAAGGATATTGGCGTAGAACTCGAGCACCGCACCTTCAAGCCTACGCTGGTCGTGTCGCCGGGCAAAGAGAAGGTTGTCGATCAGTTGAAGAAGATGGCCGCCAAGGCCGACGAAATCTATCTGGCGCCCGATCCTGACCGCGAGGGCGAAGCGATTGCGGCGCATTTGGCGATACAGTTGGGCACCACGGCCAAGGAGCGGAAGAAGATTCGCCGCGTGACCTTCAACGAGATCACGAAGAATGCCGTTCAGGAAGCCTTCAAGCATCCCCGCGACGTGGACCAGGATCTGGTGGATGCGCAGCAGACGCGGCGCGTGCTGGACCGTCTGGTGGGCTATCAAATTTCGCCGTTGTTGTGGAACAAGGTGCGTCGTGGATTGTCGGCGGGCCGGGTGCAGACGGTGGCGGTGCGGCTGATCGTCGAGCGGGAGCGGGAGATCGGCGGATTCAAGCCGGTGGAGTACTGGACGCTGAACGCTCTGCTGCATCCGGAAAAGAAGGCGGACACCAAGCTCAAGGCCCGGTTTATCGGGATTGACGGTGAGCCGGCGAGGGTTGCGAACGGCACGGACAAGGAAGGTAAGGCGCAATTCCTTTCCAATGCGCTGCCGGACGAGAAATCGATGAAAGAGGTGATGGCGGCTCTGGAATTGGCGAAGTGGTCGCTGGTTTCGGTGCAGTCCAGGGAGCAGCGGAAGAAGCCGCTGCCGCCTTTCATCACCAGCCAGTTGCAGCGCGACGCAGCCAGCAAATTGGGTTTCAACGTGCGGCGGACGATGGGCGTGGCGCAGCGGCTCTACGAGGGCGTGGACATCGGCTCCGAGGGCCCGGTGGGCCTGATTACCTACATGCGTACCGATTCGCCGCGCATTGCTCCCGAGGCGGTTGCCGGAGCGCGCGCATGGATTGGCAAGCAGTTGGGGCCGCAGTATCTGCCCAAGGAACCCAATGTGTACAAGGGCAAGAAGGCGGCGCAGGACGCGCATGAAGCCATCCGCCCCTCTGACGCTTCGCGGACTCCGGAATCGATTGCACGCTACCTGAGCGATGAGCAACTGAAGCTCTACCGGCTGATCTGGCAGCGGTTCATGGCCTCGCAGATGACGCCGGCGGTTTTTGACATCACGACGGCGAAGATTGCCGCGGTTTCGTCCAAAACCAAAAAGACCTACGACTTCCGCCTCAGTGGTTCGGTTCTGCGCTTCGACGGTTTCCTCAAGGTGTACGAGGCTGTCGAAGAGAAGAAGGACGAGGACGACGAGTCTTCCAACAAGCTGCCCAGTCTGGATGGCGTGAAAGCGCTGGAACTGGAAAAGCTGGAGAACGAGCAACACTTTACCGAGCCGCCTCCGCGCTACAACGAAGCTTCGCTGGTCAAGGAGCTGGAAGAGCGGGGCATTGGCCGGCCGTCGACTTATGCGTCGATTATCAGCACCATTCAGGACCGCGAGTACGTCGTAAAACATGGCGGTTCGCGCGGACGTTTCTATCCCACTGAAATCGGCGTGGTGGTTTGCGACCTGCTGGTGAAGAACTTCCCGTACATCTTCGACACGGCCTATACGGCCAAGCTGGAAGGGGAGCTGGACGACATTGAAGAGGGCAAGGAAAAGTGGACCGATCTGCTGAATGGTTTCTACGACCACTTTGAGGAAGAGCTCAAAGATGCCGACAAGAAGATGGAAGACATCAAGCGGATGGAGATCAAGACAGATGAAAAGTGCGAACTGTGCGGGTCTCCGCTGCTGTTGAAGTGGGGCAAGTTCGGCACCTTCTTCGCCTGTTCGGCCTACAACAAGAAAGACCCCACAAGTTGCACGTTTACCAAGGAAAACATCGCCGCCAAACCGGACCTGAACACGCCGGAGGCGCAGGAGGCGGGCGAGACCGAGGAATATTGCGAGAACTGCGGACGCGTGATGGTGCTCAGGCGCGGGCTCTTCGGGCCGTTCATGTCGTGCCCGGGGTACAACGAGGATCCGCCCTGCAAGACCTTCCGCAAGCTGAGCCAGAAGCAGCAGCAGAAGCCGCCGGAGCCTACGGGCGAAGACTGTCCGCAGTGCGGCAAGCCGCTGGTGCTGCGGCAGGGAGCGTACGGGGAGTTTGTCTCCTGTTCGGGCTACCCGAAGTGCAAGTACGTGAAGCAGAACCTGATTGAAGGGATGAAGTGCCCCAAGTGCGGCACCGGCGACCTGGCCGAACGCAAGGCGCGGCGCGGCAACATCTTCTGGGGCTGTACGAATTATCCCAAGTGCGACTTCACGTCGAACCTGAAACCGGTGGCGAAGAAGTGTCCGGAGTGCGGAAGCCCGTACCTGGTGGAGAAGACGCTCAAGTCAGGGATCTTCCTCGAATGCCCGAACAAGAAGAAGGGCGCCGAGGAAGAGGCCGCACCGAAGAAGCGGGCCAGGAAGACAACCGCGAAGGTTGCCCCGGTCGAAGAGGGCACCAAGGTGGTTTGCAGCTACTCGAAGCGCATCGGGGACGCGCCGCCTCCGCCTACAGCGGAAACGCACGGGCCCATCGTGGAGAAGAAGGTGTTGCAGACTGCTTGATGCAATTTCAGCGTGCATCTGCGTAACAAGGTCCAACAGGGCGGTCTCTTCGCAAGAGGAGGCTGTCCTTGTCGTCTCTTCGCCAAAGGGAATGCGTGCGGAGAAAAATATTCAGTTTCCTTTGGCATTCCGACGCTGGTTTCACCCGCAGTTGCGTTGCTGGCACAGCGCTCTCCTGCCGAATCCGTTACTATGAGGCAGCGGAGAACCATAATGGAACGTATGCTTGCAACCCCTGCGGATGCGGAAATCATTCTCAAGCTTTATCAACTGCGCACCGAAGCGGTGATGCGGCAGGCTCGTGCCTGGGTGACGGGCGAGTTCTGGCCCCGGACGGCGGAAGAGTTTCTGGCTGTTGCTGAGAACCCGGCCGACCCGCACAATCCGTGGCTCAGGCAGGTGCTGAGCTACTGGGAGATGGCTGCGGCGATGGTAATCCACGGCGCGGTATCGGCGGAGCTGTTTGTTGATTCCAATGGTGAGGGATTTTTTCTGCTGGCCAAGTTTGCGCCCATCCTGGAAGGAATCAGAGAGCGAAATCCTGGATTCCTGGTGAAGACCTCGGAGTTGGTGAAGCGGTTTTCGATCGCCGAGCAGCGCTACGAGACCGTGCTGAAGCGCGTGGACGCGATGCGCGAGCGGCGTTTGGCCAAGTAGAAACGGCGGACCTGCTCGCTGATTCCCTGGATTTTTCCGGCTTCACATTTCTTGTGGAAAAGCGGTCGTTAGGGCATGATGGCAGCAGTCTGCGTTCCAAAAAATCCTCTGGATGCGCTCAAACGGACTCGCCATGAGGCGCAATCTCTGCTACTGTCATATCCGTTATCTGCTCCGTTACTCGCACCGGCCACATCTCTTGTGGGTGATGAGAGGCAAATTGGGGAACAGACCGGAAACGATTATGGCGCGAGCAATCTGGAACGGAAGAGTCATTGCGGAAAGCAATGATACGGAGGAGGTGGAGGGAAATGTGTATTTCCCTGAAGCCAGCCTCAAGCGGGAATATTTCATTCCCAGCACCACCACATCCCTCTGTCCCCGGAAGGGCCAGGCGCGATACATGAGCCTGCTGATCGACGGGCAGGACAACCTGGATGCGGCTTGGTACTATCCCGATCCGATGCCCATAGCGCGCAAGATCAAGGGGTACGTGGCCTTCTGGCGTGGCGTGGAAATAGAGAAGTAGTAAAGCTGTTCCCTGCTAGCGCACGGAGGAGTACGGCGTTTTCGCTCAAGTCTGTTTATACAATCTGCTTAACTTGATGCTTCAGGTAGAACGGCGGGTGCGTACCAACCAATGTGTAGTGCGCACTTAGCGGGCGGGCAGGTTTATTTCGCTTCCGGCAGAGCGGCGCGTTCAAAGCCGATCCATTCGCTGGAATGGCCGGGCCGCAACCGCCTGAAGGGGACCGCGCCGGCAATCACCATCACAATGATGGCGGGTTCAATCGGCTGCCGGTAATCCATCAGCGGGTGGCTTATGTAATATGTCAGAGGAAAGACGCAGATAAGAACCAGATAGGGCAAGACCGCGGAACGGTTCATACGCCACAGACGGCGGATGCCACGGAACATCAGGAACGTGATGCTGCAGACATAAAAGATATTTGCCAGCTCATAGGGCTGTTCGTGGATTTCCTCAGCGGAGAGGCTCCAGTAGCCGGTCCAGTAGTAGAGCGTGCGGCGCA
>Ga0224531_1000329_pt1 | contig 25478 bp, 12 predicted proteins | sample CBST100metaG_FD_179876 | JGI IMG/M metagenome (GOLD analysis project Ga0224531, IMG submission 179876) | Peat soil microbial communities from Stordalen Mire, Sweden - C.B.S.T100 | ecosystem: Environmental > Terrestrial > Soil > Wetlands > Peat | place: Sweden: Norrbotten County, Stordalen Mire...
TGCGCCAGCAACTATTCATCTTCAGGGACTTGTGGGCGTGGCTGAACAATCCGTTGGAGAGGCCGCCAGCCGCTAGACAACTGGCCGAGCAGTTACCCATGCCGCTGGTTTGGTAGCCGTGAGTTGGACAGCAGAAGAAATGCAAGCAGCCATGTGAACACGTAGCACAGCTCTTACACGATTACAACTTGGACAGCAGGACGCTCGAAATGTAGAAGCCCCTTCAGCACGAGTTATCCAAGATACCAGACGATATCGCCGGGAGAGTATACCTATGTCCAGCGAAATCAACCGCTCAATTCAAAGAAAAGGCTGTCTTGGACAAGAGTGAATGCGATGAGTGGAATTGGTGGTTACACGAGAATCGCAGGCAGTTACCGTCGGTCCCCAGAGTCGCCCTGAAAATCCGAGGCATTCAGATTCCCCTGTCCAGGGCCTATTTCCAGCGCCGCGGCCTGGTTCTTATCGGCAACTCCTGTCCAAAGGGAATAGCACAGCGGTCAAATGCGTATAAGACGACTTAGTTGCAACTCTCGCGAAGATGCAGAGTGAGTTCCCGGGTGCGCCGCGGCCCGGAAGCACATCTTTGTGGGGACATTCATATTTCATAGCAGATTCATAATCGCAGGGCTGCTAGCGGTGTATATCTCTAAATATTCAATTCCTTCATTGCAACATTCGACAGTCTTGTAGCCCCTCCCTGCGAACGCAAAAAAATCCAAAAACATTTGACTGAGGTGGTTGGGAAATGCCTTCCTCATACGTTATGAAAAGGGGAGGCTTTTTCAGCCACCCCTCGAACGAGCGCGCCCGATGTTCCGGCCGACTTTTCGCCGAGACTCGTCGCGGGGGGTCGAGCGTACTAGGAAGAAAGATCTCTTCAAGTCGTAGGGAAAAGCATGAGGAATGCTTAAGCCGGCGGGTGAGGCTTGCTGTTAGAAAGTGGCGCGCCCGTGTATCTGCCTTTGGGCTTCTGTCACAAGCAACCGCAGGAAAAGTTGGGTCTGCGTGTGCCTGCAACAATGCATGACATTGAGCGGGAACTGGATAGTAACTGCGCTTCAGGGTGCTCGGAAATTTAATTCGCAGTGAAAAGTTGCTGTAACGAGAACTTTGCCATTGCGGAGTAGGATTCGTTCCACTGATGAAGACCCACAACCGTCCTCAAACGCCGGCAGCACCGGTCGAAAGCTGTGCCGAAATGCAGATCGTGTACTCGGTGGTTCAAGTCGAGAGGACCGTAAGCGCAGCTTGGCCGCGCTCCAGTGGGAAAGGGGGGGCGCCTGTGAGTGGGATCAAGCGATGCGCGCTGACGGCAGACGAGAAGCAGACTGGCGAGGGGGTGGGCTGTGATGCCAGTGCGAGGTTAATTCCCCTGAAAGAAGGGAGTAGAACCGACTGGCGTCAGCAGACTCTGCACCTCTACGATGCCCTTGCTCTGAAGCTCGTGAAGTTTCTGCGACATCTCGGACTCGACAGAGAAGAGAGAGAGGATGTCATTCAAGAAGTATTCCTTCGACTTGCTAGGCACCTCAAGAAAGGAAACAGCGAGGACAACCTGCATTCATGGGTTCACCAAGTTGCACACAATCTTGCAATGGATGTTCACAGAGTGAATCGGCGCGGCCAGGGAGAAGTTGAATCGAAATTTGAACCTGAGAATGAGCCTGTCGATCCCAAGGCGAATCCGGAATTGGTTTATTTGGAGAAAGAACGGTCTAGCCGATTGAAGACAGCAATGTCCCAACTCACCAAGCAGCAGCACAACAGCATCCTGCTGCGGATTCAAGGTTGGCGCTATCGGGATATTGGCGAATTGCTCGGAATCAGTGAGCAGCGCGCTATCCACTTGGTTAAGCGGGGAATGCAAAGGTTGACAGGAGGTCTGTAAGTCCCTTGATTCGAGAACTGCACAATTTGTTTCGGGGGCATCTCTCCGATGGTGAACTTATCCTGCGGGTTACTGGCGATCTGCCATCGCGCAAGCAGGTACGAGCGGAACAGCATCTGGAAGCCTGCGGCGTGTGTCGCGCTCGATACGGTGATTTTGAAGATCTGTTTTGGCAGGTAGGGGAGTGCCACTCCCATGAAGCCGAGACGGACAAGAGGGAGGTCCGCGCGTGGCGCACTCGTCTGGTTGTGCAGTTGAATCAGATGCCGGACGACCAGTCGGAAGCGGAGGTAGCGAAACCTCAAAAGACAAAGCACCGTGTGGGGGCATTCCTTCCTATGGATCCGATACTTGCCGCCGGACTGATCCTTGCGGTTGCATCCATAACCTGCGTGTTCGTGTGGATGCAACAATCGCGGCCCGAAATTACTTCGAATTCGCTTCTTGTGCGTGCGGAAGGGTGGGATACGGTTCCATTTCACAACATAGCGCCCGGAGTCATTCGTCAGACCGTGGAGATCACGACACAGAAGCGGACCTTAAAACGTACGATCTATCGCGATGCACAAGGAAAGCGGATGACCAGGAAACAACATCTAGGCGATGACGAAGGCCAGTTGCGAATGAAACTGGCGACTGCTGACGTCGTCTGGGATGCGCCGCTCTCTGCGACCAGCTATCAGGACTGGCACGATGCGCAGAGGGTACGCGAAGATCGTATCCGGCGTGCTGCCGGCGATTTACTGGTTCTTACCACCACTACTCCCGAGGGAGCAGTAGCAGCTCAATCGCTCACGGTGCGCGACACGGATTTTCATCCGGTTCGTCGCACGGTTTCCTTCCGTGGCAGCGAGGCGGTGGAGATCGCGGAACTGGATTATTCGGTTCTGCCCTGGACACCGGCAGTTAGTAGCTTGTTCCAACCGGACGCGGGAATACGCGCCTTCGATTCGACAGGACTGCAACCTGCGCCCGTACCGCTCCCGCCGCTGCCGCTTAGCGAAGAGCAGTTGAACGATGCGGAACTCAGCGCAAGGCTGACACTGAATCGTCTTCATGCCGACACGGGGGAGCAGGTTGAGGTGGTGCGGGGGCCTCGCGGCATCGAGGTCCGTGGAATCACGGATACCGAGAAACGAAAGCACGAACTCCAAGCCCAGCTGGACATGTTGCCCCACTTGACTGCATCCATCTCGAGCATCGAGGAGCTGAAAGCAAAGTCGCCGCAACAAGATGAATTGTCGAGCCTGAAAGTCATCGAAATGCAGACACGGACAACTCCGCTCGAGTCCTACTCCCTGGCACACGGGCGCAACCTTGCTCCACTGAGCAAACTCTCGCTCGAGCTCTTGAATAGCGCTGACGCAATCGACCGCGAGAGCAAGGCGATCGACGATCTTCAGCAAAGGTTCTCGCATAACGACGAGATTTCACTGGTCGCATCGGACACGCTTGCGGAACTTCTGTTCACGCACAAACACAAATTGCTGGCCGCACTGGAGAGTGAGAAGCAACTGCTCGCACAAGCACAGATCGAGGCTACACATTCGCAACAAGGTGGTTCGACAAACGGCATCAATTCGGATCTCTCGATCCTAGCGAAGCGGAATCTGGCGCTGACCATGGAACTGGCACTCGGCAAAGGCGGGAGCGGCCGATCTGCAGAAACGATCGCCTCGGAACTCGCTGCGTCCATGAGCGATGTGAGTCTGCGGGCGCACGCAGTGCAGGTTGTTCCGCAGAATTTCACGAAGCTGGACAAAAGGAAGTAAGGGGTTTTCAGGAGACCATGTCGCTTAATCCAGATCAGTCTTCGTCTGCTAGTCTTTACCGCCGGTTGCCGGTGTTGTGGCTTCTTGCGTTGCTCTCGATTTCTTTTTCATCGAAGGTTCTTCTGTCCGGTTGCGGCAGCAGTGTCGCGACGAAAGCGGGAGCCATTTCCGTGAATTATCCCAGCGGAGTGACGGCGGGGCAGTTGCCGGTATTGAGCACTGCCAGTGTCTCCATGATGCCGATAAATGACGTTGCCAACTTCGGCGTGGACTGGTCCCTGACCTGTGGGGGCAACGCTCAAGACGGCTATATCACTACAGGATGCGGCACTCTGGTTCCATCTCACACTGCGGACGGATCTCCCGCAACCTATTCTGCGCCCAGCTCAATTCCAGCAGACAACACCATTACGATCACATCCCGGGTTTCCAGCGATCCATCGCAGCAGTCGAGCGTCACGATCACCATCGTGAACGCGCCGATCGCGGTCGCGATGTCTACGGTTCCCATGTCGCTTCCGGTCGGCGGAACGACAAAAGCGAGTGTGACGATCACAAACGACGTGAACACGCTCGGAGCAAACTGGAAAGCTAATTGCGGTTCAAGCGACTGCGGTTCCTTCAGTCCGAAAAACACGCTCAGCGGCGTGGCGACGACCTACACAGCCCCAAGTGCGGTTCCCCAGGGCGGTACGGTCACGCTTGCTGCTGCCTGGGTCGGAGATTCGACGAAATCGGCAAGCGCGACAATTACCATCCTGCCGATTACGGTCTCGGTGTCGCCGTCCACGTTTGAGATCGCGACATCGGGCACGGCCAGTCTGACAGCCCAGGTCACCAATGACGTGAAGAGCGCAGGCGTTACATGGAGTTGCGGCTTCATCGGTTGTGGCACTTTCAGTCCTGCGAATACGGCGAGCGGTGTGGCAACGACATATACCGCTCCGTCCACGGCTCCAACCGGGGGAAAAATAACGGTTACAGCCATATCGGCAAACGATGGCTTGACGAGCGCTTCCGCAGCGGCAACGGTCACAGCCTCTTCGGTGATCACCGTTAACATCACGCAGTCGCCCACATCGCTGGGTATCGGTAAAGCTGGCACGGTCAAGGCAACGGTAACGGGAGATTCCAGCAATGCAGGCGTAGACTGGACGGCAACGTGCGGTAGCACTAATGCAGGGGCATGCGGTACCTTCAATCCAGCTACGACTACTAACGCCGCAAGCGCGATCTATACAGCCCCTTCAACACTTCCCACAAACAATCCGGTGATGATCACTGCGACCTCGCACGCATATGATCTGAATCCCTCTCTGCTGGCCAATCCAGCCACGGCGGCGATTACGATTACCGCGCCGACGTCTATCGCCTTTACCCAGCAACCACCAACCAACATCACCACCAATGGCACGGCGACGGTGAGCGCTTACGTAAGCAACGACGCAGCTGACGGCGGCGGTGTTACCTGGGCGGTGCAATGCAGCAGCACTACGGACGGAGCGTGCGGCTATATCAAGCCCTATAAAACAGCGAACGGCGCGCAGGCAACCTACATTGCGCCGCCTGTCTCCCCCGGCGGGTCGATCAATATTGAGGCTGTCTCCACCGCCGTTGCAAGCGCCACCGTCTTGTCGAACCCGATTACGATCATTGCATCGAATGCGCATTCAATCGCCTTCGTTCCCTTTGCGCCGTCGCAGGTGCAATTAGGAACCACGGTGACGCTCACTGTCGCGGTAACCAACGATTCATCCAACTCGGGCGTTGATTGGGCGGTATGCGCCAGCGGTTGTGGCTTCTTCACCATCAAACCTGCTGTTCCCGAAATTAAGGCGGTTCCTCCGAGTCCTGGAGATCCGGGAAGTCCATACGTACCTGCGGTTCCCGCCGTAACAGCGACGAGCGCCCAAGGCTGGCCGAATGGTCTTCCCATCACCTACACAGCGCCCACCATCGCGCCAGAGGTTGGGAACATCATTGTTACTGCCTCGGCCACCGCTGACCGGTTGAATGACGTAAATGCCCCGGCGACAGCGGCCTCGACAATCGCGCTGACTTCAGACGCGACCGGGCCTGAACTGCACGGGATCGTTCAGGCCGGATCACAGCCGGTCGTTGGCGCATCGGTTTACCTCTATGCCGCCGGTACCAGCGGTTATGCCTCGGCATCCACGCCTGTCTACAATCCTTCCACAGCCGCATTTGCTACGTCTGATCCTTCGGGTAACTTTAAAATTCCGGCCGGATATGTCTGCCCCGCTCTCACGAGTCAGGTTTATCTTGTCGCTCTCGGTGGGCAAGTTGGCACGAGCGGCGCCAATCCGAACCTGGGCCTCATGACGGCCTTGGGATCATGCGGCAACCTCAGTTCAACGCCTATAGTAATCAACGAGATCACGACCGTGGCTTCCGCGACGGCGCTGGCGACATTCTCCGCTGACAATGTCCAAACAGGTGAGCTGAGCTACCTCTATGTCGGATCCAGCAGCGCCAATTCCACTGTAGGACTCGCCAATGCTTTTGCATCCGTAAACAACCTCGTCGACATCACGACAGGCCAACCGAAATTCTGGACGGTTGCAGGGAACGCGGCCGTCCCCTACGTGGAGATCAACACGCTCGCGGATGCTCTGAATGCCTGCGCGGTGACTGCAGGAGGATCGGCGGGGGACGGTACTGTTTGCGGCAGTCTCTTCACCTACACGAATCCACTTAGTACAAAATATCCAGCCTTGGCGCCGACGAACACGTTGCAGGCAATATTCGATTTGCTGAAACCGCCTCCTCCAACCGTCACTTATCCATTTGCAGACGCTTCTGTATTCGTCCTGGCAAGTTTGTCCTCTCCCTACCAGCCCATCCTGAGCAGTGCGCCGCGGCAAGGCACCGGATGGTCGATCGCGCTGAACTACACCTCGGGGGGTGGGGTTGGCGGATCGGGAAGCACAGCCTCGGGTTCCACCGCGCTGGCTATCGATGCTTCGGGCAACGTGTGGATCGCCAACCAGAGCATCAACAGCGTGAGTGAGTGGAATTCTCTTGGCGCGTCCTATTCAACCAGTACCAGCGGGACTGCAGCGGGCGGATTTACCGGCGGAGGAATTTATGCGCCCTCAGCCATCGGCATTGATCCGAGCGGTTACGTCTGGGTTGCCAATGGAAACAGCACACTGACTAAGTTGGACACCACAGGGACAGCGGACTCGAATAGTCCATTCAGCGGTGGCGGGCTGTCCACCGGATCGGGCATGGCTATTGACGGACAGGGCAACGTCTGGGTGACCAGCGGCGGCTCGCCTGGATCCGTCGCCGAATTCAATACCCGCGGAATCCCCTTGTCGCCAACGACTGGATATACAAGCGGAATGGCCGATCCGTCCGTAATCGCCATCGATGCGTCCGACAATGTCTGGGTCTATAACCAGCAGGCAAAGAACGTATCCGGTCAATACGTTTTTGCCAAATTAAATGGCGGGAACGGCTCGCCGACGCTTGGAATCACGGGAATCTCCAGCGGCTACAACCCACCGCAACTGGCAATCGACAACGCAGGAAACGTCTGGGACGCGCTCGGTGAAACCGCGATCCAAGAGATACCGGTCGGCTATACCGGGTTGTCCACTGGACCGCAACCTACCGATTATCCCAATCCCACTGGGGACCCGATCGGCGGCCCTCAAGGCATGGCCCTCGATGGTTCAAACAGGTTATGGTCGGCGAACGCCGGATATACCCCAAGCAGCATATCCGCGAACCTGAGCTTATTGGACCCAACACAACCTAGTGGTGGCATCTCCATCGACTATGCGGATTCCACATTCTCCAATGGTCCCTCGTCGGTTGCAGTGGACAGCGCGGGGAACGTCTGGATCCTGCTCGGCAACAACACACTGAAAGAGTACGTAGGCGTTGCAACGCCTGTGGTAACTCCGCTATCCCTGGGCGTGAAACAGAACAAGCTCGGAGCGAAGCCGTAATGCAACCGAGGAAGGATCGAATGACGGGATTTGAGAAGGCCATGAGAATCAGAAAAGAATTCGAAACATCGGACTCGTCCAGGAACGAATGGAAGGTGTCCGTCCTAAGGAACCTTTCAGACACGAACCAAAGGCTCGTCCGTGTAGTTATTCTTTGTTTCTCCGCGGCAGTGTGTCTGGGCCTTTCCGGATGCGCGGGGACTTCAGTGAAGCCCCAGGTTGGCTCGATAACTCCCACGGACGTCAATGGCGTCGCGCAGCCCGCGATCAAATCCTTGACGGTTGGCAGCGGGACCTATCTCGACGTCACGCTCACCAACGACAAAAACCTCCTGGGCGCCGACTGGACGGTAACCTGCAGCAGCCAGTCGGCTTCAGGGACTTCGGACGGGACTGTCGATACCTCCTGCGGCTATTTTTCACCGATTCATACCTCTAGCGCGCCAGTTCCTTCCTACGCCGAAAATGCGAACGGCATTGTCACCTACTACACCGCTCCGTCTGCACCGCCCACCTCAGGCACGGTCACTTTGTACGCAAGTTCTTCGGTCGATCATTCCCGATTCTCGTCCCTCACGCTGGTCATTCAGGGCAAGCCGATTGCTGTGAGTATCGTCGCTTCGACAGCGCCGCCTTTCACCCTTGCAGCCGGCGGAACGATGTTACTCATCGGCACGCTCAGCAACGACTACACGACGGGTGGCGGAAGCATTAACTGGTCGCTATCGTGCCCGTCGAGCGACTGCGGTTCCTTGAGCGCGACAAAAACTGCCAGCGGGACAAGCATCACCTATACAGCGCCGGCTGCTATTCCGACAGGGAACACGGCCACGGTGACAGCGACGTCTGTCACGGACCCGACGGTATCGGACAGCGTCATCATCACGATTACTTAACACGCGCACCTGAAGGAATTCAGGTGCGCGCAGGGCAGCCGAACGAGCTTCCACGAGCACGGCCAGATAAGACCCGAATGACGGATGTAAATCACCCGGTCAGAAAACGGAACCAAGGAGAGATCAGATAACCATGGGTAGAAAATATGTTGTCATTCTTGTGATGGCTCTTAGCCTCTTGGGTGCTCAGGCGCAGAACTCGGTGAGTCAGGTTCAGGCGAAGCGCATTCGGGTCAAGCCGAAAAGCGAGGAACAGGTGCTCCTCGAACAACTGCGCGAAAAGCTCCAGACCCTTGACCGCGTCAGCGACAAGGTGGATAGCCTCGAACAGCAGGTACAAGACCTGAAGCGTCAACTGCTGGAATCGAACAAGACTGCCGAAGCGGCCAAGGCCGACGCTGCTCAGGCGCGGAAGGAACTGGATAGTGCGCAGCAGGTGGTGGGACACAATGATCAACAGGTTGCCACGCTGCAGAGTGCCGTGTCAGACCTGAAGTCTACGTCAACTTCGATTGTCGAAACAGTTCAAGCTGAGCAGAAAGCGCAGCGGGCGCTCGAGCATCCCGATTCTCTGCACTTCAAGGGAATCGAATTAAAGCCGGGAGGCTTCCTCGCTGCCGAAACCGTGGATCGGCAACGCGGCGTGAGCGGCGATGTAAATACGCCATTTTCCAGCATTCCCTTCGCCGGTACGACTGCCGGAGTGCTCTCCGAGTTCAACGCCAGCGGCAGGCAGTCGCGGATCTCTCTGCTTGCGGAAGGCAAACTGTCCAAATCCACGGTGCGCGGTTACTACGAGGCGGACTTCCTTTCTGCCGGCACAACCTCCAACGACAATCAGTCGAACAGCTACACGCTTCGCCAGCGGCAGGTATGGGCACAGGCCGCGCTCAATAGCGGTTGGACCATCACGGGTGGGCAGATGTGGTCGCTCGCCACCGAATACCGGCACGCTCTTGAAAACAATTCAGAGGCCACTCCTCTCACCATCGATGCCCAGTACAACGTCGGCTTTACCTGGGCGCGGCAATACGGTTTCCGCGTAACCAAGAATTTTGGCTCTAAACTCTGGATTGGAGGCGCGGTCGAGGAGGCGCAGACACTCAATATCGGCGGACACAACCTGCCAACAATCGCATATCAGCAGTCGGGAAACAGCGGCGGCCTCTATAACTCAACCGCTAACTATAGCTTTAACTACGCGCCCGATCTTGTTGCCAAGATCGCCTACGAGCCAGGCTTTGGCCACTTCGAACTGTTCGGCATCGGGCGCTTCTTCCGAGATCGCGTCTACCCCAACGGGCAACTGGCGAGCGGCGCTTCGGCTCTTGGAGCATATACGTCGAAAACGGCGGGCGGCGGCGTAGGCGCTAACGCGCGCGTCCCGTTCTTCGCAAAAAGGATTGATTTGGGTGCGCACATCCTGGTCGGCGACGGCATTGGTCGCTACAGTACTTCTACTCTGCCGGATGCAACAGCTCACCCCGACGGCTCGCTCGAACTTCTAGTCGGCGGCTCGGCGCTGGGGAGCGTGGAGTGGCACGCCACGCCGCGCTTCGATCTCTACGGCTACTATGGCGGCGAATACGCGAAACGCGCGTACTATCCCAATGGTCTGTATGTCACTACGGCCGGATCGACTTATGGCCAGCCCATTCTGGTTGGTTACGGAGCGCCGAACAACGTCGTAAGCGGCTGCTACACCGAGACACTGCCCACCAATGGATCAGCAAATGGTGCCAGTTCAACAACCTGCCAAGCGGACAATCGCAACATTCAGGAAGGTACATTCGGTTACTGGTTCCGCTTCTACAAAGGCCCTCGCGGCACCTTCCAGCAGGGGATTCAGTACTCGTATGCGGAACGGCACACCTGGCAGGGCATTGGTGATACGGTGACCGGCCTCGGCGGCTCGCCAAAGGCCATCGACAACATGTGGTTCACCTCGTTCCGCTATTACTTGCCCCAATAAAACGCATCGTGGGAACGACACAGAAGAGAGATATAGGAGTAAAACAAATGCTTCGAATTTCTGCTCGACTGCTGATCACGGCGCTGGGGATGGTTGCGCTTGGCGGCACGGTGGGCTTTGCACAAAGCGGCCAGATCTCAGGGCATGTTACGGACCAGCAGGGAGCGGCCATCCAGGATGCCGCAGTTCAGATCGTTAACCAGGACAGTAACTTCAAACGGGATACCAAGAGTGATAACCAGGGAATCTATTCGGCTCCGTATTTGCCGGCGGGAAAGTACCAGGTGAGGGTACAGAGAGAGGGCTTCAGCAGTGGCAACAGGGCTGTGCAACTAGCAGTGGGCCAGGCGCTGGTTGTCGATATCCGGATGACAGTTGCGTCGGCCAGTACCGACGTAACCGTCGAGGCCGACGCAAATCGTAGCAGTATTGAGCTCGATTCAGCCTCGCTCTCTACCACAGTATCCAACGAGGAGGTCGCCGCCTACGGTCTCAATGGCCGAAACTTCTCACAGTTAATCACCATGGCGCCGGGCGTGAGCAACCAGACCGGGCAGGATGAAGCCAAAGTGGGTGTTGCGGGGAGCGCGAAGTTTAGCGTGAATGGCGGCCGCGTCGAATACAACACCTTCGAAGTCGATGGCAGCGATGTGCTGAACACCAGCATCAACGCCAGCCGCGGCCAGGGCGAGCCGCTGATGGTCTATCCGAGCATCGACGCGATCCAGGAGATGAAGGTCCTGACCGGAGATTACAGTGCTCTTTACGGAAAGAGCGCTTCAGGCAGTGTGTTGGTTACGACCAAATCCGGCGGACCTCAGTTCCATGGAAATCTCTACGGTTTCGTTCGCAACGAAATGTTCAACGCCCGCAACTACTTCGATCCGATTATCTATGGCGCCAACGGACAGGTCACAAAACAGACGCCTCTCTACCGAAGGCAGGACTACGGTGGAACCATTGGAGGTCCGCTGTATATTCCCGGCAAATACAACACCAAGAAAGACAAGACCTTCTTCTTCTTCTCGGATGAATTGCGTCTTGAAAAGACTCCTGTCGACTATAACCAGGCGGTCCCTACGACAGCCGAACGCGGAGAGGATATTCAAAATACCGGCCTCGGCAACTTTACCGGGGTGGGCGATTTTTCCGATGTGTGCCCGACAATACCACCCGGCTACAGCGGCAAACCCGCCTTCGATATCACGAAATACCCGGACTGCCCACGGACTCCCAGCAGCTCTAATTCGGGCCAATATTCCGCCAATAGGGAAGTCTCCGTGGGGTACCTTAGCAAGGCTTTACTCGATAGCAATATCATCCCAGAACCGAATTCCGTTACCGGCTGCAATTCCACCAATCCGACATCTCTCTCACGCTGCTATATCGCGTCCGTCTCTCCGCCGACTTATTGGCGCGAGGAGTTGTTCCGCATCGACCACGTGTTGACTCCCTCCGAACAGGTGGCTTTCCGCTATATCCACGATGCGTGGGACACCACAACTCTCACGCCTCAATGGGGTGTCGTGCAGAACAGCTTCCCGACTGTAGAGAATCGGCTCTTCGGTCCCGGACTCGATCTGGTTGCGAGTCTCGCTTCGGCCCTGCCGCACAGCGTCCTGAACCGCCTCGCGTTGAGCTATGCCGTCCAGCACATCACGCTCACTTCGCAACCCGGTGTTGGACTTACCAGTCTGTACAGGTCTGGGATTCTGGATATGAATGCACCGTGCGGAACTGCGACCGGGGCCGCAAATCAGACAGTCACAGAGTGCCCAATGGGATACATATTCGCCAATGGCTACGGAGGCAACAAGATGCCCGGGCTCGTGTTCCAAGGAACGAACGGAGCCTATGGCGGTCACGGTTTCGCGGTGGACACAGGCTACGCTCCGTGGAGCCAGGCGAATCCGATGTACTCCATCCGCGACGATCTCAGCAAAACCTGGGGAAGGCATACTCTTCAGGCTGGCTTTGAGGCGACGTACGTTCAGCAGAACGAACTCAGTGCGGTCTCAGGAGCAAATTCAGGCGACCTGCAGGGTCTGCTGAGTTTCAGCAACCAGCAGTCAAGGTACACATCTGGGAACGCCTTTGCGGATTTTATTGCAGGTTCCAATACCATGTCACAAATAGCATATAAGTCAGTTGGAAGCAACGCATACACGTCCACCGCCATCAAGAGTTACGTCCAGGATAGCGGCCAGAAAAGATACTACAACCGCTACAAATCCGCCGATATTTACCTGCAGGACGACTTCCGTGTCAACAGCCGTTTGACTCTGAACATTGGTTTACGCGCTAGTTTATTCGGCACCTGGTATAACGCCGAGGGAACAGCCTATAACTGGAGGCCAGAAGCCTACGACAAGGCCGTCGGTGGCTCCGTCTATGTGGACGGCAATAACGGCTATCTCGTCAATAATACGAACGGCAAGCCAGTTCAATTGGATCTGAGCAACTCTTCTTCAGCCTCAATCATATTGAACGGCCTTGTGCAATGCGGCAAGAACGGGGTGCCCAAAGGCTGCATGTCGAGCAGCGTCTTTCATCCCGGCCCACGCATCGGATTTTCCTGGGATATCTTCGGAGATGGCAAGACAGCGCTCCGCGGCGGGTATGGATTGTTCTGGGAACATGGAACCGGCTACGAAGCGAATGTGGGTTCCCTGATAGGAAGCGCGCCGCTGGTCCTCAGCGAGACGCAGTCCAATCCAACAAGCTATAACACGATCGGATACTCCTGCCAAGGGGGATCTACTCAATGCGGAGCCGCAAGCACCGTTGGCAGTGTGACCTTTCCCTTGAATGTAACTTCTATTCCGACGACAGCCACTTATCCGTACATACAGCAATGGAGCCTGAGCCTGCAACGCGAGATTCAGAAAAGTCTCATTGCACAACTCGCCTACGTCGGCACCAAGGGAACGCATCTGACGGCCGTGCGAGACGTCAACCAACTATCCCCACTTGCTTCTGGCCTGAACCCTTTTTCCTCCGGCCAGCCGATTACTCCTGACGTGTGCCGGAGTGGGGCGAATAATGGCTACTTTTTCCCATCCGCAGGCACGAGCGCTTCAGGAACAACGGTTTCGGGAGCGGGGATCGGACCCTCCTCTCCAGGCTGGATCAACATGGTCGTGGCATGTACAGGCAATCCTGGCTTTGTGAATTCTAGCGCTGCCAATCCCGTCGTGCTTGGCACAAGCGCTGACACCTTCCGCACCTATCCAGGGTTCAGCAACATCATTTCAGTCGAAAATATCGCCAACTCTTCCTATCACGCTTTGCAAGGCACGCTGCGAGAAGTAACAGGGCCTCTGACTATCGGTGTGGCCTATACGTACAGCCATTCCATGGACGACTCCTCCGACCGGTCTAGCGCCAACTTCACCAATTCACTCGATATAAGGTCCAATCGCGGAAGCTCTGATTTCGACCAGAGACACATGCTCAACATCAATTACATTTACACCCTTCCCCTAATCCACTGGTTGGATGGCTTTGCCGATCTGCTGGGCGGAGATGAGCCAGGCAATGTTCCGTCTTCCGGTTCGGGGCACGGCGTTCGCAACTTCCTGCTTGATAACTGGCAGGTCGCGGGTATAACCACGTGGCAGACGGGCACGCCCTTCAGTGTCATCAATGGCGGCGGCTCCGATGGTACCGGTACTTCGGACAATGGCGGAGTTGGCGACGGGCTTGGCGTCGGTTCCTATGCCGATCTCATGCCGGGCGTTGGCGCACATGGCCAAAAGCCTTACGTTGCGGTTGGCGGCCAGAACATAGGTCCGCTGCTCCTGAATCCGGGGGCGTTTACCGCGCCTCGCAGCCTGACCTTCGGCAACTCGGGCAGGAACTACATGCGCAATCCTTCGCGCACCAATTTCAATGTCTCCCTGCTCAAGCACTTCAAGGCCTTTCACGAGAAGAGCGACATCGAGTTCCGCGCCGAAGCCTTCAATGTTTTCAACCACACTCAGTTCCGTATCTACGATCCCAGCCATCCCGGTAATACGGGCAACAATGTGATCAGTTGCTACGGAGACATTACGACCCAGTATTCGGCCGGGGCATCGGGTTGCCTTGCTGGCAATTCTTTCCTTCATCCAGTGGATGCGCACGACCCGCGCATTCTGCAGTTTGGACTGAAGCTTGGCTTTTAGGGAGCGAGAAAAACGATGTTTATGAAGACCTATCCCAGGACGCATGAACGAAGTGGGGCAGGAAAGAAAAACCTCCTGCTCCCAATGACGCCGGTTGCAACGGTACTGGTGCTTGCGGCGTTTCTTGCAGGTTGCAGCAGCTCGGCCCATAGCCCAGTTGCCACATCGAGTGGGCCGCAACACTATATGACGCCGGTTATCGTGGGCGGGACCGGGACCTCCGCTACCGCAAGTTCGGCGACCTATTCCATCGACGACAAGGTTCTGACCTTTGCGCAGCAGACATATGCCATCAATAATTCTCAAACGGGTGCGCGGATCAACTACTCCGGCGACGTTGTCACGCTGTCGCGCGGTCTTCTGGATCTCGAACTTACCTATTCTCTTTGCGGCGGGGCAGAGATTGGAAACTGCACCGGGGGAGTCACCTACCAATCGCCGCTTGCCGTCAGCGGATGGGCCGTGGAACTGGCTGGGCAGGCTGGAGGGTTGTTGCAAATGGCCGGACAGCCATTCACGCCAATGGTCCCTGCGGTGACGTGCCCTTCGATGAGCAGCGCGGAGACTTTTTTGTTTGTCACTTTGCCGGCGGGCCTCGTCACGAGCGGCACAGGTTCAAATGCCTGGAACCCTCAACTTGAAACCGCATACGGCAGCGTCGATATCAGCGCCAGCGGCAGTACGGTTACATTCGCCAACATCAACCAAAATATTCTGCCTTCCGCTGGCGGGGGGAAGACAAGCGGTGTTCCTTCTAGCGCGACGGGGGCCTGTTCCACGACTGTATACGGAGAGACGGTGGCCGTTCCCGCCAATCCCACGATCACCACTGATCCCACGGGAACTACCACCATCGGTCAGCAAGCGATGCTGGGAATCGGGCCATCAGGGCTGTTGGTCGAGGACAACGACTCTAAAGATGCAAATGCGACAAAAGGGACATTCTACGAAAACGTACTCGGAGCCGGTACCGGAGCAATCGGATTGCCGAAGCCATCGAGCGCGCTTGATACAACCTCGCTGGTTAGCGCGCAGTACCAGGGCTTCTTTTATGGTGGCGGTTCGTATGACTCCGCCAGAAAATCCAGCTTCAATTGGTCCTCGTTGCCGGCGTCCTTCGGATTCTCAACTCCAACCACATGCGTAGCCCCGCAGACTTCCACGATGCTCTACGGCGGCGACTTTCCCGTGAATCCAAAGACAGGCCTTCCCGATCCCAGTCTCCCGGCCGTGAAGAACGGCGGCGGCTTTGGCAACTGCGACTTCGCCATCGATCTTGGCTCGCAGACCACCAATGGCCTCTTTCCCAACGCAATGGTCTACGTGGGCACAGGTTTCGCCACCAACACCGCTGGGATCACCAGCTGCGGCCTTAATAGCGGCTATTGCTTTCCCGCCGTAGCCATTGCCGGGCAATTGAATGGCAAGTACGCCATCTTCCTCATTGGCGAGGACACCGTAGGCTCTCCCAACCAGGCATGGGGGATCTACCTTCTGCAATCGAACTAGAACAGCCCGGCGCGCCTGAACGGATGCCGAGCTTGAAGAAACGGACTGACGGGACTTGTCCCCCGGATTACTCGCTTGAAGATCAGCGCAACGGCAACACTTGAAAGGATGCGGCACCATGAATTCATCTGTCTTGGCAAATAGCGGAGGCTTTGTGGCCCAAAGCCTGCGAGAACCGCGGGGGAACCGCTCCGGTGTGGTGGTTGCGCTGTTCACAATGCTTCTCTTCATCGCCGGTTGCGGCGGTGACACGAAGACTGCGACGCCAACCCCCAGCTTCACTCCGGCTGCGGGTACCTACACGGCAACGCAGAATGTGACTGTCTCTGACGCCAACCAAAACGCGGTGCTCTATTGCACCAACGATGGCAGTTCGCCAACGGCTTCTTCTGTGCAGTGCGCCAACCCGATCAAGGTCTCCCAAAGCCAGACGATCAGAGCCATTGCCATCGCTCCCGGCATGGCTTCCAGCGCCGTGGCGACCGCGGCCTACACGATTGGGGGATCGACTGCCGCTCCCACGGTGACGGGCATCGGCCCGGCGACTGGTTCTTCGGCGGGCGGCACGTCGGTGACGATCGTCGGAACCAACTTCACCGGCGTTACCGCAGTGAACTTCGGCACAACCCAGGCGGCCAGCTTCACGGTAAACTCCTCCACCAGCATTACAGCGGTCTCTCCGGCGGGCTCGGGTTCCGTGCATATCACCGTCATTGCCGCGGGGGGCACCAGTGCCACCACTACGGCGGACGTGTTCAGCTACGGTGCTGTCCCGTCGATCACGGGCCTTTCGCCTGCCTCGGCTACGGTAGGCAGTGCCGGAATCACCCTGGCGGTGAGCGGCGACAACTTTACCTCGGACGCGGTTGTGAAGTGGAACGGCGCGTCTCTTACCACAACCTATGTCGGCAGCACGCAACTTACGGCCACGGTTCCAGCCAGCTTGCTTGCCGCCGCCGGCACTGCAACAGTCACCATCACGGAGTCCGGCGGCGCGTCGACCGGCGTAGTGTTCGCCATTAACGCAGTCGCACCTTCCATCGCTGGCGTCAGTCCGGCGCAAGGCCTATCAGCGGGCGGAACCGCGGTGAATATCACCGGGACCAATTTCACGGGAGTGTCGGCGGTTAAGTTCGGGGCCGTGTCGGCCGCGAGCTTCACCGTCAACTCCTCGACTAGCATCACCGCTGTTTCCCCCGCGGCCAGCGCCGGCACGGTGGACATTCAGGTTGTCACTCCAAGCGGCGCCAGCGCAACCGGCATCAGCGATCAATTCACCTATCTCGCTCCTCCAGCCGTGACCAGCATCAGCCCCGCGACCGGAAGCAGCGCGGGTGGCACGACGGTGACCATCAGCGGCATCAACCTTACCGGAGCGACGTCGGTCAGCTTCGGCACTACCGCAGCCGCCGGCTTCACCGTCAACTCCTCGACCGGCATTACCGCCGTTTCCCCTCCAGGCAGCACGGGCACGGTGGACATCCGGGTTGTCACTCCGGGCGGTGTCAGCGCGGCCAGCGGTGCCGATCAATTCATCTATGTCGTTCCGGTTCCCACGATCACCGGTCTCAGCGCCACAGCCGGTAAAATCACGGGCGGTACCACGGTGAACATCACCGGGACCAACTTCACCGGAGCGACCGCGGTCAACTTCGGCAGCACACCGGCTGCCAGCTTCACCGTCAACACCGCGACCAGCATCACGGCTGTATCTCCGGCGGGCAGCGCCGGCACCGTGAACGTCACCGTCGTCACGCAATACGGCACCAGCGCGACCAGTTCCCTCGATCAATTCACCCTTACCTCGGCGCCGATAGTCACCAGCGTGACTCCCTCCGTCGGACCGACGGCCGGGGGAACTGCGGTTACCATCCAGGGCGAAAACTTCAGCGGAGTCTCTGTCTACTTCAACGGTGTAGCAGCCACCGGCGTCTCAGTGAGTGCCGACGGCTCGAGTATCTCCGCGACTTCCCCCGCAGGCAGTGCCGGCACTGTGCATATAACGGTTGTTTCGTCGGGCGGCACCAGCGCCACCAGCTCCGCAGATCAATTCACATATGCGCCCGCTCCCACGGTGAGTGGCGTCCAACCCGCCAGCGGCTCAACCGGTGGGGGTACTGCGGTCACCATCACTGGAACCAATTTCGCCGGTACGGGCTACACGGTTACTGCGGTCAACTTCAGCGGCGTAGCGGCCACCAACGTTTCAGTGAGCTCCGACGGTTCGAGCGTCTCCGCGACTTCCCCCGCGGGCAGTACCGGCCCGGTGGACATCCGGGTTGTCACTCCGGGCGGCACCAGCGCCACCAGCTCTGCGGATCAATTTACTTATGTAGCGCCTCCAGCGGTGCAGTCCATCAATCCATCCCACGGCCCGGTGACCGGCGGCACCTCGGTGACCATTACGGGGACCGGCTTCAGTGGGGCGACAGCGATCGATTTCGGCAGCAATCCGGCCACCAATGTTTCAGTGAGCTCCGACGGCTTGAGCATCACTGCGACTTCCCCCGCTGCGGGCAGCGTTGGTGCCGTGGACGTTAAGGTGGTCACGCCCATCGGTACCGGTACATTAACAAGCGGATTCAACTACGATCTGATCGTCAGTGGAACCGTCAAAGACGGGGCTACACCAATTTCCGGCTCTACCGTTACGTTGTACGCTGCCGGAGCCTCCGGCTATGGCGCGACTCCCACGGTGATTGCAACCGCCGCCAATCCTACCGACTCCGCTGGCGCTTTCACCCTCCCCCTGTCTGCCAGCGACTGCCCGGAGGCTCCGGGCGACCTGCTCTACCTGGTGGCGACGGGAGGCAATGCTGGCAAGGGAACCAACGGCCAGATTGCCCTGATGGCAGCGCTCGGCTCGTGCCACAACAGCACGTTCCCCACGTCGATCACCATGAATGAGGCCACTACCGTAGCCTCCGCCTACGCGCTCTCAGGGTTTGCGAATGTCAATTCGGGAGGCAACGGCATCGACATTGGCGCGCCTGCGACACTGGACAGCACCCATGCCCCCAAATGCGATGCGGCGCATAACTGGCAGAGCACCGGCGCCTCCACCTGCAACTACATCGGGCTGAAGAACGCCTTCGCCATGGTGAATAACCTGGTGGACATTCCCTCCGGCCAGGTGCTCGCCATTACGCCGGCGTACTGCACCAGCAAGCCGTGCGTCACTGCCACCGCCACCAACGCCACTCCCTACTACGCCACCAGCATTGTGCCGCAGGGGCGCATCAACGCTCTGGCCAACGCTCTGGCCGCCTGCGTCAACTCATCCGGTACAAGCGATTCCAACCAGGCATGCAGCACCCTCTTTACAGCGACCACCATCACCACCTCGTCCGCGATTGTCAGCGTTCCCTCGAAGACGACGATTACGCCCGAGGACACGTTGCAGGCGGTGCTGAACATCGCCCATTGCCCAGGAGACGTGTCTGCCACGCCCTGCGGAGTGGATGTGAAGAGCGGCGCGGGAATCTACAGCCTGGTCACGGTAGCCAGCCCCTTCCAGCCTACGCAACTCTCCTCGAGTGGTTACTTCTATGATCAATCCATCGACCTGACGCTGGCCATCATCTTCCAGGGCGGTGGCCTAGGAAATGCGCAGAACATTTCGGGCCTTGTAAATAACACTCCCACAACGACCGGCCTTGTGATCGATGCCGACGGGAACGTCTGGGTGCCCACCACGAGTTCGTCTGGCGGATCGGTGGCCGTATTCAACAACCAGGGCATGGCGCTCACGCCTTCAGGCAACGCCAGCGCCATCGGCGGATACACCACTGGTGTCTTCAACCCCCAGAGCATCGCCATCGACCAAAACGGCAATGCCTGGATCGCCAACTCGCCTGCAGACGGAAAAAGCGGCCTAGGCGACAGTGGCAGCTTGAGCGAGATCCAGTTGAACGGTTCCACTCTTTCCACACTGAAGAGCGGGTTTACCGACACGGCTCTGCTGACCCCCGTGCGCTATGGCCTGGCCATAGACAGCAACGGCAACCCTTGGGTCTCCTCCAACGTCACAGGTAATCAGTCCGGATGCGGTGGCACAAACGGAGGCAGCATTCTCGGTTTCGACAGCGGCACCGGCAGCATGCTCAATGGGGGCTCACCGGACGGGTATCTGAGCTACAACGACAACAGCAGTTGCCCGACGGCCATTGCATTCGACCAGAGCGGTTATCTGTGGACCATCGATTATCCGAAAAGCGGCGGCAGCGATACCAACCGCGGCCTGCTGCAGCTCGGCACCACGGGCAGTGTGGCGGGCAAGGTGGTGGGGGGACCGTACTCCGCGGGTTTGAATTATCTCTCCGCCGTTACCTATGGAGATCAGCCATACGCCGAATATAATCTGGCCATTGATGGCCTGGGCAATAGCTGGTTCTCTAATCAGGACTGGTATATGGATGTGATTCCCAACCTTTCCAAGGCACCTGCGAGCGACCTGAGCAGCGGCAACTGGGGAGCGAACTTCCTGCCGGCGTCCGGCTCTCCAAATGTGGCACGAAGCGCGGTGGCCATCGACGGCGGAGGGAACGCGTGGGTTACAAACAGCGACACTTTCCTTTCCGGATTCAGCAGTACGAACGCCACCATGGACTATACGAACCCGAGCGCAATTACTGCAATGTTGTCTCCGACGACTTCGACACCAGTCGATGGATATAGCGCCACCGACCAAACAGCGAATGCCAGCGGCCGCTCCGGCGGCACATCGGCATTGTCCTTGTCATCTGAACAGAGTGTTGGAGTGGACGGCTCCGGCAACCTATGGGTCGCTAGCGATGCGCTCACTGGAAACTATTTTCATGGCGGCCAGATTACCACGTTTGTCGGCATCGCTGTGCCCGCGCAGACGCCGCTGTCCACAGCCTTGACAAACTCCACTGCGGGGACGGGAGGCTTGGGCGCCAAACCATAGGTTTCTCGTGTTTCGGCTTTTAACCGTTTGCACCACACAACACCGGAGAACCACATGCGGGCGGCGCTTCCACAGGAGCGCCGCCCGCATCCTTTTGCGGCCGCGTTGCTCCCTCCGCCCGGCAATACTGCGTTCGGTTACCAGACCGTGATTCCTCGGTGAATTCGCGCTTTTGCCAGTTGGGAAAGAGGGTCCACGAAACGTTATGCAAACAGAGAGCCAGAAGGGCTCCGCGCTAATGTGGCGCGAAGACCCTCTGGAGAAGCATCCCCCCACGGCGCACTTTCCCCCATTGCGTAGGTGGTCTTTCTGAATGCCGCCGCGGCTAACGGAAACATCCTGGAGAAGCAAATGCGAATGATGACGAAATTTCTCGGAATCGCTGTGGCGCTGAGTGCGCTCACGGTCAGCGTTCACGCTCAAACCGCTGCTTTCGTAGGGGCCGGCTCTTCCGCCCTGTTCCTTGAGCTTGGAGATGCTGCTGGCACTCCCACAACCTCCAGCCCTGCCGGCCTAGGCGCCGTTTGTGTGTGGAGCCAGAAGGGCGGCAAGACTACCAGCCTCACCGTGAGCGACGGCGCGATCGAGTCCGGGCAGTCCTGGATTGCCTGGACCCCTGGCACTGCAAACAGTGCGTCAACCTGCGGGACCATTGGCACGAGCACCAAGATCTATGTCTATGTGCAGCTCGATTCGGTGCTCGGAAACCGTCTCTATTTCAATAGCGGCAAGCTGGGCGATGTTTCCGCCAGCCCGGCGGGAGCCGCGACCGACAACCTGATCCATAAAGCCAACAGCGCGATCGTCGAACAGGCGACCTTGCCCACGGCAATCTGGACGGCTTTGACTCCTACAGGAGGAGTAGCTCTGACAGCGGCTGGAACGGATATCCGTCCCGAGGACGCTGCGTTCGCCTTACTGCGCGCGACCGCAACCACGGGCTGCGGCGTGGCGATCAGCGGCTCGCAATATCTCGGTCTCGGTTATACCGCCGGCACGTCGGTAATATCGAGCTATTACAGCAGCAGCACCTTCCACACGAATACCTTCTCTCTTTCGTCGAAGCCCTACTCGGTGGTCTCGGTGGGCGCGGCGCCGATCATCTTCGCCGTCAACACCTCCGGCACTGGGTTCGGTTCGGCCGTCACCGATATCAGCCTCGCCAACCTGCAGAAATACCTCGAAGGGCGCATCGGTTCCACCAGCTACGTGACCGGTGCTGCAGGTGCCTCTGCGGCCACTGTGCTCATCCGCGAACCTCTTTCCGGAACCTATAACACCGTCGAGTATGCGGTTCCGAACACCGTCTCAAATCAACAGTCGCAGGAAACTGGAAACTGCAACGGATCCGTCCCCAACACCAACCCCCTGCACTTGGTCGCCAGCGACGGTTCCGGCGGCTATCGCAATCGCGTGATCGGTACCGGCGAGGCAGTTAGCACCCTGCTTGCGACCAACGATGCCCTCGGCTACGCCTTCTGGAGCACTGGGAACTTCGCGAATGTAGGAATCACTGGATCCGCACGGTACCTGACGGTGGGCGGTTACGATCCACTCTACGATCGATCGGCAGCCAACTACTCCACCATCAAGAACACGATTCCCACTGCCGGAAATGGTTATCTTACGGACGTCACCTTCTCCGATCTCAACAATAAAAATTATCCGATCTGGTCGATGCTGCGGCTGGTCACTGGTACCACCCCCGACACTTACGTGACCCATCTGGTAGCGGCCGCGCAGCACTTCGTCAACAGCACGAATCTCCCGGACTTCGTCAAGGCTAGCGATCTGTCGGTTGTGCACTCCCACTTTACGCCTCCGGGCGTGACCACCACACCAAACAACGGTGGCAGCTGCGGAACTGAAGCCGGCGGCGATGTGGCCGGTGTGATCCTTGCCCTCAACACTTGCACCACTGGCGAACGTCAGTAAACGCGGACCGAAATATCTGCGAGCAAGAACCGGATTGGAGGAGGATTCCGCGAAAATTGCGGGATCTTCCTCGCCGGTACCCAAACACACAGTCGCTTTCAAACGAAAGGGAGATACTTATGAACGCTTGGGTTCGCACTGTAGTTGCCACGGCATGCTTTGCTGCGATGGGTCTTCTGGCGCCAGCGGCATATAGCCAGGATGTCCAGCCACAATGGGCTGGTGGACCGAATCTAGTCGTCAACGGTGACTTCTCCGCCAACGGGGGAAGTCTCGAAGGATGGTCCTATAACACCAACCCGGACAACTTGTACTGGCAGTTCACCCCGTACGGAACCGCCAACGATGCCAGTAATGGCTGCGGAGGCGCAGCTTGCATCACCGGTGCCACAGCGGAACAGAATTACCTGTATCAAACCATTCACACGGTTCCCTTCATCGCGATCTACAAGCTGACCTTCACCTACGATGCAGGCACCGGAGGCGTGAACGAACTGAAGGTCCTCGCTGGGCGTCAGGTTGTCGATGACATCGTCAACGCGGAGCAAGGATCGAAAACGTACACGGTGTACTTTATTACCGACCGATTTGACACCAAGCTGAAATTTCTGGGTCGTCAGGACAATGGCTTCTCGTTTCTGACCGACATCAGCGTCACGGATGTCTTGCCCTGAGATCTCAAAAGACAAGACTGGTGGTCATGCAATAGGGAGCAGGAGCGGGCGGGCCTTCCGATGCCCGCCCGCTCTTCAACAGCAGGCTGGATCACGCATTGCAGGCAGGCGGCCCCCGGGGAATCACTTCGGGTGCAGCCTACGGCGATGCAAGTATCTGCGGGAGAGTCATGCGCAGTCGCCATGATTCTCCCGGTTTTATGCCTTTACGGAGTCAAGAATGAAGATTGGCGCGTTCAATGAAACTGCTGCAGAGAATATGAAACGCATAGTGGCGCGTGCATCGCTCTTGTTCATGATGATCTATGCGAATGTCTGTCTCGCACAGAATAGCCAGGAAACGAACAATACTCTCATGACCGGCAGCGCGTCGCCACATTCTCAAGGTGATGCGGCGTCAACTTCTCCTCAGGCAGTCGAGCCGGCAGGGGAAAAATGGACTGAGCTGAACGCAGTGAGAAGCGGACTCGATCCGTCGCGGATCGAGTCCGCGGTTCTGGCAAAATGGGATTTCCCGGATTACACCAGCGAACTGGTTCGTGTTGAATGGAGGGCAAACGATCCCATCGAACTCTATGTAGTACGGCCTCATGGAGTGGTAAAGCCACCTGTCATTTTATATCTATATAACTTCCCCGCCGACACCGATCATTTCAGAGAAAGAGCTTGGTGCGAATTCGTCAGCAGGAATGGATTCGCAGCTGTGGGGTTCGTCTCTGCTCTGACTGGCCAGAGATATCACACCCGGCCTATGCGAGAGTGGTTCGTCAGCGAACTGCAGGAGGCTCTTGGAACATCGACGCACGATGTGCAGATGATTCTCGACTATCTTGCCAGCCGCGGAGATATAGACGCCTCGAAAGTCGGGATGCTGGGCGAGGGCTCCGGAGGAGCAATCGCGATTCTCGCTGCGGCGGCAGACCCGAGAATCGGGTTCGTCGATGCCATCAATCCATGGGGCGATTGGCCGGATTGGTTGAAACAATCCAGTGTCGTTCCTGATAAAGAGCGGCCAGCGTATCTTGAACCTGAGTTCCTCCAGAAAGTCGCAATGCTGGATCCGCTGAAATACCTTCCGCACTTCAGTCCGGAAAGAATCCGGATCGAAGAAGTAACCAGCGATCCGATGACGCCGAGCGGCGTGCAGGCAAAGTATACGGCGAGCGCGCCTTCACCCGGCAGAGTCGTGCGCTACCCGGATGTGCATGCTCAGATTCAAGCGTGGACAACGCAGTATTGGTGGCTCAAAGAACAGCTCCAACCTCATCCAACTCCGGCGATACCCAAAGATCGTTGATTCAGATTCCAGCCCATGCAAACAAACAAACAATAACAATATGTGAGCGTAAAGCGCATATTTTATAACAATTGTGTTCATCCGAATCAAGAGCAAAGATGCCTTGAGCAGCTTATGTTCAGCTATCTACGCGCCATTTTCGTCGACCGAGCTAAGCAGGATGCGAGCGCTCTTTCTGTTCGCATCGTAATAGGGACTCCACCAGACTGTTCCCCTGCAACGGGCGCAGGCAGAGTGGCCACACAATCACCCGTTGAATGTCATTGAAGAACTAAGAATCCATCCGATCAATGCGATACCTATGCGGCATTCTGTATTGACCCTACAAGGAATACGGCCTGCACGTTAGCAGATGAAAGCTAGGAGTCTGTCGCCCATAGCGTTTTGAGCATTGCAGTAGGTACATCGCCGCAGCAACGCGAGATCGGATTTGTTTTATTGGGGAACTTCTTTCAC
>Ga0224531_1000335_pt1 | contig 25082 bp, 23 predicted proteins | sample CBST100metaG_FD_179876 | JGI IMG/M metagenome (GOLD analysis project Ga0224531, IMG submission 179876) | Peat soil microbial communities from Stordalen Mire, Sweden - C.B.S.T100 | ecosystem: Environmental > Terrestrial > Soil > Wetlands > Peat | place: Sweden: Norrbotten County, Stordalen Mire...
GCTGGCACTCGTAACGTCTGGGAGTGCGCGAGCCGGGTGGAACGTAGCAGAAGCGTACGCATCCCTTTTGCAGGCGGCAGACAAAGACAGTTCCCATGAAGATGCTGTTTGTGGCCAGTGTAATGGATTGCGAATTTATCTCACCAAAGACGGTGCTACGGGCGATGGTGAGTGCGGTGTAGGCGCACTCTTTCTCTGGCGCGCCCAACGCCACGCGATTTGGACTGGTGGCGTCAACGATACTGTCGCTAATGTGAATCGCCAAGGAGTCGAGCGTCACCTCGTCGCGGGTTACCTGAATGGAGCCAACGATGCTGTGCTCGATGGTGAGACAGGCGGGTGCATCGATCAGTTCCAGGCTGGCCTCCGCGGGCTTTTTGGGATCGCAGTTGCATTGCAGGCCCCAGCCGGGGACCAGAGTCGAGTGGCGGATGGTAACGCCGGTCAGATCGCCTAGGATCTGAAGGCCTCGCCCAGTGACCAGCAGGCCATCCAGAATGAACCAAGTGTCTGCTTCACCGCTGACAGTCATGTCGTCGGGAGCCTGCGTCTGCCAATCGAGCAGACGAATTACGGGGTGTTTGCGATTGGCCGCACGCAACTGCAGACTCTGCCCTGTGGCGAGAGCAATACCGATCTGCTCAGTGTAGACACCACTGTCTGTGATTTCGATGACGGCGTGCTGCGGCGCATTCGTGTGCCACTGGGCCAACGCATCGTTGATCCGCTGATAACTCTCATTGCCACCCACCAGGTAGACTGTTGCGGCCGGAGGTTCGCTGAGGCTCCGTTCGTACTCGCCGCCGCCGATGCCAGCGCTGAATGCATAGTTGTAAGAGACCCACACGCCCTGCTTGCGCAGTTGGGTTGTGGGAAGGGTCATGCGCCCGAGTTGCGGATTGACGGCTACCTGGCCGGCCTGAGGGCGGTAGCGCCAATCGCTCAGATTCGCGGCCACAATTTGACTGGCGGGCACAGGCTGCGATAGCGATCCAACCCAGATCTGAAAGCTCTTGCCGTCGCCAACATATGCATCCAAGTCGGGCACAGCAAGAGCAACCGCTTCTGCCGTTTGCGTTGCCGCCAGATCGCGGCGCGTGATGGGCGTGGGAAAGTTAAGCTCCGACAATCCATAACCCGTGTTTGAGATCGCCGGTTGGGGATGGACATAGAGCGGCGTGTCGTTCCCCAATGAGCTGAACGTGAAGCAATTGGGCGCTTCTTCCTCGTAGCAGTAGGCAGGCGCCTGAGTGACTGAATACGCATGAAGTCGCCAGACAAACACACCGACGGAAGGAATGTTGTAGCGGCCGCGCGTGTGGGTGGAGTTGGCGCGGCGCACGTCTACGGTCCGGGCGATGCGATTGAAGGGGCCTCTCATCCGCTCCAGAGCCCGGCCATCGCGCAACTCCGCGGTGCGGCCGCGATCGAGATGAAGATAGCTGACGTTCTGGGTGAAGCTTAGCTGCCGGTAAAACTCGACTGCCTGCGCCGGGCATCCAGCTACCGACAGGGCGAGATCCTCAAGGATGGGCAGTGTGCCCTTGCGGCGGCGATAGCGGATGGTGTTGGCGACTTCGCTGCGCGAGACGAGAATGCTTTCGCGGCTGAGATCCTGTGCCGTAATGCCGCTGCCCAACAGAGTCATAGACTGAACGGGTGTATAGCCAATCAATGCGCCGATGTAAGGCACCACCCAATCTTGGCAGGTCTCAATGAACCAGTTTTCGTAGAGCTGCGCTATATCGGCCTCGACGAGATTTGCCTGCTCGGCTATGACGCCCAGCAGGGCGCGCAACGGATAACCTTGTGCCGCATCGCTCTGCCGGTACACTGCCGGTAATAGATCGTAAAGACGGTCTGCCTGGCCGGTCATTAACTTCCTCTCTTGGTGCAAATCAACTACGCCGAATCGATCGCGTTCTGTCATTCTTGCTGCGCAACTGAGGCGGCAATCCTGGGTTGGTGGGCGTGATCTCTGTCAGGAGCAGAGTGTCGGAAATCTGTGGCGTTAGATAGACCATCTCTGTCGGACGGATTTGAAAAGTATCCTGAGCCGTTGGATTTACTGGCAGATTCAGGAGGGGATCGACATAGGCCTGTTTCGCCACGACGGCTCTTCGCAGTTGCAGGGGCTTGCTCAGCGTTGCGAGCGCTGCGGAATCGGTGTTCTCTGCCACCGAGTCGAAGACGGTGACGTTGACAAAGTTCACGCCTGCGACGGCCTGCATGGCGCTGACGGCTTTACTGAGAAAAGCAGCCTGGCCCAGAGCGCGTTGTTGAAAGCTGAAAGTGTTGAGCAGTGCGGCCTGAACGCTGGGCGCAACGACATCAAACAGATGACCGGGCTGAATCTGAATGCCAGCGGCGATTACCAGCAGCTTCAAGCTTCGAACGCCAACCAATAAGGGTTGATGGGGATGGCCGAATTGTTGCAGCGACTGCACTAAGTTGAGATAGAGGTCGGAGTTCTGGGCAATGGGAATGTCATCCGCGCCGGCGATGGTGACGAAGACTACCTGACGCCGGCCGTTGGAGAGCTTGACGGCGTTGGCTTTGCCGATTCCGGCATAGGTGCGCGAGAAGTCCGCGTAGTCCTGAATCGATACCAGGCGATTGAGGGCTTTGACGGCCAGCGGCGTATTGTCTCGCGCTTGAGTAATGGAGTCGGGATCCGCGCCGCCGGTGGCTGGCAAAGGGTTGATGACCGATTGGATTCCGCCGGGTTGCGTGGCAAGCTGACTGATCTGCTGCGCATTGAGGTTGCCTGCAGAGCTGATTCCATAGCGATAGATCGCCTTGATGTTGGCCGTGCCGGTCGGGATTCGCGCGCCGCTTTCGCCGTTGCCGAAGATTACTGTTGTCACGGCGGAGTTATCTGTCAGCGTCGTATAGTTGCGATCACTTTGGCCTAAAGCGCTGAGGTAGGCCGTCTGGCTCCACTTGATTTCATTTACGGTGACCGACAGCGTGCTTTGCGCCCCGGCGGGTGTGGCCGCAGAGAGATACGTCAGCGGCTTCTGGTGCAGTGCGAAGCTCTGAAACGCCTGCGAGGCGTTGCCATTGCCCAGCACCTCGCCCACCGATTGCCCGTGGGTTGCTTTAGCTACATTGCCGTAGATGGTGACGGTGGAGCGCGCGTAACTATAGGCAAGGCCGCTGTTGGCCAGCGCAAGCACGGTGTGCACTTTGGCCTCGGCCGATTGTTTTGTTTGCTGAGAGACGCCGGCGATCATCACTAACTCGCTGGCTTTCACTCCGCTGACGCCGGGGATGTCGGTGCGCTCGCCGGAGACGACGATCCAGCGGCCAGACTCAAGTTTGTCGTAGAGGCCGTCGAGCTCGATCGTGCTGCCTTGCACGTCGGTGGTCAGAGGTTCTTCCGATAGGTCCAATTCCTCGGCCTGCGCATAGATCACGGCGCCGCGCAAAAGCGAAGTACTTTCGATGGCGGCTTGAAATGCTTCGATCCTTGATTTCAGCGACCCCGCGGAACTGGCGGTCAGGTCGCTGAGCCAGGTTGGATTGAGAGTAAGCTGGGTGACCTTTGCCGTATAGCCGGAGGGACCGTTGGAGCCCGCGGCTTCTCGTGAAACGATCTGCACGTTTTCGACCTTATGGAAGGTCGTGGTGCGTCCGTTGGGATCGGCATTTGTTGGATCGGGTCGGTCGATCGCCACCCAGCTTCCCACCCGGATCTGATCGTAGACAGCATCCAGCGGAACAGTGTTGAGTATAGGCAATTCGTGCGAGCGCGAAATGAGATCGGCGACCGCATCCCCCAGTACCGGTGGAGATATCGTGGTGCTGGTTACCGTGGTTGTGCTGCCCCCTGAGTCGGAGGGCGGAGTTACAGTCTGGGTCACCGTTGCCGCACCGGCGAAGTTGTTGGCGAAGATTCCGGCCTTGACGCGAGCAGCATAGACGCTGGCCGTGCTGGGCTCCGTGGTTACACTGGCCCAGGCACGATAGAGCGAGGGGGCCGCGGCGGGCTTGAAAATGGTCAGAAGCCGCGGGGCAACATCGGATTGTTCGGCAAAGGCCTGACTGACGGTGCGCGGCAGGCTGATTGAACTGGCAGGCTGCAAATTAGGAGCAAGGAAAGATCGGCAACGATGTTATCGATGGGGCTCAGTTCTATTTCAGACAGCTTTGTGTCGCCGAAGGAGGAAATTTTGACAGCATCCACGACAGTATTGTCTTGTGCTGCGACTATGGCTTGCTTAGCGTCAGATGCCTTGCTGAACTGGATGAGGGTGCGCTGATCGGTGGGCTGCGGAGTGACTGTGTCGACGGTACGCAATGCCTGATCGCTGCCGATGATGATGACTCTGTCGCCGACTTTGAGGTTGGTTGTGAGTCCCTTGAAATAGAGCTGTTGCAGTGTGGTTGGGTCCAACCCGCTGGTTGCAGCCGCGGCAATCACTTGGGGCTGCGTGAGACGCGGTTGCAGATTGTTCCATGCATCGGAGACGCTGAGGTTTGCGGATGTCTCATAGAACTGCGGCATCTGACCGCTCCCCGGCATACTTTGCGCGCGCGTTCCTGCAGGGATGGTGCCGCTGAATCCGCTCTGCACGGTGAAGGCGAGAAAGACGCTGGCGGCAACGCCGGGCCGCAGCGAGTAGTTCACCAGTCGCGCCAGTTCCAGCAGGGAACGGCGTTCTATGGCGGTTCCCAGGTAGCCTTCATTGGCGATGCGCTCCTGGTAAAACGAAAGCACATCGGCGACCACGGCCCATGCATCCAGCAATGCGATCGATGGATCGCTCGGTTCGCGTGTGGTGAGCCCTTTAAGTGGACAGACAGTTGCGGCGGAGTTGGAGCCATCCGCTGCAGGGATGTTGACTGCATAGGTCGAAAGCCGGGCCAACATACTCTCGTAGAACGTGGCGTACGTCCCCACACGGTAACGGAGAGAGCTCATCCCGGGGGGATTCGCCTCCGCTTGCGGAGTGATGATTTGTATTCCGGCGCAGCAGCCGCAGGGTTGGTTCATCGTCCACCTCGCATCTTGATTTCCAGGCGTCCGTTTTCCGGGAAGCTGGGGTCGTTGTCTAGTTGCGCAATCTCAAAGGGGCCAAGTGGGAGCACGCCCAAGGGCGGCACCGCACCGCCGGCAATGCCGTAGTGCAATGGGTAAGGATGAGCATCGACAATGTAACGCTGCAGACGCGTAACAGTGACGCTGGCAACACCGGTAACAGCCTGCGCTGCAGCCACTATCTTGCTGATGTAGATGTTACCGCTGAAGGTCTGATTGTTGGGATGGAAGAATCCATAGCTCCCGTCCGGCAGTACTCGATTGCTGAAGACCTGAAGCAGGGCTTCTTCCACATGTGCGCGCAGGTAGTCTGGAAGCAAGCAGACAGAAATGGCCAGATCCAGTGGTACATAATGGGCGCCTTCCACTGTGAGATCGTGGCCAATGCGGCGATAGGACTCTAGATAACTGCGAATCTCGCTGGTCAATTCGGCAGGGGCCTGCTCGGTGTTCATCGGGTCGATCGCCACAAGAGTCTCATACCAGCTGCCGGTCCAGCGCAGTGTGGCCTTGGCTCCCTGCAATGGGACAAACTGCGCCGAGCAGCGGGCGCGGGCCGGCCGCTGCTGCATCCTTCGCGCGTTGTCGGTAGCCAACTGCGCATAGTCGTCGGCGGTGATGGCGCGCTCGATCACATCCTGAATGGCGTGCGGCGCAAAGAGCTTGACCTCGGCGATGGGCTCATGAGCGACGCCTCCAGTGGCGGGCAGGGGATTGCGGGGCAAGATGCTCACGCCACTCAGCGTTTGATTGCGCAGGACCAGATAAGAGATAGTGCCTGCACCGACGTTGCCGGCCGTGCCGTTTCCGATGCGATAACTGGCTCGGAAACTCATGCCGGCATCGGGCTGGCGTCCCAATCGGCCATCGCCGAAGCGAAGGTGTCCCAGACCGCCGTTGTCCATCTCGACAACGAAAGAAGAATCATTCGCGCCACTTTCCAGCAGATCGCCGACAGGTAGCCAAATCTCCAGCAGTGCATTCAGATCGACTGTGAGCGCAGCCAAAGTATTTACCGGCAACGGATCAATGCCGTTCCAGTTCGCCAGCAATGTCCGGGTCGAGGCGCTCAACAGCGTGCTGAGATATTGCGCCGGTAGATCGGTCCTTTGCTTGATCCGTAGGGCAAGGGATGTTGGCGCGTTCAGATTGTCGAAGGTCAACAAGGGCGGGATGCAGGAGGAATCCGACGGGGCCGGAGGAATGCTGAACAAAGTGATGCTCGGCAGCGCCCGGCGCGGATCCTGTGCGATCACTGCCGAAGCCGAACACGACGCCGTAGGGACCGGTTGACTGAAGGTGAGCGAAGACAGCGTGAGGACGGGACGGAACTTTCCAGGAGCAATTTCAATCAGCGCTGGATGGCAGGGGGAGGGGCAGTTGGCGGTGGTAGATTCAGTCGGAACCGTGCCAAGAATTTCGCTGGTGCTTGCGCCGTGATCGACCAGCAAGACGTTGCCGCGCGCCACGCTCACATTTTGCAACGCGGAGCAGGCTGGCGGCGGCAACTGGGCGGAGAGGCGTAGCGGAAAGGTCAGCGCGTCCTCGGCGGACCACTCGATGTTTACAAGGGGCTGCTTGAAACCCGTGTCGGCAAATGGATAGAGTGAGTCCTGTGTAGGCGTGACGCTGGTCAGGCGTACGGCCTGACGATGTCTCGGATTGGCATCGGCGGGATTGCCTGTCTTTGGCCCCACAACTTCTTCAAAAATCAGCACATCGCCAACATTTAAATGAAGTGCGCGCACTGTTCCAGGAGGGACATCGGGGATTGCAGCCGCGATCTTCTTGCTCTTGACCGAAGGTGCGGAGGCAGCGTCCCACTGATCGACGAGAGTGGCCGAAGTTGCGCCCGGAGCAAGGAAACACCGCGAATTGCCCCAGGTATAGAAGTGAATCTCGCTGTGAGCCTGATAGATGAAAAAATTTCCTGTGGCCGGAAGCAGAGGCTGAAAGACTTCATAACTGGATGAAGGTATATTCACCAAGGACGCGGGCGTGATGACCCGCGCCGCTTGCGCTAACGGATACGCGGTGATGAAGTAAATCTGGCTAAGATCGAATTGCTGGTCGGTGTCCGTCCACAGCGTGACCCAGGCCCGCGCGTTGCAGCCTTCATGCATTGCGTAGTCGATCAGCCGTGCATGGCGGCGCACGGAGATGCGCTGGAGCGCAGTTTCCAGGTAAGCCTCGGTGGCCACCGCATCCTGGTAATAACTGAGATAGTCGCCCGTGTAGGCCACTAACTCCACCAGCGCCACGGCGATGTCGGGTTCATGACTCTCTTGCCAGCCTGGCATGATCAGCGCCAGACGGTCGAGGATCAACTGGCGGAAGCTGTCGTAATCCTTGGCCAGGTAGTTGATGTGAGGCTGATCGAACTGCGGCGGTAGGCAGGACTTTTGCGGCAGGCAATCGAGGTCGGTGGGGCAACTGCCCTTGAAAGTGAAATCCACTTCGCTGAAAAGAGGATCGAAGTCGTCCATCGATTGATTCGTGGGCTGACCGTTCGCGTCGAGTTTGACCAGGCTCAGCGTATACGTGGAGAAGTCGCCGGGCTGATTGACGCGCATATCCATCGATTCATTCAGAGTGGGATCTTTCTGGCGATGAACGGTGATGCCGGTTACCTGGATGCCGGTGATGCGGCTTCCGCCGGCGATTTTCACGTTGGTCTTTTTGACGCCTGTGGGCGCCTTGCCCAGAAAGAAGACCGTGAGCGATGTCTGACTGGTGTCCACTTCGATGTAGTCGAGCCCGAATAGAGAAGCAGCCCGTACAGCGTCGCGCCGGGATTCGTCTTTGCAGCTCAAGCTGAAATTCGTCATAGCATTCCATCCATTGCGGTCCCTCGGGACGCGCCACAGCTAGGCATTTCGCACAAACGTTTGCGTGTATCCCTGTTGGGTTTGGTTCAGCACATACTGCACAACAACGATCAATGCGGAGTCTTGCGCACTGACCTGAACATGTTGCAGGTCAATAAGATCGCCAAGAAACCGCTGCAACGCAGCCTGCACGGTCATCTGCAATGCTGCGGCTAACTCTGGGCTGTTGGGGGCAAAGACCATCTGCAGCAGGCCGCTGCCCAAGTCGGGCTGGTTGACGCGTTCGCCGGGATTGGTGAAGAGCAGTTGCTCGATCATTTCGTGGATATGATCGCTGTCATCCGCGACTGCTGTGCGCCCCCGTCTGTCGAATTGAATTGGATATGCAATATTCATCTCGCCTCACATTCCCGTCACGCGTACCTGAGTTACTGCAATCACTAGAGGCATGCCAGTGGGCACGCAGATGGCCTGGCTGTCGAGCAAGAGCAGCGGCTGGCCATTGGAGGTGATCCGCAGCGCGCTGGTGACAAACTGCGCCGAGACACAGGGGCCATTGCCGTTTGGCGGAGGAGGAAACGCGCAACCCGCTACCATGTAAGGCGCGGTAACGGCTACAGTGGGCTGGCCCATCACCGTCACGCGCGGATTGGGGACAGTGGGCTGTGCTTGTCCACCATGCGAGCACATTACCGTAGCCCCTACATGCAACAGGAATCCTGGCATCAGATCACCACCAAAGCGATTTTGTTGATCATCACGGAATTGCCAATCAGTTCGATTGTTGCTCCCTTGCCGTTGTTGATGAAAATGCCTACGTCATTGACCACGATCATGGCGCCGGTTGGACTGCGAAGCACGATTCCGCCCGTTCCCGGCGGCGCGGGAGCTGGCACCGGAGCCAGCATGGGCAGTGGCACCGCATCGCTGATCATCAGCAGTTGCTGCATGCTCGTCTGAAAGACGATGCTTTGTCCTAGTGGTGCCACAGGCGCCAGCGCTGCAGTCGGCACGAAGCCTGTATTGGGCCAGCTGCCGCCCATCCAAATGGGCCTGTCTGGATCGCCGGCCTCGAATTGAATCCATACAGAAGCGCCGATCTGCGGCACCATGAAGACGCCCTGCTGCTTTCCAGCCATGGGCAAACAGGGATTGGCCCATGTGGAAGGCGTAACGCTGCCAACATCGGGCACGGTTGCCAGAATGCGCCCCATCATCATCGGGTCGATGTTGTTGAGCACCGTCCCGCGATAGAGTCCATAGTATTTTGGGCCGCTCTTCATAGGCTCACCGTGGAAATAGCAGATCCCACCCCGCCGCGCGCCAGATTGAAACTCTGCTTATACTGGCCGCGCTTGATGGTGTGCGTAACGCTTTTGACGTAATATTCGCCGTCGTAATACTGCCCGGCGCCGCGCACAGCGGCTCGCTGCCGGAGTTTGAAGATGTGGCCGAAACGCAGCACGTCCAGTTCGCCATTGCCTGTGATCGCTTCCGATGAGGTCATCAGTTTTCCCAGTGCGATGAGCGCGGACTTGATGGGGCCTTCACCGGACAGCGGAGTCAGTTGCTGCGTCTTCAGTGTGATTGCCTGGTTGCGTGCAAGAGAGGGCTTGAGCAGATCGATATTTGGCACCGGAATCGGAATTGGAATGCCAGTGTTTGGCTCGACAATGGTGACCAGATACTGAGTGGCCAACGTGCCATCGTAGGCAAAGCTAAGCGAATCAATATTGGTGTTCGCATCCATGTTGATACTGATTGCCGATTGCGTGCCACCGAAGAGCGTCGTAATATCCGGACCCCAATAAGCCGTGCTCAGGCCGGGTTGCGGACCGGGGTCCAGATAGAAGACCGCACCCACTTCGCGGGCCAGGCTGGTGAGATATGCAAAGTCGGTGCCCTGTTGCTTGGGAAACTGATCCAGCGGATTGCTGACCAGGCTCAGAAGAGTGGGCAGAGCCAAGGGAATGACGCCCAGCACGGCATATTTGGCGAGAATCAACTCGACAATCACAAATAGCGGAATCACGGGATAGGGAATACCCGTGAGGTCGATGAAGTCCATCAACGCGGTCAGATCGAGGCCAGTGATGGTCAGAGTCGATTTGCCTGCAGCGATATTCGGCGTCACATCCTGCTTGGTGATGATGCCGTCGATCAGCACTTCGGTCGATCCATTCACGGTAACGGCAACGATCACGCGTGTGCGCGGATCGAAGAATCCAGAGACCAGCATCTGTTGCAGCGTGGAGTTTTTGCCCAGTGTGAACTTCAACTGAAAACCGCCCTGGTTTCCGATGGCCGACGTCACCTGTACCTCGCTGAGAGCATCAATGACCGCCACTGGAACTGGACTGGCGGTGAATGACCCCATCATCAACGTTAGATAAAAGCCTCTGTTCATAGGGCGTTTCCTGTGATGCCTGCAGGCAGCGTGATGCGCAGCGTGCGCCCTGGCGTGTCAGTCAGAGCCTCAGGGCGCATTGCGCGGTTGGAGTCGCACAGACGCCAGAAGAGATCGGGATCGCCCAGAAATGTTGCCGCGATGTTGTCCAGACGTTCCCCCTGGGTGACAGTGTGTGATTGCAGGGTTTGAAAGCGCTCCAGTGCAGGCACAAAACGCCGGGTGACGTAGGCGACTATGGTTCCGTCAGTCAGGATGAGGTTCTCGACTGGCAGGCCATAATAGCGGCTGGTGGAGGCAAACAGACTGTTCTCAAGTGAGGTCTGCGCCAGCATCGCCTGAACGGGATCGATCTGTGTGCTCATGAGATTCCTGTGATTCCCAACTGGCCAAAGGCGCCGCCATGGAAGAGTTTGGCCAGGCTCTCTTTCTGTTGTTGATACGCCATGTACAGGCTGCCGCCTTTGTCGGTGAAGTAGAGATCGTCGATGCTCAACACGCGCAGGCCCAGGCTGATTTTGGCGCGGATCGGGTTCAGCGTTGGGTCGAAGGCCTCTTCGGTGATGCTCAAGTCAGTGATGCGTACAGGGACCACGCGCTGCGCGTTCCAGACAAACAGCGTGTAAGGCGCCATCATGGGCATGATCTCCAGTGTGCTCATCTGCGACTGCTGAAAATTGTTTTGCAATGTGAGGCTGGAGGGATAGACGGTGGTTTCCAAAGCAGCCAGTTGGGGAAAGATGCCGTACTGTACCGTGTTGGGATTCTGGTCGGAGTTTTCCAACTGGTCTGTGGCGTCGATCTCCGCCTCGAGCTTGATGGTTTCCACGGGAGGTCCAGTCAGTCGCAAGGCTTCGGAGCGGTCGCCGCCCTCATCTGCGTTCTTGATCTTGAGGGTGCGCGAGAGTGAGTCGGGATTGTATTGAAGGATGATGATACCGTTGCGCAGAACCGTGAACTGGTCTGGATCAAGTAGCACGATGCCCCCCTTCAGTATCTTGGGTGAGCCGGGAAATGCGGTCACGGGAAACGAGCTCATGCGCTGAAATCCTCCGTTCTTCTAGCGGACGTCGAAAGCAACGTCTGCCTTGTCCACCGTAAGTTTGTTCACAATATTTGTGTCTGTCACGCCACTCTTGCTTCGTTCCGCCGTGGAAGATTTTCTGGTTTCCGAGGTCTCCTGGCTTGCGCTGTCGACCCTGCCCGACGACGCTTCCTGGCCGCCCGTAACATCGACTTCTCCCTTGAGCCGTCGCTCCTCCTTCTGGCTGTCGACCGTGCCTTTTTTCACCGTCTCGGAGTGCGTACTGGTCCAGGAAACAGCCATAGATCCAGCGATTTCAAGCGTTACCTTGAAGCCGAACTCGGCGCTGCCCTCCAGGTTGAATTTGATCGACTCGAGAGCCTTTCCCAACTCGGCTGCAAGCAGCGCGCCCTCTGGTTTAGCAACCGCGAGGATCGCCGCCAGCAGGCCGCCGTCGACCTGGATGCCAGTCTTGGCGGCCAGCTTGGCGCTCAATTCCGGTGTCAGCTTGTCGCTGATTGAGAGTGAGATGGTGTGGCTGCTTGAGTCGGTCTTCTCAGTACCTTTCGACTCCTGGTGCTCTTTGCCAACGACCTTCTCACCGCTGGCAGAAACGCGATTGCCAGCAGTGACCTTCTGACCCGTAGAAACTTGCGATCCGGTAGTCTTCTTCGTCCCTTTCTCGACGGAGTCGGCCTGTTCAGATTCCGAGCCTTTCTGCACTTGGTGTTCGCCCACCTTCTCGCTGCCCAGATGGATCCCCACTTTGGCTTGAACCTGATGCTTGTCCAGACTCAATGCGGGATAGGGCGCCTGGATTGGTATTCCCGGAATTTCAGCGGCAGACAGATCCGGCTTTTGCGCGGCGATATGGAAGCCCATGAAACCTATGCCGGCGGTGTTGCGAGGATGGGAGACATTGCCGGAACAGCCATGGAAGCCCCGGTTGGATTGTTGTTGATGAACGGCTTTCCCTGATTCACCACATTGAGTGGAGTGTTGCTGTCGCTGGGCTGCGCCTGCAACTGATCGACCACCAGAGCCATGCGCTGCGGACGAGATGCCCCGCCGCCGTCGATGGAGTAGGAGACGGACCAGTTGGTGTCCACTCGATCTTTCTTGTGCTTGGCCACGCTGCCCAGTAGAAGATAGAGCTGATCGCGCTCGTCTCCGTCGAATTTCTTTGTCAGTTTTTCAATGCCGACCTTGCCGACAATACGCTCACGGTCGTCGAGCGTTGCGTCCTAGAGAATGGTAAGAATCGCTTTTTGATCGTCGCCGCCGGTGTAGCCGGAGAGCATCTCCTGTACCAGCAGGGCGCGAATGCCCGCATCCTCAGTTTTGTGCAGGCCTTGCTGAACAGCTGCCCGAGCCTTGTTGTCGCTGTCGTTTTTGTCTTCAATGTTATTGGTTCCACGCAGCCCTTCGATATAGGCTTTCAACTCTTCGAGCGGGAAGGTTCCACCGCCAAAGAATCGCGCGATGGACTCAAAGAATCCCACTCGTTGCACGACGCCGCGATGCGCACCGCCGACAATCCGTTGCTGCACCACATGGGTCAGTTCGTGCATAAGCATCTGTTTGCCCGCGCCAGCCTCGGGGCTATGCCGCGTCGCCCCCCACACCACATCGTCTCCAACCGCGTAAGCCATAGCATTGACGGCCCGCGCCGATTCGATGGCCAGCGCACCGCTGTGGATGCGCACTCCAGTTAGGTCGATCGCGCTGCCAAACTTTGAATCTGACGACTTTGGCTGACGGTTTGACGCCTCAGCTACACGATCAGCCTGTTGCTCATGGCGGTCGCCGCGTGGTCCAAGGTTCAGACTGTGTGGCACCGGAAGGGAACTGGCTGAAGTTGTCGGAACGCCGGTGAACTCCGACGCCAGCAGCGATTGCGCCGAGGTCTGCATGGCAGTGGAGAGCGGCTGGCCAGGAGAGCGCAGAACTTCCTGCACGATCTGCGGCATCTGGGCGGGTCCGGTTCCGCGTGGCCGGCGACTCTCGCGATCCGTCGCTTGTTGGCCACTTCCACCTTCCGCAATCTGTCGCTGGTTAGACCCTGTGGGCGCTTTACGCCACCTGTGAAGGATGCCTTTGCGGACTGTCGAGTTGGAAGCATTGCGCGCGAACTCATTCGCTTTCTCCAATCCCCCCGTGGATTGAGCGCGCAATCTGTCGCCCCAAGTTTCCGGGATCGTTCTTCTTCTCCAATTGCAGCGGAGATGTTGTCGAGTAAGGGAGCATTCCGCCGATGCGCAGTTCCGACGACAGACCTTTATTGCGCAGCAACGACGCCAATTCACTCTCAACTGCGGCACGTATTCGCGGGCCATCCTGGATGCTTACCGGCAACCCCTCCAATATCAACCGCTCGATATGAACATTGGTCTTCATGCGACTTTGCCTGTTCTTCCTGCTGCGCGAAATTCCAGTTCGTTGATGATGCGGCCCAGCTTGCGCAACTCCGTGCGGGCAGATTCCATCAGTAGCGGCATGGTGATCGGTGCGTCCGAATGCGCGGCCTGAAACGCCGCATTCAGTGCGATGGACGATATGTTTCCGCCAGTCAGGTTGAGCCGCGCCAGCCGATCCAGATCCAGATTCTGAACTGATGTCTCCGGCGGGAAGACCTTTTGCCAGATCGCCTTCCGTTGCTCTGCGCCGGGAAATGGAAAATTGACCACGAAGCGCAACCGGCGCATAAATGCCTGATCAAGCGCGCTCTGGCGGTTGGTGGCTAGAATTGCCAACCCGCCATAGGCTTCCATTCGCTGCAACAAATAGTTGATCTCGATATTCGCGTAGCGGTCGTGGCTGTCCTTGACCTCGCTGCGCTTGCCGAAGAGCGCATCCGCCTCGTCGAAGAACAGAATTGCGCCGCCGTCCTCGGCTGCGTCGAAGAGCCGACGTAGATTTTTCTCGGTCTCGCCGATGTATTTGCTCACCACGGCAGAGAGGTCAATGCAGTAAAGATTGAGTTGCAGCTGGTTGGCAATCACTTCGGCGGCCATCGTCTTGCCGGTACCGCTGTCTCCAGAGAACAGCGCACTGATGCCGCGCCCGCGGGTCATCTTGCGGGCGAATCCCCAGCTTTCATGTACCGTGCCGCGTTGCGCAACCTGCGCCGCGATTTGCTGTAAAAGCGCCGTCTCGGCCGTTGGCAGCACAATATCTTCCCATGTAGATTTGGCCTCGATGCGCTGGGCGAGCGTGTCAAGACGCGGCCGTGTGCTGGCTAGACAGGAGGACCAGAGCCGATCATGCAGACTGGATTCCGCAGCGGAAAGTTCAGTGGCTGCACGGCGCGCATTCTGCTGAATGCTGGCAAGACTGAGGTTGAATTGCGAGGCCAATAAGGCTGGCATTGTCCCGGCGTTCTCTCCCAGGGTTTCTGTCCACGCGTCCTTTTGCCCGGCTGTTGTGGGCTTGGTCACATCGACGCGCACGCTATTCTCCTCCAACCCGGAGAGCGCATCGCGCGCATCCACAAAGATGACGCCACCGGTGCGGGAGAGCAGGCGATACAAAGGCGCATTCGAACTTGCTTCGGCAGACTCGGTTTCGGGTGTTGCTCCATCCAGATAGAGAGCCAGCGGTGACAACATGCTTTCTCGTTGCCACAGGCGAGCCAGAGTTTCCAACTCGGCTGGCTGTGTATGCAAAAGGGCAGCGGGCAATCGGTAGAGCTGCAAACCCAGCGCGCGAGCCGCATGCGCAGCTACGAGCCGTTTGCTAGGCGTGTCTATTCCGAGAAGTTGACTTATCGGCAGACTCTCACCCACAGCCACCTGCTTGAGACGTTCGCAGATGCTGTCGGCCACACTCTGCTGCGAAACGGGCAAAGGTAAATCATCTGCCTGCAATTCCATAGGAGTCAGCAGCAGGGCGAGCCGGTCATCGACATAGTTCAGGCCCTTCAGAAAACTGACAATGCGTTCGTCGATGCGCAATGGACTGGTCGTCATTGGCTGGCTTGCTGATTGATTGATCTCCAGAAGGCGCCAAAAGCGCAGTGGGCGCTCCGGCGAGAGAGCGTCCCAGGCCGGCACATCGAAGAGCGTCAGCGCCAGTACAAAGGTGGGATAGTTCCGCGCTGGATCGCCTTGTGCCCGCGCGCACAGCGACGCGATGCTGGTGTCCAGTTCCATCGCCGCACACAGCAGCAGTACCTCGCGCTCGAAGTTGGAGAGCCCCAACCGTCGCGCTAGTCCGATCAATGCCGGCGGGGTGGAAAGTTGCGACTCGAAGGCGGTCAACTCGATGGCCAGTTGTGCCGTCCGGTCTGTTTCTGGCTTGATCGGCGCGGGGCTTTGCAGCAGTGCCTGCGCGGGCGGAGCAGGCATAGGGCGTGCACCGCGTATTCGCTGCCATACCGAAGGCGCTGTTGGCTTGAGCAACTCCGACGTCGAAAATGGCTCATGGAATGAGTTTGCCAGAGGGTCCTGACCGAGCGCGGCGCGCTGCTCCAGCTTGCAGTGCAACCAAGCCACTGCAGTAGCCAGATACTGAGCGTTACTTGTCTGCCAGTTTGCCTCTTCGTTCATGTGACGGTCACCTGCTGCGTAGTGTCGAATACGGGTGGAGTTACGGCGCGATTTACCAGCAAGCTATCCACTCCGTCAACCCTTAAACGGAAGTAGTAGTTGCCAGCGGCGAAGCCTAAAGCCGCAAAGGCCAGTGTGCTTGTCTGTGCTGGAATGGCAGGGGAGGGAATCTCTTGAGCGCCGAGGAGCAGAGAAACTTTTTGCCCCGGCCAAACCTCTGGACTGCAAGTGGCGGTATATGTGATGTTGCCGGCTGGAGCGGTGGCCGGAGCCAGTGTGAGCGCTGGCGCCAGCGAGAAGGACTGTTGATTGGTGGTGCGGCGGTAGCTCTCGCCGGGGCGTTGCACGAAGACAGACAGCGTGTAGAAGCCCGCCGGCCACACCGTGGGTGCATTTGGAATCTGCATGCTCAACTGCGACGAACTCCCGCCGGGATCAGGCACGACTTCAACCGGCGCCGCCCACAGCGGATGGATGAATTGCACGCCGATGTTGGTTCCGTCCAGATTTACCCCGGTCAGCGTGAGCGTGTCGCCCAGCCGCGCGCTCGGCTGCTGGTTGGGCGGCGTTACCGCATAGAGCGTGGGGAGAGGCGGCACCATACTGGCCGGGGCCACCGGGCCCGTTCCTTGCGAACCCATCTTCAACACAGGTAGCGCCGCCTTCACCGGTTGCGTGCTGTCGATCAGCGTGACGGACACATCGTAGCCAACTGACACTCTGTATTGGGTGGCAAATCCCATCCACAGTTTGGAGATGTCTTCTACCGATAGCGGCTGCAAAGTAATGCGCACGCGGTCCGGCTGGCTCTCCAATCCGCTGCCTGGAAAGGCGGTCTGTATCTCACTCGGCCCGAGTAACGCGTGATCGTAGAGCACACTCATCGCCTTGCCCAGCAGATGATGATCGAAGGGCTGAGAGGTGTCGTTCTCGCGTCCGAAGGCAGTGACCAAGTAATGCAGATCGAGTGCCAGGGGAGACATTCCTGTTTCTCCTGGCCGGACGCTCTTGGGCATATCTATGTTGCGCCATGCGGCGTTGGGCAGTACCTGATAGAGAAACAGATTCAGCTGATTGGATGTCAGCCCGCCGCGCGCCTTATCCAATGGCAACGCGGTGACGGTGGTGTCGTTCAGGTTGGGGTCGGCGGTGATGGCTGTGCCCAGAATTGCCTGAAGCGTGGCGGTGACGGCGGCAATCACGTTGGCATTGCTCATTGTCCACCTCGCCTGGTGCGCTGCAGGTAGTCGCTGAGACTCATCACCGGCGAAGTCTTCTGCTCCTTGGCAGGAGACGTCGATGCTGAAGCCGCTTTCACTTCAATGCGCCCGATGGTGACTTGAATGCTAGGTTCGACGGGGCGAACTTGCGACAGCGGAGGAATGTGTCGCGCAAATTCGAGATGCGATTTGCGCGGCGGCTCGCTGGTAGCGATTGCCAATGCAATAGAGTCATTAGTGCGTGGCCGTATTGGCTCTGCCACAACGGATTGCGTATGGAAGTCGTTTGCCTGTTGCGGGGGACGGGACGCAGCGGCAGCAATTGTTTCTTGCAACTGGAGAGACGCTTTTCTCCGGTCTGCGGCCTTCGCTGTAAAGACCGATTGGGGCTGTGCAACCGAATGATCTACCGTCGCCGGAGGAATGGGATCACGCGCATGATCTTTGTTTCGCCTGACCAGAAGCCGCTCAATACGCCGTTCACCGGACAATGATTTTGGCGTGGTCGATGCTCGTTCTGCGACTTGCTGAACTGGCGCCTAAGAAGATGAAGTGCTCGGACTCTCAGCTTGTGACTTGGAAGGCAATCTCTCTGTATGTCGATTGACAGATGTGCGTGCCGGTTGCTGCACAAAGAGCGGACGCTCATCCGAGAGCGGCAACTCCGGACCGGCTTGCGGATTACGCAAACTGGTCCGGTTGGGTGCCGACTGAGGCTGGCCAATCTGTTCCATCGCTGGTTGTTTGGCGGCAGGCGAGAGAGCATACGGCATCGCCTCTTCAAACAGCGACGGCAGGCGTGGCTGAATCAACTGTGCCGCGCCCAGGCTGCGTGTTACAAGATTGCTCAGAAAGTCTCTCATGCTCCCAACAATGCCAAATAAAACTGTCTGCGCACCGGAGTCAGTGCCAGGATTTCTTTCTCCTGCCAGCCGTAAGCCGAGGCTAGCGTGTGAACATCGCGCAGCAGTCGCGCCGCCAGACTTTCGATTTCACGCCACAGGAAGGAGAAGATGTCGAAGGCGGCCCGCCAATGATGACCGCAGGATAGGCAAGCAACCGCCAACTGAATGTCGGCCAGTGGATCGGCCTGCGCCATTTGCTCTGAAACGGCCGCAATGACTTCGTCCGGCAATTGATGGGGGGCAACGCACATACCACTCCATTCGACAGAAAGCAGACAGCGCTGGATCAATCGATTGCGCACATCAGCCATGTCATTGTTATTCGAACTTTCAGACAAGGCCGCTACCAGATCCTCGCTGTTGGGGCAGCGAAATTCGAGCTCGTATTTGCCTATACTGAGAACCGTTTCCGATTCCGGCGCACATGCGGCGCGAATCTCCGCTGTGTTGAGCGTCAGACCAAGCCGTTGCCCGCACTGTGGGCAAACCTCCACGCAGGCCATCTCCGCCCCAAAGAGCTGCTCGCGCAGCGCGAACAACTCCGCGTCGCGCTGGCCGATGCTGAGAGCGGCCAGCCACTCCTCGGGTTCCTGCGGATATGCGGCCCGCAACAGCAGCAGCGCGCGCAGAATCAGCGGCTGGTCGAGGCCGCGTTCCCAGGTTCCCAAGAGCTCCGGGGCTGAAAGCGAAGGCATCCATTACCCTCCAGCCGGGACATCGAAGCTGGGTTCCGTGGGCTCAGTGACAGACAGATCGCGCGCCCATCCCTCGTTCTCCAACTTGATGTGCTGGATCGCGACCGCGTTGGCATTGGCATCGAGGTCCGGCAAGGCCAGATACTCCGAGACCCAGCAGCGATACACGTTGTATGCAAGTGCCTTTTGGCCGGCCTCGTTGTAGACCTCGATAATCAGATCCTTGCGGAAATCCTTGAGTGAAACCTCCGCGCCCAGGTTGGCACCGAGTTGCCAGATCTTCCCCGCCCACGCCTCGAATGCGGGGGCGTGCGTCACGCCGCGTTCCAGCGTGATGGCGTCGTATTCGGTGCGTCCCGGCGATTTGCGCGAACTGGACGGATCGCCGCCTTCGCGGTGCTTGACTACCTCGGTGGTTCTCTTCAGGCCGCCGACCTTGCTGACGCCCGCCACATATTGGCCATCCCACTTGACCCGGAACTTGAAGTTCTTGTAAGGATCGAAGCGCGTGGAATTGACAGTGAATTCTGCCATGAAAGTGCTCCTTAACTTGCGGTCTGGCCAGCCATCTTCTGGATCTGAATGACGACGAATTCGGCGGGCAGCAGCGGCGCGAATCCTACCAAGACGTTGACGATGCCGAGGTTGATGTCGCTCTGCGGCGTGGTCTCGTGATCGCACTTGACGAAGTACGCATCCTGCGGCGTCTGGCCCTGGAATGCTCCCTGGCGGAAGAGCCTCTGCATGAACGATCCAATATTGAGCCGCAGCGCGGACCACAACGGCTCGTCATTGGGTTCGAAGACTGCCCACTGCGTGCCGCGATACAAGCTCTCCTCGATAAACAGAGCCAACCGCCGCACAGGAACATACTTCCACTGCGAACCGATCTGATCGTTGCCTTGCAGCGTGCGTGCTCCCCATATCACGGAGCCGTATGCGCTGAAGCTGCGTATGCAGTTGACTGCCACCGGATTCAGGAATCCGTTTTCCGCATCGTTCAATGCGACCGACGGGCCGATGATGCCACTCAGGCTCGCCGCGGTTCCCGCCGGCGCCTTCCACACACCGCGGCTGCCATCGGTGCTCGCATAGAGTCCTGCCACATAGCCGCAGGGTGGAAAAGGTCCAGTGCCGCCCTGATTCAGCGGATCGGGGGCGTTAATCCATGGGAAGTAGAAGGCTGCATTGGCTCCATTCGTTCCCGTAATGCTGGAGTTCGGCCCGCCTTGTGTTTGCAGCGAACTGAAGGTGTCACTGGCTGCGCTATCGACGATCATGAAGGCGCGATGTTTTGCGCAAAAGCTTTCCAGCGTGCTGATGGTGCTGGGGTCCACTTCGCCTGGTACGCAGAGCAGATTAAACAGGTCCACATGCGTCAACTGGTTGACGCCGCCAACGCCGTTGACCGGGTCCAGCAGCGCGGACTCAAAGTATCCTGGAGAACCGGGCGCTGAGGGCGTTAACATCGTTCCATCTTCGCCTCCGCTCAGGTTTGCCGTGCTCGCAAGCAGATTGCCTGCGGCGACGGTGGTAGCAGCCAGCGGCGGAGAGAGAGTATTGGCTGGCGCGGTCAGTGTGTTCGACCCCGGCTTTACCGTCACGTAATTGGACTGTGCGCTGATAATGTCTCCCACATACCGCCCTGCAGAGTCGGGTGTGGTGACGGAGAGATTGACGAAGGACTCCACCACAGTTGCCGCGCTCACCCCTGGGTTCGGGTTGTAGACCACCTGCAAGCTGAAGCGTGAACTACCTGTCTGGGTCTTGATGACAATGCCGAAATTGTTTGCCCACTCTCCGGGATTGGCTGCGCCCGTTGTTGCAGCTTCCATGATGATCCCGCCCGTCCATGGCGATCCGGATGGCGGCGCCAGACTGAGACTGGCCGGCGCTGCGGCAGTCAGAACCGTCGGTGGTGTGGTTGCTGCCGCTGCTGTCACTATTGCTGGCGTAGCGGCCAGACGAATAATGTAAGCCTGACTTCCGCCGTTGGCAAAGAAGTGCGAGACCGCGTAACCGAGCAGCGCGCCCTGATAGAGTCCACCATACAAACGTGCGTACTCCGACCAACTCAACACAAGCTGCGGAGTTGTCGGTCCCTGGTTGGCCCATCCCACAAAGACCGCAATCGACGTGGCGACTCCGGTGATCGGGTTGACTCCGCTGGGGAGTTCCTGGATATAGACTCCCGGATAACTGACCGCAACTGACATGTATTCAATCCTCTCTAGAGTCGTCCTTGCAGTGAAGGCCGCCGGAGAAGCTCACGGCCCAGGCTCAGTGGCATTTGATCAGGGATCGGTAATCAGCTTTAGCGCGTGGATTGGCACGACCAGCGACATGGTGCGCTTCACTTCCACCACAGCATAGGCATTGGATGACCCGCCCGAATCAGAAAATCCAAGCACGATCCCATCCAACTCCTCGTCGCCATCGGCAAACCTCCGTACCTCATCCTGGCAGGGCAGGAAGACGCTGTGTACCGGCAATCTCACATAACTCCCGATTTCCGTGGCATTGCTCCCCTTCCGCTTCTGTCTGAAGCAATCTTCCTGCCAATTTCTCGACTTCATCTGATGAAGTCGATTTTGCACTGCAAGAGTAGAGTTGGGGTGAGATATAAGATGAAGGAACTAAGGTGTTTATAGAAGACATGGCCAGCGCGCTTGTTGCTAAGCACACGCAGGACGCGCGCCAGCGGCAACAAGGCAAAGTGCAATCATCGACAGTGTGAGTTTAGAGTTCTTGCGGGTCATGGTGCGGAAAATGAAAATCATCCATCGGCCTATCAATCATCTCTTCAATCACTTCCGCTGCTTTGATATCCCACTGCAAGTGTCGTCAGGGTCTCTGCAGATTCTTGCAGTCAACGTCGAACGAAATCTGTTGCGGGTGATATCGCTTGTAAGGCTACGGTTGTTCAAACCCGCGCGGAGAAGTCTGCGCCGTAGTTATCGAGTGCCCGGGGGATGGGCCAGCTAATCTCATGGTATAAATGGGGCACTTTTTGAAACTATGCAGTATCTATCATGGGAATGCTTGGCAGGGCGCGGCGGAAGGCGTCTAGTGCCGGTGTGCGGCAGAGCTTGGCGAACTCGACGGTGGTGGCAATCGTTCCGGCGAGCAAGGCAACTGTCAGCAAACGCCGCGCGGGAAGAAGAGTCGTGACGATCCAGTAGATCACCAAGGCCCAGAGCATTGATCCGCCGTATTTCACGACAAAATGGGGCAGGCCAAGCGGGGCGAATCGAATCGCCAGGCCAGCAATCACCGTAAGGAACATGAGTCCAAAAGAATGAGACAGAGGGCGAGGGTGCATTGTTGATGAGCCAGGCATGGGGTAAGTTTACGAGACGGAACGGCTTGCTAGTGTTCGCAGAACTGCTGGTTAGGGCAGCAGCTGGCCTGACCGCAGCAGGGCGCGCCAGAGCCGCAGCCTGAAGCTGTCTCTGAGAAGTGGTTTGCGCTTCCCTTGGAGATGATGCCCGCCCCGCCACCGATCAGCCGTTTCACTGTCCCACCGCAAGCTGGGCAAAACTCCAATTCTGGATCGGACATCTTCTGCCGCTTCTCAAAGCGGATTCCACAGGCATTGCACTGATAGTCGTAGGCCGGCATCGTATATTCCCTTTCAAACCGCACGATTCTAGTTGCTATTATACGGAGGATCGGGCTGTGCCATCTCCGCAAGTGAGTCGGACAGCCCGATCCAGGCAGTGGGCGATTGACTCTGCCTGCGGTGCTGGGGTCTTATGGAACATGTGCGCTGCCAATCTTCTCTTCCCATAGACGACATTCTTCCGGAGATACTCGACTCGATTCGGCAGACCCAGAACCTGGTGATAGAAGCTGCACCGGGAGCGGGCAAAACTACGCGTGTGCCAGCAGCGCTGCTGAAGGCGGTGAGTGGCGAAGTGGTGGTTCTGGAGCCACGCCGGATTGCAGCGCGGCTGGCCGCACGGCGGGTGGCCTGGGAGCTAGGCGAAGAGGTTGGCGAAACAGTCGGCTATCAGGTTCGATTTGAAAAAGTATCTGGGGCCCTGCCACACGACTGCATTTCGCCACCGAAGGTGTTCTGACGCGCCGCCTGCTGTCGGACCCTACCCTGAAGGGTGTGGATGTCGTAGTACTGGACGAGTTCCATGAGCGCCATCTGGAAAGCGATCTTGCCTTGGCCTTGTTGAAGCGCTTGCAGCGCGTACGGACTGAGCTGCGCATCGTTGTGATGTCGGCCACCCTCAACGCCGAGCCCGTGGCGCGCTTTCTGGGCAACTGCCCGGTGGTGCGTTCGGAGGGAAGACTCTTCGATCTCTCCATTCAGCATCTTCCCTATTCTCCAGAGCCGCTGCACGTCCAAGTTAAAGGGGCACTGGAATTGCTGCTGCGCGAAGGGCAGATGGGAGACATACTCGCTTTTTTGCCGGGAGCCGCTGAGATACATCGCGCGATGCGGCTCTGTGCGCTGGTTGCACACCGGGCGAACCTGCTTGCATTGCCGTTGCATGGCGACCTTTCGCCCGCGGACCAGGACCGCGTGGTTGCGCCCGCGGAGCAAAGGAAGTTTATCCTCGCGACCAATGTGGCGGAAAGCTCGGTCACGATCGATGGCGTGACGTCTGTGATCGACAGCGGTCTGGCGCGCATTGCAGCGTACTCGCCATGGACGGGTTTGGCTACGCTCAACATTGGCCGGGTGAGTAAGGCGTCTGCTCAGCAGAGAGCCGGGCGGGCGGGACGCACCGGGCCAGGCCGGGTTCTACGGCTTTACTCGCAGATGGACTACCAGCAGCGCGCCAACTACGATAGGCCGGAGATGATGCGCAGCGATCTGGCGCAGATTTGCCTGGCCTTGCGCGCCATGGGGATCGCTCACCCCTACGAGCTTGAATGGCTCGACGCTCCGCCAGCAGCGGCCGTAGAGAAGGCAGAGCAACTGCTGGACCGGCTGTGCACAACGGAAGAGCGGTCGCAGGAGTTGATGCGTTTCCCGCTGCCGCCGCGGCTGTCGCGCATGATTGTGGCGGCCAAGGAGCGCGGTGTTGGAGAAGCTGCGTGCGTCAGTGCGGCGCTGCTCGGCTCCGGCGCGCGCAGTGAACACAACGACCTTTTGGCGGCCATCGACGAGCCGTTGGATGAGCGTACCAAACAACAACTGCGGCAGCTGCATAAGCTGGCCCGGCTATCCAAGCAGGCGGGGCACGACGACGATGCATTGCTGCAATCGGTGCTAGCAGGGTTCCCGGATCGCGTGGCACGGCGCAAGGCCGGTAACCAAGTGCTGCTTTCAACGGGAGTGGCAGCGGAGATTGCTGGAGAGCCGCCGGCATACCCGTTCATGGTAGCGCTCGACGTGGAAGATCGCACGGAGAATCCCATGCCGCTGATTCGCTTGATGGCTCGCATCGAGCCGGAATGGCTGATCGACCTGTTTCCTGAACATGTGCGGGAAGAAAACATGGTCACCTGGAATCGTCAGGCGGAGCGCGTGGATGCTGTAAGTAGGTTGCTTTATGACGAACTGATATTACAGGAGACAAGTGGAGCCGTGCCTGACGTGGAGGCGGCCGCCGCGTTGCTGGCGGAGAAGGCGCTGGAAGCTGGCATGGAGCTCTTCGTCGATGCTGAGACGCTGGAGCAGTGGCTGGGCAGGCTGGAATTTGCCGGCTTTGCGGTCCCGGATCTTCCTGAAGCCTTCAAGGACTTTTGCCGCGGGTTGCGCAGCTTTGCGGACCTGAAAGGCGCGGCAGGAAGTTTCTTCCATCGGCTCGAACAGAAACTGGATGCGCATCGGTTGCGGGAACTTGCGCCTCTCACTGTACGGCTGGCAGCAGGAAGGCAGGTCAAGGTGCAGTACCAGCGCGGCAAGGCTCCGTGGATTGCTTCTCGCCTGCAGGATTTTTTCGGCATGCGCGAGACGCCACGAATCGGGCCGCAGCAGACGCCTGTTGTGCTTCATCTGCTTGCTCCCAATCGGCAACCGGTGCAAACTACAACGGATTTGGCGGGGTTTTGGGAGAGGCTTTACCCCGAAGTGCGCCACAAGCTGATGCGCCGTTATCCGCGTCACGACTGGGCAGAGCGCAATGGCGGCTGAGCAGGTGTAATCCATGCTTCGTATGACGACTAAGAGCCTGTTTACGATCTTTGTACCTGACATGGCAAGAGACTGCAGACAGTTATTTGCAGCTGGAGCTGCCAGGCAGTAATCAAGAAGAATGGTTCAGAGAAAAGCGTACCCGAGCGACATCACTCTAGAGCAGTTCGAGCAGGTCCGGCCCTTGCTGGAAAGCGTACGCAAACGCACCAAGCCGCGCACGGTGGATTTGCATGAAGTCTTCAACGCCGTGCTCTACCTGCTCAAAAGTGGCTGTCAGTGGCGCATGCTCCCCGAGGAGTTTCCCAACTGGGT
>Ga0224531_1000339_pt1 | contig 24845 bp, 26 predicted proteins | sample CBST100metaG_FD_179876 | JGI IMG/M metagenome (GOLD analysis project Ga0224531, IMG submission 179876) | Peat soil microbial communities from Stordalen Mire, Sweden - C.B.S.T100 | ecosystem: Environmental > Terrestrial > Soil > Wetlands > Peat | place: Sweden: Norrbotten County, Stordalen Mire...
GGATTGCCGCGCCCGGCGGAACGCGCGGACATGCGCTATCAGTGGATCGCGCGATTCATCGACAACGACCTCGTGGTCTGTGATGACGTCATGGAACCCTATCGCGCGCGAGGGGCTCGGCAAAGCCCGCGCCAGCGGGCGGGTGGTGCTGATCATGGACCAGACCAAGGCCAGCGACCGTCATCAAATCCTGATGCTCTCGCTGCGTTTCGGCGAGCGCGCACTGCCGCTGGCGTGGCGGGCCGAGGCGACGGAGGGGACGGTCGGCTTCGCCGTCCAGAAGGAACTGCTCAAGGCCGTTGCTCCCTGGCTGCCGCAGCAGACCGAGGTTTGCCTGATGGCGGATCGCTTCTACGGCACGCCGGACCTGATCACGTTCGCCATCGCCAAGGGGTGGGGGATGCCGCGACCAATCCAACGGTCGACGAAAAAGCCCGCGACATCAACCCGCAAACCTGAACCGCAGCAGATTATCCTGGCTCACCCGGGGGATGCGCCGCATCGTCAGGCTGCTCTCGTTCGGCCTGCCAATCCCGCCACTTCGGGCAGCAGGCCGAAACTGATGGGGAGCGAGCGTTCCAGCCTCTCGCGACACTGGACATACAGAGCATGATGAATGCGATCGATCACGCCGTGATAGATCCATAGACCGAAGTAATTGAACAGCGTGCTTCTGGACGGAAGACCCTTGGGCACCGCGCGCCATTGGCACCCCGTGCTCAGAACGTACAAAAGACCATTGATGACCTCGCGCACATCGATAGACCGTCTGCGACCACCGCGCTTGGCGGGCGGAATGAGCGGCGCTACCAACGCCCACTCTTCATCCGTTCATCCGTCAGGTCGCTCGGGTAGCGGAGGTTGTCACGATTGTAGCGAGGGCGATTTTCAACGGTCCACATCGGCGGTCTCTCCTGACGAGAGACCCTCCTTGAATCACATCCGTTTCCAATGACTCAATAAGTTTTTGGACGGACACTTAGATTCGTGGCTATGGGGCAAAGCCCCTGGCACGAGGCGTCAGGCTGGCTGGCCGCGGCAGCGGATGAGATTGGCAAGTGGTGGGACAGGCCGAGAAATGCGTCGCGACAATCGCGGCCGTCATCGCTGTGGGTGCCACCGCTGATCTTGCGCTTGATGACCTGGCAGCGGATGTCGCGCTCCGAGCCGTTGGTGTGGAGTGGTATCTCCGGGTGGTCGAGCGCCATCAGCAACTCGGGCTTGTTGGCATGCAGCCGCGCGAGCAGGCGATCGGGGGTGGCGAACCCGGTGCGGCGGGAGAAGATGCGATCGAAACGTGCGCGCATCTCGCTGCGGCGCCTGGCCGCCGTCTGCAATCCTACCCGCAGCACGTCACGGCTCTCGGCAACGAAGTCGTCCTGCCGGTCGATCAGCAGGCGCATCACCTGCCGTTTGGATGCTGATGCCGAAGGCCCGCAGTTGTGTGGTGAGCCGCTCCACCGTCACTTGCCCATGATGGTGCTGTTGCAGCACGAAACGACGCAGTTCCGGGCCGAAATGCCCGGCGATGCCAAGCGGAAGCGGCGCCAGCACGGTCTGCCCGCCTGGCGTCGTCCAGCGTTCGCGGTGATAGTGGCGATAGCGGATCACCCGGGCGCGCAGCACCAGATCCTGCACAACAAAATTCTCAAAACCCTTGAAGCGTGACCCCGGCGGCGGAGCCGCCGTCACGACCAGATCCTCGACGCTGACCCTCGGTGTGGACTTGCCACGGCGACGATGCTTGCCGTACCGACGCGGCGGCTTCGGCCGTCGTCGCATCTCCATGCCGCTCGGCTTGATGTCTGGCCGCCCTTTGAGGCCCTTCAGGCGCGCGATCTCCTCACGCTGCTCCGCCACCACGCACTTCACTCGCCGAACACACGGATCACCAGAGCTTTCAGATCAGACGGCGATAGGTCGTCGATCTCAACCGCGGGAACCACACCCAGGTCGAACCAGAACCCGCCGCGTCGAAGATATAAAAAATCTCTCGCCGCCCGGGCGGCTTTGCCCCGGTTACGAGAAAGCCCACTAACCTCTTGATTTTGTTGGTATCCCGTACGAGATTCGAACTCGTGTTACCGCCGTGAAAGGGCGGTGTCCTGGGCCTCTAGACGAACGGGACTACGACCGATGCTGGGTAGCGGACCCCTTTCCACCGGTCAAGTCACAGCCTGCTCCACACTCACCTCTGAACCACTGCTGCGTCTGTCACCACGAACCCCGCCGAGATCGAACCGTTCCATTCCTCTGCACGCAGATGTCCGGCTACATGCAACGGCAACCTATTGCGCGCCAGCAGTACCTCGGCCACCGGCCCTGCCTTGGCACGGAACATCACCGCCTTCAGACGGGCACCGCCGCCCTCACCCTCGAGAAACGCCCGGATCGTCACCGCCTCCCGGCCAACACGGTCCGCCCGCACCACCCGCACGCGCGGGAGGATCAGCACTGGCTCCGTGTTGCCCTCGCCGAATGGTGCCAGCCGCGCCAATTGCAGCGCCAACTCCGTCGTGCAGCCCGACACCGCCAACGTCCCCTCCACCGCCAGATCCGCCGCGGACGGCATTGCTGCCGCGCGCGCAAGCCGCTCATCCAGAAACGCATGGAATTCGGCAATCCGCGTCGCCAAGAGCGAAAACCCGGCTGCCATCGGATGACCACCACCCGAAGCCAGAATCCCGCTCTGCCGCGCTGCGATCACCGCCGCACCAAGGTCCAGGCCTGCCACCGAACGACCCGATCCCTTCGCTATCCCATCCGCAAGAGCCGCCACACAGGCCGGCCGATTGAACTGTTCCTTGATGCGCCCTGCGACGATTCCAACCACGCCAGGATGCCAGTGCGCGCCCGTCACCAGCACCGCGGCATGGCCCGCCTCGAGCTGCGCCCCAGCCGCCGCCAGCGCCGCATCCAGCATCTCCGCCTCGACCTCACGACGCTGCTGGTTCACCGCATCCAGAGTGGCGGCGAGCCTGCACGCCTCTACCCGGTCCGTGGTCAGCAACAGCCGAAGCCCCAGGTCAGCCTCGCTGATCCGTCCCGCCGCATTGATTCTTGGCCCCAGCGCGAAGCCCAGCGTCATGCCGCTCGGCCGGCCCTTCACCTGCGCCACCTCCAGCAACGCCGCGATCCCCGGACGTTCCCGCCGCGCCATCACCTTCAGGCCCTGTGTCACCAGCGCCCGGTTCAACCCGGTCAGCGGCATCACGTCACAGACAGTGGCCAGCGCCACGAGATCCAGCAGCGCCAGCAGATCCGGCTCGGGCCGGGTAGCAAAAAAGCCGCTCCGGCGCAGCACACGTACCGTCGCCACCGCGGCCAGGAAGGTCACCCCCGCCGCGCACAGCATCCCCAGCCCGGAGCGGCAGTCCAGTCGGTTGGGGTTGACGGCCGCCAGCACCGCGGGTACCGGCCCCTCTGCCCTGTGGTGGTCCAACACCACTACATCCGCCAACCCATGCAGGCTGGCCAGGACATCACCGGCGGCGCTCCCGCAATCCACGCAGACGATCAACGTCGCACCACGCGCCACCAGGCTTTGCAGCGCCGGCACGTTCGGACCATAGCCCTCGGCGAGCCGGTCCGGCACATGCATCAGCACCGCGCAGCCGAACGCGCGCAGCAGCGATACCATCAGCGCGCCACTGCAGGCACCGTCCACGTCGTAGTCACCGAACACGCCCACCGTCTCACCGTGGCGCACCGCCTCAGCAATCCGCTCGGCCGCCGGCTCCATATCCTGCAGCACGTATGGATCTGGCAGCATTACGCGCAGCGTCGGCTCCAGGAAATCTGCGGCCGCCTCCACCCCGACGCCGCGCGCCGCCAGCAGCCTGCCCAGAATCTCGGGCAGGCCTAGCCGCTGGGCGATGCCCAGCCCGAGTCGTTCCTCGCCTTCGCGCCAAATCCACCGCCGCCCGGTCAAGCTGCGGCCGACGCCCAGAACCGGATCGGACACGTCAGATCGGTGACCACCCCTTGGTATCGAAGTTGTGGTGCGCCTCGATATAGCGTACTGTTCCAGACTTGCTACGCATCACCAGGGAATGCGTCACCGCGCCGCTGCCGAACCGGCGCACGCCGCGCAGGAACGCGCCGGACGTCACGCCGGTGGCGGCGAACATCACGTTGCCGCGTGCCATGTCGGCGGCGGACCATACCCGGTTGGGGTCACCGACGCCCATCTGCTTGGCCCGAGTCATCTGTTCCTCATTCTCGTACAACAACCGTCCCTGCATCTGCCCGCCGGTGCAGCGCAAGGCCGCCGCGGCCAGCACGCCCTCGGGCGCACCGCCAGAGCCGAGATAGATGTCCACCTCCGATTCCGGCCGCACTGTCGCGATCACCCCGGCCACGTCACCGTCGCCAATCAGCATGATCCGCGCGCCCGCCTCACGCGTCTTGGCGATCAGTTCCCGGTGCCGCTCGCGGTCGAGGATGCAGGCCACCAGATCCGCCACCTCGGAGTGCTTCGCCCGCGCCAGGTTGCGCAAGTTCTTCTCCACTGGGTCGTCGATATCAACGACGCCGGGCGGCAGACCAGGGCCAACCGCGATCTTCTGCATATAGATGTCGGGGGCATGCAGGAAGTTGCCGCGCTCGGCCAGCGCCACGACGGTGATGGCGTTGGGACCCCCGTAAGCGGTGAGGTTCGTGCCTTCCAGCGGGTCCACGGCAATGTCCATCTCCGGTCCGCCGCGGCCGACTTTCTCACCAATATAGAGCATCGGCGCTTCATCCATCTCGCCCTCACCGATCACCACGGTGCCGTCGATCGCCACCGCATCGAACGCCTTGCGCATCGCCTCCACGGCAGCGAGGTCGGACTCGTTCTTCTTGCCAAGGCCCATCCAGCGGCTCGCCGCCAGCGCCGCCGACTCGGTAACGCGGACAAGCTCCATCGCCAAGTTGCGGTCGGACTGTATTTCCTGGGGATGCACAGGGTCCAAGGCGTCGCCTCCTCTTTCTCTCTGTTCAGGCCGACTCGATGCGAATCAGCATGGGTTTTTCCAGCACGACGGCCAGCGCGGCGATCCGCACCAGCGCCGCGTTCATCGCCGCCTCGCGGGTCTCGTGCGTCACCAGCACCACCGGCACGGCTTCCCCCGGGCTGCGGCCCCGCTGCAGCATGCTCTCCAGCGATATCCCCTGGTCGCGCAAAACGGCAGTCACGTCTGCGATGGTGCCGGGCCGGTCCACCACCATCAAACGCAGGTAATAGGCGCCAATATGCGCCTCCATGGGCACCGAGGGCAGGCTGGACAGATCACGCGAGCCGACACCCCAGACCGGCGTCAGCCGCCCGCGGGCGATGTCGATGAGGTCGGCCACTACCGCCGACGCGGTCGGCCCGGCGCCAGCTCCCCGCCCCTCCAGCATCACCTGGCCGACGAAGTCGCCCTCGGCCACCACGGCGTTAAACACGCCATCCACCCGCGCGATCGGCGCCGCCTGCGGCACCATGCACGGATGCACGCGCGTCTCGATGCCCGCCTCGGTAGCGCGGGCGATGCCGAGCAGCTTGATGCGATAGCCCAGATCGCCGGCGAGGGCGATGTCGAGCGCGGAAACCTGCCGAATACCCTCGACGAACACCTGATCGAGCGCCACCGGGCGGCCGAACGCGAGCGCCGCCAGGATCGCCAGCTTGTGGGCGGCGTCGATGCCGTCCACGTCGAACGACGGATCGGCCTCGGCGTAGCCTAACTGCTGCGCCTCCGCCAGCACCTCGCCGAACTCGCGTCCGCGCTCGCGCATCACCGTCAGGATGTAGTTGCAGGTGCCGTTGAAGATGCCAGCGACACGGGTGATGTGGTTGCCCGCGAGCCCCTCGCGCAACGCCTTGATCACCGGGATGCCGCCTGCCACCGCCGCCTCGAAGGCCAGCGTCACGCCGCGCTGCTCGGCCTGCCGCGCCAGCGCCGCGCCGTGCACGGCGAGCAGCGCCTTGTTCGCCGTCACCACCGGCTTGCCGGCCGCCAGCGCCGCCTCGACCACGGCGCGCGCCGGCCCGTCGGCTCCCCCGATCGCTTCCACCACGACGTCCGCCCCGGGATCGGTGGCCAGCGCCACGGCGTCGTCGTACCAGCGCAGCCCGGCCAGCGAGATGCCGCGGTCGCGGCTGCGGTCGCGGGCCGAAACGGCGGTGACCAGCACCGGCCGGCCGGCGTGCGCCGCCACCACGTCGGCATTCTGGGCCAACAGCGTCAGCACGCCAACGCCGACATTGCCCAGGCCGGCGAGCGCGACCGACAGCGGTCGTATCATGCAGGTACCTGCTCGGCCCGCAGCGGCGGCTCGGCCGGACCGAGATTGTCCTGCGCCAGGAACGCCTTGATGTTGCGTAGCGCCTGCCGCAGCCGCTGCGTGTTCTCGACGAAAGCAATGCGGACATAACCCTCGCCGTGCTCGCCGAAGCCCAGGCCCGGTGACACCGCTACCTTGGCCCGCGCCATCAGCAGCTTGCTGAACTCGACGCTGCCGAGATGGGCGAAACGCGGCGGGATCGGGGCCCAGGCGAACATCGAGCCATCGGGGGTCGGCACCTCCCAGCCGGCGGCGCGCAGACCGGGAATCACCACGTCGCGTCGTTCGCGATATAGCTCCCGCACCTGACGCACGCAGTCCTGCGGCCCGTTCAACGCCGCTGCGGAAGCGACCTGGACCGGCGTGAAAGCGCCGTAGTCAAGATAGGACTTCACGCGTGTCAGTGCCCGGATCAGCCGCTGGTTGCCGGCCGCGAAGCCGATCCGCCAGCCCGACATCGAGTAGGTCTTGGACATGGAGGTGAATTCCACCGCGACGTCCCTGGCCCCCTCCACCTGCAAGACCGACGGCGGCGGCTCATCGCAGAAGTAGATCTCGGCATAGGCGAGGTCGGACATGATCCAGATCTCGTGCCGCCGGGCGATGGCCACCAACTCCTTGTAGAAGTCCAGGCTCGCGAGATGCGCCGTCGGGTTGGACGGGAAGTTGACCACCAGCGCCGTCGGCTTGGGCACGGAATGTCGCACCGCACGATCGAGTGCTCGCAGCATCTGGTCGTCGGGTGTCGCCGGAATGCTGCGCACCGCGGCCCCGGCAATGATGAAGCCAAACTGATGGATCGGATAAGAAGGGTTGGGCACCAGAATGGTATCGCCCGGGCTAGTGACGGCCGAAGCAAGGTTCGCAAGTCCTTCCTTGGACCCCAGCGTCACCACCACCTCGGTCTCGGGGTCGAGGCCGACGTCGAAGCGACGCTGGTAATAGCCGGCCAACGCCTTGCGCAACCCTGGAATGCCGCGGCTTACGGAATAGCGGTGCGTGCGGGGGTCCTGCACAGCCTCGACCAGCTTGGCCACGATGTGCGGTGGCGTGGGACTGTCCGGGTTGCCCATGCCGAGGTCGATGATGTCCTCGCGGGCGGCACGCGCGGCGGCCTTGGCCTGGTTCACTTCGTTGAACACGTAGGGCGGCAGGCGGCGGATGCGATGGAACTCTTCAGACATGCGACTAGGTCCGTTTGGTGAGGTTTTCGAGGAACTCGGCGCCCGAGTCTGGCAATGGCGCTGTTGGCGGCGCGTCAATCGATGAGCCGGGCGGTGGCGCCGTGGCCAACCGCATCGGCGGCAATACGGATGGAGCCCGGCGGCACGCCGGCCTGGCGCAGGCTCGCTGCCACCGCGCGCGCCCGGTCGAGCGCCCTTGACAGCGCGGCGGCCTGGGCGTCGGTCTCGTCGGACGCGGCATCGCCATAGCCGGTCACGACGATCGCATGTGGTCCGCGGCGTTGTGCGAGCTGCCGCAGTGCCTGGTCGGCGTCATGGGATAACAGGGCAGAGCCTTCTGGGAAGGCGATCGCCAGCGGGCCGCCCGTGATCGGCGGGATCGGCCGCGGCGGCGCTGGGGGCGCCGATGGCGGCGGCCTCGGGGCGGTCGCAGTGGCCACACCCGGCAGGCGCGGCGGCGGCGGCGGTTGATCAGGGATACTCGGCATGGCGGCTGCCTCGGTCGTGGCAGTCGGAACCGCGGCCGTGGCCGGAACGGTCGCGGGCGGCGCCTTGGCCGGCACCGCAACGGGCGGAGGTGGCGCGGACGCGGCCTGCAGCGATGCGCTCGGCGTCTCTGCGTCCGGCGGTGGCGCGGTTGGCACCGGCCGGCGCGCTTCACCAGGCTTCGGCAACGGATTCAGGCTGGCGCTGTATTCGGCGCTGCCACGATCAGCCAGCAGGACGCTGGCGACGCCGCCGCGCACCGCGGCGTCGGTGTTGGCCGGTCGGGCCGGCACCGCACCGAGCGTAGGATAGGGCGCGTCGGCATTCGGCGGCGGTGGCCGTGTTTCGGCAATCCGTCCACCCTCTAGTCCGTGCCACCAGTCCAGCGGAAGGTACGAAACATCGGAAGGCGTCGCGGAGCAGGCGGCGAGCCCAACGGCGAGGCCGGCAGCCGCCAAGCGCAGGGCGAGGATCGTTGGCCGATTCGTGGCCACCCACGGGTACTCTTGAACGCACCACTGCGCCCTTGTAACGCTTCCTTCGTTCCCATCTGACATGAACAGCAATGCCTCACGCTAACGCCGCATCCGACGAGCGGCAGGTGTAGCAGCGCCGGGGCTACGACGGAAAGGATACCGCATGGCCGACCAGCTCAAGCCGGACGCAGGTATGTTCAAGTCGCCGGACCCGGTAAAAATCGGACGGTCAATGCCCGATATCGCCGAGCGTTCGCAGCGTATCGTCGGCGAATGGCTGAAACGTCAGGGCGAACCGGGAGCGGGCAGCACCGACCCATTGAACATGGGCGGCGCCTTCCTGGAAATGACGGCACGGCTGATGGCCAATCCGGCCAAGCTGATACAGGCCCAGTTCGGCTTCTAGCAAGACTACATGTCGCTGTGGCAGAATACCACCCAGCGCATGATGGGTATGGCCAGCGACCCGGTGATCGAATCCGACTCGAAGGACCGCCGCTTCAAGGACGACGACTGGAAGCACAACGAGGTCTTCGACTTCATCAAGCAGAGCTACGTGCTCTCGGCCCGTTTTGTGCAGGACGTGGTGACCCATGTGGACGGCCTGGGACCGTGCACCGCCCAGAAGGTGGATTTCTACGTCCGCCAGTTTGTCGACGCGATGAGCCCGAGCAACTTCGTGCTCACCAACCCGGAGGTGCTGCGCAAGACTGCGGAAACCGGCGGCGAGAACCTGATCAAGGGTCTGAACAACCTGCGTTCCGATCTGGAGCGTGGCAAAGGGCGGCTGAGCATCAAGATGACCGACACCGATGCCTTCCGCATCGGCGAGAACATCGCGGTGACGCCCGGCAAGGTCGTCTATCAGAATGACCTGATGCAACTGATCCAGTATTCGCCGACGACAGAGAAAGTCCTCCTCCGTCCTCTTCTGATCATCCCGCCATGGATCAACAAGTTTTACATTCTCGATCTGCGGCTGAAGAACAGCCTGGTTCGCTGGGCGACCAGCCAGGAGCATACCGTCTTCATGATCAGTTGGGTAAACCCGGACGAGAAACTGGCCGACAAGGGATTCGACGACTACATGAAGGTAGGGTATCCTTGATGCCCTCTCCGCCATCGAGGCGGCCACCGGCCAGGCCGAGATCAACGCCATCGGCTACTGCCTCGGCGGCACGCTGCTGAGCGCCACCCTGGCTTACATGGCCGTGCATGGTGACGAGCGCATCCGGTCTGCGACCTTCTTCGTCACACTGATGGACTTCCGCGAGTCGGGCGAACTCAATGTCTTCATCGACGAGGAGCAGATAAAGGCGATCGAAGACAAAATGAACCGTCGCGGTTATCTCGAAGGCAACGAGATGGCGACGACGTTCAACACGCTTCGTGCCAACGACCTGATCTGGTCATTCGTCGTGAACAACTACCTGCTCGGCAACGACCTCTTCCCATTCGACCTGCTGTATTGGAACAGTGATTCGACGCGCACACCAGCGCGTATGCACAGCTTCTATCTGCGCGCCATGTACCAGGAGAACCGGCTGATCACGCCGGGCGGCATCTCGCTCGCCGAAACGCCGATCGACCTTGCCAGGGTGACGATGCCGGCCTACTTCCTCTCCACGCCGAGGACCATATCGCACCGTGGAAGGCCACCTGGCGCGGAACGCGCCTGCTGGGACCTGGCGCGGAACGCGCCTGCTGGGCGGTCGCACTCGGTTCGTGCTCGCCGCCTCGGGCCACATCGCCGGTGTGGTGAACCCGCCGGAAGCGGGCAAGTACAGCCATTGGATCAATCCCGAGCCGGCGGCGGACCCACAGGCGTGGTTCAACGGCGCCACGGAGATCGCCGGCTCCTGGTGGCCAGACCGGCAACGCTGGGTCAGCGGGTTGGACCCGCAGCAGGTCGGCGCGCGCCAGCCGGGTGAGGACAAACTACAACCCATCGAAGACGCGCCCGGCAGCTACGTGAAGGTCCACCTCACCTGAAAGTCGCGCCACGCCGCGTGGATGATCCCGCTCCGGCTCGGTATAGGTCTCCGGCCGCTCTCGGCATTGCCGCGCAAGTAGAACCCGGCCTCGGAGAGGCCTGCGCGTGCGCCGTTCAGGAACGCGCCTCGAAAGATCAAGCCCGGGAACGCCTCCTGGTCGGCCTGCTGCACCGCCCAATTGGCTTTGGACAGATAGGGCAGGTCGGACAAGCGGCTGAGCGTCGCCTCTGGGCCCAGGGTAAAGTTGGGAGAGGTTAACGCCCCCCGGGCCGCCGCGGTATCGTGCCGATCCAGTGCATCGGCGGCCGCGAACAGGCGATCGACCACCTCCTGCGAGCGCGTCTCGGGACGAATGCCCAGGGTTTGCCGGACCTCCGTGCGCGCCTGCAACATCAGCACTTTCGTCAGAGTCGAAATTTGGGGCCAGCGGACGTTCCACTGCAGCGCGCCGGCGAAATAGTCGACGGCGGCGAGCGAGCGGGTCGCATCCACGGGGCTATTCTTGCAACGCACCGGATCCATCAGCGTGTAGCTGGCGAGTTGCAGGGCGAAGTCCTCGGTGAGCATCCCTCCGCTGATGTAGTGCGGCAACACGGCGCTGTCCACCGGCGGCTGTTGCAGTGCACACGCGGCCAGCGTCAGGCCGACCAGCACGGACAACACACGATAGTTCATCGTCAGGTCTCCACGTGCCTCCCCCTATATAGGCAGGCAGCTCCTTTGTGCCCAGCTATGAAAAAAGGCACCCGTCCCTATATGGCCCGCCTGCCCGCTCAGACGAGCGAGGCTTCCGACGCCGGCAGGCCGAGCATCAGCCTGATATTCTGCACCGCCGCCCCCGAGGCGCCCTTGCCCAGGTTGTCCAGCCGGGCAACCAGCACGGCGTGCCCGCGGGCATCGTTGGCATAGACGCGCAGCTCCAGCAGGTCCGTCGCGTTCAACGCCTCCGGCTCGATCCTGCCGATGGTGTCCGCCGCCAGCACACGCACCTGCGGCGCACCGCGATAGCGCTCTTCCAGCACCTGCCGCAGGTCCGCACCGCGGGGCCGGCCAGTCAGTAGGTCGAGGTAAAGCGGAATGGACACCAGCATGCCCTGGCGGAAATGCCCGACCGAGGGAACGAAGATCGGGCGCCGCGCCAGCCGCGAATAGGTCTGCGTCTCCGGCACGTGCTTGTGCTCAAGCCCGAGGGAGTACAGTTCGAAGGCCGGCCCGCCACTGCTTTCGTGCGCCTCGATCAATGACCGCCCGCCGCCCGAGTAGCCGCTGACCGCATTGATGCTCACCGGGTAGTCCGCCGGCAGCAGCCCCGCATCGACCAGGGGGCGCAGCAGCGCGATCGCTCCGGTGGGGTAACAGCCCGGGTTGGCGACCCTCCGCGCTGCCGCGATACGCGCCGGCTGATCCGCCGCCAGCTCGGCGAAGCCATACACCCAGCCGGGCGCCGCGCGATGCGCGGTACTGGCGTCCAGCAGCTTCGGCGCGGCTTCGCCCAGCTCGTCGGCGAGCGCCACGGACTCCCGTGCCGCCGCGTCGGGCAGGCAGAGTACTACCAGATCGACCTCCCGCATCAACGCACGACGGGCCGCCGGATCCTTGCGGCGGTCGCCGGCCAGGCCGCGCAGCTCCACCTGCGGCAAAGCAAGCAGCCGTTCGCGGATGCCCAGGCCAGTCGTTCCGGCCTCGCCGTCGATGAAGATGCGGACGCTGCTGCCCTGACTCATGGCGTGCTCCTGTCGGATGGCAACCAACGAAAATAGGATCGGCACGAGCGGTCCGTCGAGCCGTCCGGCCAACAAACAGGAAGGGGCCGCGCGTCCGCGCAGCCCCTCTCCGTCCGACGCCGATGCGGAACGCGTCAGCGTTTGGAGAACTGGAAGCTCCGGCGGGCCTTGGCACGACCATACTTCTTGCGCTCCACCACGCGGGAGTCGCGGGTGAGGAACCCGGCTGCCTTCAGGATGCCACGCAAATCCGGTTCGTAGTTCGTCAGCGCCCGGCTGATGCCGTGGCGCACCGCGCCAGCCTGGCCGGACAGGCCGCCACCGACCACCGTGCAGTAGACATCAAACTGGTTGTAGCGATCAGCCACCAGGAACGGCTGCGTGATCAGCATGCGCAGCACCGGCCGCGCGAAATACTGGCCGACCTTCTTGTCGTTCACCATGATCTCGCCCTTGCCGGGCTTGATCCACACGCGGGCGACGGCATTCTTGCGCCGGCCGGTGGCATAGCTGCGCCCCCACGCGTCGCGCTTGGGCTCACGCTTTGGCTGGTCGGTCGGCAGCGCGGCGGCGACGGCGAGATCCTTGAGGTCGGCGAGGCTGTGGGTCTGGGTCTGGGAGCCGGACATCGTCTCAGGCCCTCCTGTTCTTCTTGTTCAAGGCGGCGACGTCGAGTGGTTGCGGCTGCTGGCCATCGTGCGGATGCGCCGCGCCGGCATAGACGTACAGATGCTTCATCTGCAGCCGCTGCAGCGGACCACGCGTGATCATGCGCTCCACTGCCTTCTGCAGGACGCGCTCGGGGTGCCCGCCTTCCAGCCGCTGCCGCGCCGTAAGGCCCTTGATCCCGCCGGGAAAGCCAGTGTGGTAGTAGAATACCGACAGGTCCAGCTTGTTGCCCGTCAGGCGGACCTTGTCCGCGTTGATCACCACGACATTGTCGCCGCAATCGACATGGGGTGTGAACTGTGGCTTGTGCTTGCCACGCAGCCGGTTGGCGATGATCACCGCGAGTCGACCGAGCACCAGCCCCTCCGCGTCGATCAGCACCCACTGCTTGTTCACCTCCGCGGGCTTCAGCGAGAGGGTGGTCTTCATCATGCGATCCTTCTGGGGTATCCCCGTAGAACAGAGGCGGCTTATGGCCGGCAATGCACGCAGCGTCAAGGGATTTCCATTGTGGTAAAATAATACCACAGCCACTTGGGACGCCTCGCGAAGACCGATAAAGTGGCGTCCGCAACAAGGAACCCTCCCGTTGACCAGTCCCGTGCATGTTGTCGGCGCCACCGGCCGATCCGGCCAAGCCCTGCTGCGCGCCCTGCTCGACCGCGGCGTGCCGGTGGTGCCCGTGGTCCGCAGCCTGGAGCGCTGGCGGACAAGCCGGCTACCCGGCGAGGCAATGCTCGCCGACCTCACCGACAGCTTCGCTCTGCGCCAGTCACTGGCAGGCGCCGAACGCGTGGTATCCTGTGCGTACGCCCGACACACCGCGGAGATCCTCGCCGCCGCGCCGGCCGACGCGCGCTTTGTCCTGCTGGGCAGCACGCGGCGCTATACGCGCTGGCCGGACTTGATCGGCCTCGGCGTGCTGCAAGGCGAGACGGCCCTGCTCGCCTCCGGCCGTCCCGGCGTGATGCTGCACCCGACCATGATCTACGGCGCCGAGGGCGAGAACAACGTACAGCCCCTCGCCGCTCTGCTGCGCCGCCTGCCGGTGGTGCCACTGCCCGCTGGCGGTCGCGCACTGGTGCAGCCGATCTACCAGGACGACGTCACCCGCTCGATCGTCGCGGCGCTGGACGTCGCCTGGACGGCGCCACAGACGCTGGTGATCGCCGGCCCGACGCCACTGCCCTACGCCGCGTTCGTCCGTGCCGTCGCCGCCGCCGCGGGGTTGCGGCCGCCGCGCATCGTGCCCATGCCCACCGGCCTGCTGATGGCGGCCGCCCCGCTTACCGCCTGGCTGCCCGGTCTGCCCACCATCCAGGCCGAACAGATCCGCCGCCTGCTGGAGGACAAAGCGTTCGACATCAGCGGGATGATTGCCACATTGGGAGTTCGGCCGGTGGCCCTGGCCGAGGGCCTCGCCCGCACGTTCAGCCGTTAGGAACCGACCATGCCCGTGATCAACCGCATCGCCGAATTCCATGCTGAGATGACCGCATGGCGCCGCGACCTGCACCAACACCCCGAACTGGCGCTGGAGGAGCACCGCACGAGCGCGCTGGTACAGCAAAAGCTGCGGCAGTTCAGCGTGGACGAAGTAGTGACCGGATTTGCGCGCACCGGCGTGGTCGGCGTCATCCACGGTACCGACTTGGGTGCCAGCGGCCGGGCGATCGGGCTGCGCGCCGACATGGATGCCCTGCCCATCCACGAGGCCACCGGCCTGCCCTACACCAGCGCCACCGAGGGCGTGATGCACGCCTGCGGTCATGATGGCCATACCACGATGCTGCTCGGCGCCGCGCGCTACCTGGCCGAGACCCGCCGCTTCGTCGGGACGGTCTACGTCATCTTCCAGCCCGCCGAGGAGAACATCGGCGGCGCCGAGATGATGGTGCAGGAAGGTCTGTTCGAGCGCTTCCCCATGCTGGCGGTGTTCGGCCTGCACAATTGGCCTGGCGCCCCGGAAGGCACGTTCCTGTGGCGCACTGGCCCGATCATGGCGGCGGTCGCCAACGTCGAGATCGACCTGATCGGCAAGGGCGGACATGGCGCCCAGCCGCACACCTGCATCGACCCGGTGGTCATCGCCGCGCACATCGTCACCGCATTACAGACCCTCGTCGCGCGCGGTATCGATCCGCTCGAGGGCGGCGTGGTGACCATCGGCCACATATCCGGCGGCGATACCTACAACGTGATCCCCGAGCGCGTGCGCATGCTCGGTACCGTCCGCTGGTTCGACCCGACCGTTGGGGAACGGCTGGAGGACGGCATACGCCGGCTGGCGACCGGCATCGCCGCGAGCTTCGGCGCGCGCGCCGAGGTAAGGTTCGACCATGCCTACCCTGCCACCATCAACGATCCGAACGCCACCGAGCAGGCGCTGTCGGCCGCCCGCGCGGTGGTCGGCGGCAGCCGAGTCGTCGCGATGGCAAAGCCAACCATGGGCGCGGAGGATTTCAGCTTCATGCTGAACGCCAAGCCGGGCAGTTACCTCATGCTCGGCGGCCGGCGCGGACCGGAGGACGCGATGGTCCATCACCCATGCTACGACTTCAACGACGCTCTGCTGCCCATCGGCGCAAGCTACTGGGCCACGCTGGTGGAGCAGTTGCTGGTGCGTTCCTGACCGGGCCTGCAGCACGTAGTCAGTGCAGGCTGAGGGCCTGTCGCACGCCGTCGAGGGCGATCTGTGCCGCCAGCGCCGCCAGCAGCACGCCAAACACGCGGCCGATCACGTTGGAGCCAGTTTCGCCGAGCAGTCGAACGACGTGTCGTGCCGCCAGCAGCGTCGCCAACGTGCCGGCGAGCGCCACCACCAGCGCCACCTGGATCGCCAGGATGGCGGCAGCACCCCCGTGCGCCTGCGAGTGCAGCAGGACCATGGTGGTCATCGCCCCCGGGCCGGCGATCAGAGGAATCGCCAGGGGGAAAACACTGATATCCTCATCCGAGCGTGCGGCCGCCTCGCGCTCCTGGCTGGAGGTGCGCAGCGCGCCGCGCGCGGTGACCATGTCCGCCGCGGTCAGGAACAGCAGCACGCCGCCCGCTACCTTCATTGCCGGCAGACCGATGCCCAGGGCGAGCAGCAACCCCTCGCCGCCCAGACCGAACAGCGCCAGTACCACAAACGCGATGACGCACGCCCGCACCGCCAGGTGTGCACGCTTCTGAGCGGTATCGCGGGGTGTCATAGCGATGAACGTCATCGCCGTGCCGGCTGGGTCGATGATCACCAGCAGCGCCACAAGGGCGTAGAGAAAGAATTCCAGAACGGCGGTGAACGACATTCGGGTCAGCCGATGTTACGATGGTGTGCCCCGCCCGGGCGGCTGGGGCGAGCGATGGGGATCGAACCCACGACATCCAGGACCACAACCTGGCGCTCTACCAACTGAGCTACACCCGCCACCCGCGAGCCGGATGACACTCCCCTGCCCGTCTGCGGCGTTTATTCCGAACTGACAGTCGCCGTCAATGTCGGAGGCCCGGCGGCAGCGAAATGGCCGGCAAGCCGCGCCAAGGCCGCGTCCAACACCTCGGGGCGCTTGCAGAATGCGAAGCGGGCATAATGACGCGGCGCCTTCCCCTCGTAGAAGGCGGATACTGGGATCGCCGTCACCCGCGCCTGCTCGGTGATATGCCGGCAGAATGCCACGTCATCGCCGATGAAACCGAGTGGGGCGAAGTCGGCAGTAATGAAGTAGCTGCCCCGCGCCGGCAGCACGTCGAAGCCGATGCGCGCCAGCCCTGCCGCTAGCCGATCGCGCCGGACCGCCAGATCGCCGGCGAGCTGCTCGAAATAGGCATTGTCCTTGCCCAGCCCATGCGCCACCGCACGCTGCAGGTTCGGTGGCGTGGTGAAGGTCAGATTCTGGTGCGCCTTCGCGACCACCGTCGCCAACGGACGCGGCGCCGTGACGTAACCCACCTTCCAGCCGGTGAGCGAGAACGTCTTGCCAGCACTACCGATGCGCAAGCAGCGATCGCGCAACCCGGGCAGTGTCATCAGCGGGATGTGCCGCCAGCCGTCGAAGACTAGGTGTTCGTATACCTCGTCGCACACGGCGTAGGCATCATGCCGCTGCAACAGGTCCGCGATGAAGGCGAGCTCCGATGCCGTGAACACCTTGCCCGTCGGGTTCATCGGCGTGTTGAGCAGGATGGCCTTGGTCCGCGGCCCGAACGCCGCCGCCAGTTCGGCGCGTGGCAATTCCCATCGCGGCGGCGCCAGACGCACGAGTCGCGGCACCGCGCCGATCAGCCGCACCACGGGCAGATAGGTGTCGTAGAGCGGCTCGATCAGTACCACCTCGTCGCCAGGGTCGAGCAGCGCCATCAGGCATGCGGTGATCCCTTCGGTCGCACCGGAAGTCACCACCACCTCGCTGTCCGGATCGGCGGTCAGACCATAGAACCGGGCGTTGGCAGCGGCGACCGCCTGGCGCAGCTCGGGGACTCCGCTGAGCGGCGGATACTGGTTCCGGCCGTCGAGCAGCGCATCGGCCGCGGCGCGCACCACGTCCGGCGGCCCGTCGGTGTCCGGAAAGCCCTGGCCCAGGTTGATGGCGCCATGCTGGACGGCCAACGCCGACATGATCGTGAAGATCGTGGTGCCGGTCGCCGACAGCAGCGCGTTAGGATTCTTCACCTCGGATGATCCTCCTCGACCGCGACAAGGGGGGGTAAGTATGGGTCACGCAACAGCGTGCTTCAACCGATGCGTCGCCGCCCCACACGCCTGCCAGCAAAACAGGCACACCTCGCCCAAGGAGCGAGCGGGAAAGGCTGCAAAAACAATGGGCAAGAGACGGTCGTCCGGACGGTCGCAGACTGGCACGGATTCTGCTATCATTTGACATCGCCCTTCCTCAAGCGGCGTTGATGCGGTTCTGAGCCACTTGGAAGGGCACCCACGGTGGGGCGCATAAGGGCGATGAAGAAAATCGAGGCGGTGATAAAGCCGTTCAAGCTGGACGAAGTGAAGGAGGCGCTGCACGAGGTGGGGCTTCAAGGCATCACGGTCGTGGAAGCAAAGGGGTTCGGGCGGCAGAAGGGTCACACCGAGCTGTACCGCGGCGCGGAATACGTCGTGGACTTCCTGCCCAAGGTAAAGATCGAGATCGTCTGTACGGACGACGTGGCCGAACGGGCGGTGGAGGCAATCGTCAACGCCGCCCGCACCGGACGCATCGGCGACGGCAAGATCTTCGTCAGTTCGGTCGAGGAGGTGATACGGATTCGCACCGGCGAACGTGGAGAAGACGCGATCTGAGGGTTCTGTGCGCGGACACGACGTGCCTGGGACATCTTTCGGCGCGACCTGGAACCCAATAAACGCTGGTCATTCGGTCGGCGCGGCGACCAGGATGCGGCCGGCACCGCTTCCGACCCCGGCGGGGACGCACCGAGGGGCTGACACCGGAGTCGCGTGGGCGGCTTCGACTTTTGTGCTGCGGCTGTTCTGCCGCGGCGATACTGACGAGGGAACAGAGTAATATGTCGAAGAAGGCCGGTTCCGCGGGTGCGGAGAATGGCGTTGAAAAGGTGATGGAGCTGTTGAAGGAGCACTCCGTCGAGTATGTGGACCTGCGGTTCACCGATCCACGCGGCAAGTGGCAGCATCAGGCCCAGCACGTCTCCACGATCGACGAGGACGTGTTCCGTGACGGCGTCATGTTCGACGGCTCCTCGATCGCCGGATGGAAGGCGATCAACGAGTCCGACATGATCCTGATGCCGGACCCGGATACTGCCGTGCTCGACCCGTTTGCGGCCAAGCCGTCGTTGATTCTGTTCTGCGACATCATCGAGCCTTCCACCGGCCAGCCCTATAACCGCGACCCGCGCAGCACAGCGAAGAAGGCGGAAGAGTATCTCAAGACGTCCGGCATCGGCGACGCCGCCTATTTCGGTCCCGAGGCCGAGTTCTTCGTCTTCGACAGCGCCCGCTTTGGCACCGGCCCCAACTTCTCGCTGGTGCAGCTTGACGACGTCGAAGGTCCGCAGGCGGCGCTGAAGGAGTTCCCGGAAGGCAACATGGGCCACCGTCCGTCGGTGAAGGGTGGCTACTTCCCGGTTCCGCCGGTGGACGGCGAAAGCGACCTGCGCGCCGAGATGCTGTCCACCATGGCCGAGATGGGCGTCGCGGTCGAGAAGCATCATCACGAGGTCGCCCAGTCGCAGCACGAGCTGGGCATCAAGTTCGGCCCGATGGTGACGCTGGCCGACCACCTGCAGATTTACAAGTACGTGGTCCACAACGTCGCCAACAGCTATGGCAAGACCGCGACGTTCATGCCCAAGCCGATCTACGGTGACAATGGCTCGGGCATGCACTGCCACCAGTCGATCTGGAAGGCCGGCAAGCCACTGTTCGCTGGCAACGGCTATTCCGACCTGTCGGAGATGGCGCTCTACTACATCGGCGGTATCATCAAGCACGCCAAGGCACTCAACGCTTTCACCAACCCGGCGACCAACAGCTACAAGCGCCTGATCCCCGGTTTCGAGGCACCGGTGCTGCTGGCCTACTCGGCGCGCAACCGCTCCGCCTCGTGCCGCATCCCGTATGCGACGACCCCGAAGGGCAAGCGCGTTGAGGTTCGCTTCCCCGACGCCGCGGCCAATCCCTACTTGGCCTTCGCGGCCATGCTGATGGCGGGCCTGGATGGCATCAAGAACAAGATCCATCCCGGCGACCCGATGGACAAGGACCTATATGACCTGCCTCCCGAGGAGCTGAAGAACATTCCGACGGTGTGCGGCAGTCTGCGCGAGGCGATTGGCGCGCTGCAAGCCGATCACGATTTCCTGCTCGCCGGCGACGTATTCAGCATCGACCAGATCGAGAGCTACATCGAGCTGAAATGGACGGAAGTGTATAAGTTCGAGCATACCCCGCATCCGGTGGAGTTCGAACTCTACTATTCTGTCTGATCTCGGTTCCAGCACGTTCGAGCACCCCGCAGTCGCAAGGCTGCGGGGTTTTCTTGCCTGGCGCATACCCTTCGCCGGCAAGCGCGGAGCGAACGCGGCCCTGGTGGCGACCGGTGGCGGCGGCTAGTCTGTGGCTGCCGTCACGACGGAGGTTCCGATGAGCGAATTCCTCGGGCAGATGCTTGGGGCGCTAGGCCCCGCAGTCCAGGCCTTGCCGGGGTTGCTGACGCAACTCGTCGGCTCGGCCCAGGGTGCGGCGGGCGGCGGTCTGCCGGCGTTGTTGCAGCAACTGGAGAACGCCGGCCTTGCCAAGCAGGTACGTTCCTGGATCGGCCCGGACGAGAACCTGCCCGTGTCTGCCGAACAGCTCGCGCAGGCATTCCCGCGCGAGCAGGTCGAGGTCTGGGCGCGCCAAGCGGGCACGACGCCCGAAGCTCTGCTGAAGGTATTGGCACAAGCCTTGCCGCACGCGGTTGACCACGCCACGCCGCAAGGCGAGTTGCCACCGGCCGGCACCCCGCCCCCCGATTTCGCGCATGTCATCAATCGCCTGTTCGGGCGCTGAACAGGCCGGGGGCATACGTCGGATTACTCGGCGTAGCGGTCGGTCGCCTCGATCAGATGGTGCAGAATGCCCGGCTCGCTGAACGCATGGCCGGCATCCGCCACCAGGAAAAGCTCCGCCTGCGGCCATGCCCGCGCCAGTTCCCACGCCGTGTGCGCCGGGCAGGCGACGTCGTAGCGGCCCTGCACGATCACGCCCGGAATGCCGGCCAGCTTGCCGGCATCGCGCAGCAACTGGCCCTCCTCGAAGAAGCCGCCATGCACGAAGTAATGGTTCTCGATGCGCGCGAACGCCAGGGCATAGGCGTCCTCGCCGTGTTGGCCGATCACCGCGGGGTCCGGGCGCAAGGTGATCGTCTCACCCTCCCAGGTGCTCCATGCCTTCGCCGCCACGATTTGTTCTTTTGCATCCGCGCCGGTCAGGCGACGGCGGTAGGCCTCCATCAAGTCGCCCCGCTCGGCCAGCGGAATCGGCGCCAGGAACCACTCCCACTTGTCAGGAAACAGCCAGGACGCGCCCTCCTGATAGTACCAAAGCAACTCGGCCCGGCGTAGCATGAAGATGCCGCGCAGGATCAGTGCCGTCACTCGCTCGGGGTGGGTCTCGGCGTAGGCCAGCGCCAGCGCGCTGCCCCAGGAACCGCCGAACACCAGCCAGCGTTCCGCCCCCACCCGCGCGCGCAGCTTCTCAATGTCGGCGACCAGATGCCAAGTGGTGTTGGCATCCAGCCCGGCGTGCGGCGTGGACCGGCCACAACCGCGCTGATCGAACAGCAACACGTCGTAGCGCGCCGGGTCGAACAGCCGGCGATGCACGGGCGAACAGCCGCCGCCGGGGCCGCCGTGCAGGAACACCGCCGGCCGGCCACACGGATTGCCACACCGCTCCCAGTACACCCGGTGCCCGTCGCCGACCTCCAGATACCCCTGCGCGTAGGGCTCGATCGGCGGATACAGCGTGCGTTGCGTGCTCATGTCACGCCTTCAGGAAGCCAACCAGCCGCTCGGCCTCCGCCACGATCGGGTCGGCAATAGCGGCGGCCCGCTGCGAACCCGCGCGCAGCACCGCGTCGATCGCGCCGGGATCGGCCAGCAGTCGGTTCATCTCGGTGTGGATCGGCCCCAGCTTGTCCACCAGCAGCGCCGCCAGCGCCTCCTTGAACGCGCCGAACCCCTTGCCGCCGTGCTCGCGCAGCACCCCCGCGTAGTCGGTATCCGCCAGCGCCGCATAGATGCCCACCAGATTGCGCGCCTCCGGCCGCCCCTCCAGCCCTGCCGGCTCGCCGGGCAGCGGTTTGGGGTCGGTCTTGGCGCGGCGGATTTTCAGCGCGATGGTGTCGGCGTCGTCGGTCAGGTTGATGCGCGACTGGTCCGACGCGTCGGACTTCGACATTTTCTTCGTGCCGTCGCGCAGGCTCATCACCCGCGCCGCCGGGCCAAGGATCAGCGGCTCGATCGGTGGGAAAAAGTCCGTTTCGTAGTCGTGATTGAACTTCTGCGCGATGTCGTTGGCCAGTTCCAGATGCTGCTTCTGGTCCTCGCCCACCGGCACGCGAGTGGCGTGATAGACCAGGATGTCGGCGGCCATCAGGTTCGGATACACGTAGAGTCCGGCTGAGGCATTCTCGCGGTCCTTGCCGGCCTTGTCCTTGAACTGCGTCATCCGGTTCAGCCAGCCGATGCGGGCGACGCAGTTGAAGATCCACGCCAGCCGCGCGTGCGCGTGCACCGCCGACTGTTGGAACAGGATGTGCCGGCTCGCGTCGATGCCGCAGGCGAGCAGCGCCGCCGCCATCTCGCGCGTCTGCGCCGCCAGAACGTGCGGGTCCTGCCAGACGGTGATGGCGTGCAGGTCCACCACGCAGAAAATGCACTCGTGGTCACGCTGCAGCGTCACCCAGTTCCGCAGCGCTCCAAGATAGTTGCCGAGCGTGGGGATGCCCGAGGGCTGGATGCCGGAGAAGATGCGCTGCATGGGACCTGTCCGTGAGTAGGGCGGCGGTTTTCCGGCGGAAACGCCGCAGGGTCAAGTCGGAGCAGTCGTCCTGGAACCGAAGGGCGTGAGGACGTAATTCGCGATGGCCAAAGTTTCGGCTACCACCGCAACATTCCCTTCTGCCACCCGAGCAGGTAGTCGCGGCCGAGGAACAGCAGGCTGATCAGACCCGAGCACATGGCCGCCAGCACCAGCAAGGCGGCATACATGTTGCCGTAGGCCGACCATCCCTGGGACCACTGCATGTACCATCCCAGCCCCGCCTTCACACCCAGCAACTCGGCGACCATCAGCACAGCGAAGGAAAAGGACAGTCCCATGAACATGCCGACGAAGACGTGCGGCATGGCCGCCGGAATGGCCACCTTGAAGATCAGGAACCGCTCGCCGGCCCCCAGGGTGCGCGCGACGTCGTAATAGGTGCTGTTCACCGCAGCGACGCCGGACCACGTCAGCACGGCGACCGGCATGCCCATGGCCAAGGCGATCAGGAAGGTACTGGCGCTGAAGCTGTTCGGAAAGGCGAAAACGGCGAACGGCAGCCACGCGGTCGGCGGAATGGGGCCGATGAAGCGCAGCAACGGGTGCCCCCAGTAGCGGGCGAGCGGCGACCAGCCGATGGCAACCCCGGCGAGGAAGCCCAGCGTGGCTCCGGTGACAACGCCCGCCGTCAACAGGCGCAACGAATAGTACACGCATAGGAGAAGACGCGGCCAGTCATCGACGAAGGCCGCGAGCACCTTTTGCGGCGCGGCAAAGAACGGGCGCGGCAGGATGCCGAACTTGGCCGTCAGGGCCTCCCACGCCAAAAGCAGCAGGCCCAAGGCGAAGAACCAGGCCCCGGCATGACGCAACCCCACGCCGAACCGTCCCAGGCGGCGCCCCAGCAGGAACGCGAGAATCAGCAGTCCCCCGACCAGACTCTCAAGTTCAGCTAATAGCGGCGTATAGTCCACATCGAAAATATCGGGCAACGTTATGGTGATAACGGCGGCGCCCAACCACGCCGCCGCCGCCAATAAGCCGAAGAACCAGAAGGCCGAAGCAGAGAACTGATCCGTCACCCGAACGCCGGCCACTCCCTCGACGACGACCTCGCTCATGTCAACCACTCAAGCAAAGACGTTGTAACTGAACTTCTTGGCCAGTGCCTTGGAATCCGCGTTGGCTCTGAACACGTGGATCAGCTTGAGATCGTCGATCTCGTTGGCGATCTCCCGTTCGAGCGCCCCTCCGGCCGGATGGTGATGATAGGCTAGTTGGCCGAGCAATTCGGTCAGGTCTTCAAGAGTAACTGGCGGCTTGAAGGTATCGAAATAGTACTGCGCCACCTGATCCGGATGCTCGGCGGTAAACTCGTGGGTTTCGATGATCGCTTCCACCACCCTGCGGATCAGATCCTTGTCCGACTTCAGGAACGCGGCGCTCGCGCCGATGGTGCAGCAACTGAGATCGGCATACACGCCCGTCTGCGTGTTGGCGATTTCGACCAGATGGTCGTGCTTGATCCAGCCGAAAGTCTGGGGATCAAGATGCGCCAAGGCATCGGCCTCCCCTTTCTGTACCGCCGTCGACAGCAGATTGTCCGGGAACAGCTTCCAGGTGATCTCGGTCTCCGGGTTGACGCCCGCCTTGGCCAGGCTGACCGCGAACACCTGCTGGGCCGAGCCGCCCAACTGGGCGACCGCAATGGTCTTGCCCTTCAGATCCTCCAGTTTCTTGACTCCGCCCGTTGCGCTGGCCAGCAGCCGCGTGCAGCCCGCATGCGTGGCGGAGATCAGCTTGACGTCGAGCCCTTCGTCGAGCGGCTTCAGCCACCCCAGCAGAAAGCCGGCCCCGACGTCGATCTTGCCCGAAGCCAGGTACTTGGTCAGCAGATCGTCGCCGTTCGACAGGAAATTCACCAATTCCGCCTTGATGCCATGCTTGGCAAAAATGCCGTTATGCTCGGCGTAGCCGAGCGGAGCATGGCAGGCGGCCGGTTCGGCCCAGCCGATCCTGACCGTTCTGAGGGCGTCCGCCCGGACGCTCCGCGGCGCGTCGAACGCCCCCAAAGCTCCCGCGACGCCGGCCACAACGCCCGCCATGCCGCCCGCCTTGAGAAACGCCCGGCGGGCAATGCCGCCGCCCCGGCGCGGTTTACTTTCGTCGCTCATGTCCGATCTCCACTGTTTGCTTTCGTCGCCCATGCCGGATCTCGTCGGCGAGATCCGGCGGCGGATGTCGCGACAACACCCGGTGATCGCCCTGAGGGGTCAAAGAAGTCGGCGCTCAGCATCATGTGCGGGCACGACATCGGTTCGTCCGTTGCGGACGCTCAAATTGAGCGTCCGGGGCGGAGCATTCCAGGATTAAACACTTTATGCAAGTGCAAATATAAAAATACGATTCGGAACGATATGTAACATCCGACCACCAGGCAGCGACGTGGTAGCAGGTTACGAAACGGCAACGCACCATTCCAGGTCGGCCGACGCTGCCGAACAGAGTGGACCTGT
>Ga0224531_1000340_pt1 | contig 24803 bp, 19 predicted proteins | sample CBST100metaG_FD_179876 | JGI IMG/M metagenome (GOLD analysis project Ga0224531, IMG submission 179876) | Peat soil microbial communities from Stordalen Mire, Sweden - C.B.S.T100 | ecosystem: Environmental > Terrestrial > Soil > Wetlands > Peat | place: Sweden: Norrbotten County, Stordalen Mire...
GCAGTAAGGACCAACTGGCTCGCTATCCGCGATCAGGGCCTGAAGTTAGAGTGTAGTGGGAATACGATTTTTCCGCTGTAAAATCAGCAACTTACGGATGATGTCGGCGCTGTAAGTTGCTGATTTTACACGAAAAAGATTTGTACCCGACAAATTTACAGAATCCCCCCGCTTGGTGCGCAAATCGACTCTGGTTTCGCTATAGCCACCAGCTGTTTGTCTTGTGCGGATTGGGGCCTTTGTTCAACCGGTAACCGCCGCGATGCCCACGCTGATGAGGATGAAAATTGCCCACCAGCCAAATACTGCGGCGTAACCTGCGCTGCGCTTGACCCCGGCCACAGTCGCCGTCCCTATCCCCAGCAGCACCAGTGTCCAGATGGTCACCGCGTCCAGCGAAGTGGCTAGGGTATAGAGAGCTTTGTTGGTCTCTATCGGATTCAGAAAAGCGCCGATATTGGTGGGCGCAAAGTTTTTGATGTTGAACGACTCCGGCGCAGCCCCTGCGTAGACCACAACAATCCCCAGCAGTGACTTGATCACGGTCGGCAGACTGGCAAACATCCATACCGAAAGAATGCTTCCGTAAGTAGCCTTGCCGCCGAAGCCAAAATTGATGGTGCCCCACAGCCCCAGCGAAAGCAGCGCATACCACGCCACGATCATCAGCGGACTGGCAATGAAAACGCCCTCGGTGATTTTCAGGGATATCTTGGCGCCCGCCTCGCGCTGTGCCGGAGTGGCCTGCGCCATGCGCTCTTCAGCTTTGGGATCGAGACGGATCTGGTTGTCCACCACCTGCTGTATGCCGATTTTCGAAGCCACAGCCGCAAACAGGACGTAGCCAATCACAGCGTAGATGATCAGCGGCGCCCACCAGTTTCTGTGGCCGCGCTTGATGTCTTCAAACGTCTTCGACGGCTCGGTGAATGTGCTGGCTACGCGTTGCCACTCGGATAGACCCGCCCCCTCGGAGACTAGCTCGGGCACGGAATGAACTTCCATTTCGCTCATGGTTCTGCCTCTCGAAAACTGCTGGGATGTTTTCCGTCTTAACGGCGAAAAAACAGTTATGTGCGTTGATAGATAGCAATTCCGCCGCAGATTGTGTTCGCCCGCGATTGTACCCTTGAAAGGCAGTGAGCGTGGAATCAATTTTGTAGATACTTTTTATGCAGGCAAACGTGCAGGTGTTATCGCCCGCGGGAGGCCAGCTGCGTCGAGGGCGAGGGCCTTTGCTGCTTCTGCCTGGGCTTGCGGGTCTGCACAGCAGGCACATAGCTTTTGTAGACGGTGATGTGGAAGCAGGCCTGCTGGAACTCCTCCTCCACATCGATCTGGTCCGCGGCGATCAGGGGCACCAGCCAGGCGCGCATCCAGGCCAGCTCTTTCCGGCTCAGGCCCTGCTTGGCGATATCGATGGTGGCGCCGGTCAAGTGCGGACTGGCGATGTCGCCCTCGGCCGCAGCGGCGTTGCCGTTGGTTCCCATCAGACGCTTCTGGTACTCTACCGTCCGCACCGCCGAGCTGACGATGACCGGACGGCGAAACTGGGCCGCATGAGCCCGCGCCAGGTCGGCCAGAAAGTTGGCCGTCCAGGGGCGGCAGTAGCGCCGATTCTCCGGCAGGCTGGGATTCACAATCAGCGCAGAGGAGGCCGGCACAGACACCAGCATTTTGCGGGCGATACGATCGGTGAGGTCGTCGTCGTCCAGAATGCGCTCCAGGCCGTCGGCTTCGGTTTTCTGGTTTTGCCGCACTAGCGACTCGTAGGATCCGCGCAAAGGTTGCGACAGGTAAGACTGTTTTCTGTGCAGAGAAACCGGCTGGGCCTCTGCCACCGGAGGGGCAGTCGCTTCTGCCTCAACTGCCGGAAGAGCGCGGGCTGGCTCTTCATCGCTGGGCACGGGACGGGAAGAGGCGGGACGAGAAGACTTGGAACGGGTGGGCGCAGGAGCCGGGGCTACGCACGGGGGCGCTGCCGCGGCCTTTTTGCTTCCTGAACGGGAATTTTTGCCGTTGGCGCGCGCAACCTTCTGCGAAGTTGCACGGCTTGCCTTAAGTGTGCCGGTGCGGGTGGTTACTGGTTCGTCCGCAACAGCACGAGCATGTTTTGGCTTGGCCGCGGCTGGGTGCGGTGCTGTCTTATTGGAGGATTTGCGCGAGGCCGCCGCCGGGGCATTCTTGTGCGACTTCGCCGGACGAACCGGCGAGCCGTTGGCTGAGATTGCGATGAGTGCAGCCAGCACAAAAACGATGAATGCGGTGCGCTTCATAAGGGAAGCGCGGAGATACCAGAGCAACTCCAGTGTAGGCCGATTGGCCGCCGCTTTCGAGTATCGAGCCGGGTACGGACTTGTCCGATAACTATTTTCGGTGCAGTGCAGGACAGCCCCGCTTGCCGCGCCTGCCAGCCGAGAGCTCAGCCGTGTAAAATTGCTCGTTCATTCCATCCATTCCATATCAAGGAGTTGCCCCAGCGTGACGATCACGAAGAGATGGGTCTGGTTAGCCGTTCTTGTTCTCATTGCCGTACAAGCAGCACAAGTTATTTATGTTGTGCATCGCGCGTCGCTCACCTGGGATGAAGGCGACCACATGTTCGCCGCCTACATGATGGCCCACACCGGCGATTACGGCCTGAATCCGGAGCATCCTCCGCTGGTCAAGTTCCTCGCCGCGGTGCCCCTGATCGGGCGGAATTTGTGGATTCCTACCCTGCAGAACCGCGACTTCAAGGCTGAAGCCTATATGAGCGGCCGCGACTGGATAGCCCGCAACGACGGCGACCACAATCAGATCGTCTTCCAGATGCGGCTGGCGGCGGGGCTGCTGGCGCTGGCCTTCACGCTCACCGTCTTTTTTGCCGCCCGCGAGTGGTTCGGCGACCTCGCCGCGCTGATTGCGCTTACACTGGCCGTCTTCGACCCGCTCATTGTGTCCCATTCTGCGCTGGTCACCACCGACATTGGCGTCTCGCTGTTTTTCCTGGCCAGCATTTACGCCTTCTATCGCTACGTGAAGCATCCATCGCTGGTGCGCCTCGCAGTGGCCGGAGTGGTGGCCGGACTGCTGCTGGCCACCAAGCATTCCGGCATCTTGCTGGCACCCATGCTCGTGCTGCTCATCGGCTGGGAACTGTTTGTTGCCCCCAAGGGCACGCGCAAGCATTTGGCGCTGCGCCTCTCGGGCGCATTTGCGGCCATCGTCGTCATCGGCGTCGTAGTGCTGTGGGCCTTTTACGGATTCCGCTATGCCGCGCGCCCGACAGGACTGGCTCTGAGCACTCCCCTCGCCGAATTCGTCGCGCCTCTTAGCCATTTCAACGCCATAGTCATCCTGGCCATCGCCCATCTGCACCTGCTGCCCGAGTCCTACCTGATGGGCTTGGTCGACGTGAAGCGCATGGCTCAGTTCTACCCCACGTTCATCTTCGGCAAGGTCTACACCCACGGAGTGCTGTGGTATTTCCCTGTCGTCATTCTCATCAAGGCCACGCTGGGCCTGCTGGCGCTGACTGCGCTGTCGTTTTTCGCGATCTTCACCGGCAAGCTGCGCAAGGGCCGCGAACTGGCCTATGTGCTGATCCCGTGCTTGTTCTACCTGGCCGTGGCCATCGCGGCGGGCATGAACATCGGCGCACGCCACCTGATGCCAGCCCTCACCTTCACGTTCATCCTGGCCGCCGCGGGCATCACCGCCCTGGCAGCCAGCAACAAGCGCTGGGCGTGGGTTGGAGCGGTACTCATCCTGGCACACGTCGGCTCGGCGCTGGCGGTGTTTCCCAACGGCATGGCCTATGCCAACGAGGCTTGGGGCGGGCCGAAGAACACCTACAAGCTGCTCAGCGACGCCAACGTGGATTGGGCGCAACAGCTCTATCAGGTCAAGGCGTGGCAGGACCGGAATCCCGGCGAGGAGTGCTGGTTCTCCTACTTCGCTTACCCCGTCATCGATCCGGCAATCTACGGCATCCGCTGCCACCCTCTGCCCAATGCCATCACCGGCTGGGTGGGCGCAGGCGACATCATTTCGCCGGTGGTGAACGGCAGCGTGCTACTCAGCGCCGGCGATTTAAGCGGCTGCGAGTGGCCCACCAACCGGGTCAATCCCATCGCGCAATTCCAGTCGCTCAAGCCGGCCGAGTCCATTGATTACGCGGTCTTCGTCTATCGCGGCAAATTCCAAGTCAACCAGGCCGCCGCCCTCAGCCGCGCCCAGAAAGCGTATGTACTGCTGGCGCAGGGCAAGCCCGCGGACGCACTGGCCCTGGCCCGCGAAGCGGTGGCCGTCGATCCGCAAGAAATCACCAGCCAGACCGCTCTCGGCGACATCTCCGCCGCGCTTGGCCAAAAGGATGAAGCCCGCAAAGCATGGCAGTCCGCCCTGGCCCTGGCAAAGCAATACGAGCCAGATGCGCAAGTCGCCTTTGTCCCGGACCTGGAGGGAAAGCTCAAGAAGTTATAAGTGGGAAGTTACAAGATACGCGGTTAGTACGTATGGTGAGTCATCCATGCGGCGAGTTCAAAGACGCCGCATGGATGACTCCCTTATTCGGCTCTAGTTTTCTTGACGCTGTTTTACTGAAGCGGCGTTCGCTTCTGCAAAAGCCGCAGCCTGGAGCTTCTTCACGTCGAGAAGGTCCTGTTCCCTTCCGCTAGCCAGTTTATTACGAATAAGGTCGTCTCGGGAGATGACAGATGTAGGAACCTCACCATCTATCTTGCCAACAATTCGATGCTCCCAGGCCTCATCAAAAGTGACTCCGTCAATGAGTTGCAAGATATCGACCCGTTCAGGCGGCTGGCCTATCTGAAAGACAGTTCCATCTCTAAAATCTGCCGGGCTCATCCCATCGAGCGGAGCGCCAAACTCGGCAAGTGCTTGAAAAATGGCCTTGCTGTTCTTCTCGTCCGAGCGGATGAAAAGATCCAGATCTTTGGTAGCTCTTGGTTCCAGATGAACGCCATATGCGTACCCTCCAATAACCAGGTATTCAACGGCATGAGCGTTCAACGCGCCTAAGAGGTCTTTCATGTCTTTGGTCATCATGGAGTGGCGCTCCTTTAAAAGCGGCAGCAAAGGCATAGGCAGCTTCACTGGCATCCCAAACAGCAGAGAGACGTTCTCCCACAGAGAGACTCTGCCAGTAGCGATAAGTCTCAGCCTGTTGCTCCTCAGGATCAGTCACCCGGCGGATTGTCTTATCCATGGAGCGCTCCCTTGCTTTGTACCATGAAAATACGCCCCAGGTTTCAGAATCGAAACCTGGGGCGTATTGCTGAACGCGCCGTCCTACTGCAACAGCAGCGGCTCGTCGCCTTCGTCCTTCAGTTCTTCCGGCGGGATGACCACTGCGGCGGCCACCTTGTCGTCCTGATCCAGGTTGAGCAACCGCACGCCCATGGTGGAACGGCCGGCGGCGCGGATGGTCTTGGTGTCGATGCGAATGATCTTGCCGAACTGGCTGATGACCATCAACTCCGACGTGTCGTCGACCAGCAGGATGGTGTTGACCCGGCCGTTTTTCGAGCCGGTTTTCAGGTTGATGACGCCCTTGCCGCCTCGGGTTTGCAGGCGATACTGCTCGACGCTGGTGCGCTTACCGTAGCCGTGCGCGGTGACCGACAGAATTCTGCAGCCGGACTCCTCACCCTCGGCCACCTTCGGCGTTACCGCCAGGCCGACCACGTAATCGTTCTTGGCCAGATCGATGCCGCGCACGCCGTGAGCCGGACGGCCCATGGAGCGCACATCTTGCTGGTCAAAGCGGATGGCCATGCCCAGGTGCGTCGCCAGGAAGACGACCTTGTCGGCGTCGCAAATCTCAGCGCTCACCAACTCGTCGTCCTTGTCGATGCCGATGGCGATGATGCCGCGGGACATCACGTTGGTGAAGTCCTTCAGCGGCGTCTTCTTGACCGTGCCCTTGCGCGTGGCGAAGAAGACAAACTTGCCTTCTTCTTCCAGGTCGCGCACGGGAAGAATGTTGCGCACATTCTCGCCCGGTTGCAGCATGAGCAGACTCTGCATGGACTTGCCCTTGCCCGCCGCGCTCACGTCCGGGATCTCGTAGACCTTGAGCCAGTACACGCGCCCCGTGTTGGTAAAGCACAGCAGATACGCGTGGGTGGAGTCGACAATCAACTGCGAGACAAAATCTTCCTCGCGGGTCTTCATGCCGGTGCGCCCGGTGCCGCCACGCCGCTGCTGGCGATAGATCGAGATCGGCGTGCGCTTCAGGTAACCCTGATGGCTCACTGTGACCGCGACCTGCTCGTCGGCGATCAGGTCTTCCATTTGCAGTTCGGTGCTCTCGTCCACAATCTGCGTGCGGCGTGCGTCGCCAAAGCGGTCGCGAACCTCTACCAGTTCCTTCACGATCACGTCGCGCAGCACGGCTTCGCTGCCCAGAATCGCTTCGTACTCGGCAATCTTGCCGAGCAGTTCATGCAATTCTTTCAGCAGTTCGTCGATGGAAAGCTGGGTCAAGCGATACAGTTGCAATTCGAGAATGGCGTCGATCTGGCGCAGGGTCAGGCCGCTCTCCTCGTGTGGCAGGCGCACGCGGTCGAGAGTAATGACAATCTCGTGGCCCTTGCCCCAGGCGTACAGATTTTCGCGGGCCTCGGCGCGCGAACCAGAACCGCGGATGATGCGAATCACCGTGTCCAGGTTGTCGAGCGCAATCTTCAAGCCTTCCAAAATGTGTTCGCGGTCGCGCGCCTTGCGCAACAGGAAGACCGTGCGGCGCTGCACCACGTCTTTGCGGTGATTGATGAAGCAGCGGATAGCCTCATCCAATCCCAGTTCCCGCGGCTGCCCGTTGAGCACCGCCAGGAAGATCATGGAGAAGCTTTCCTGCATCTGCGTGTGCTTGTAGAGCTGATTGAGCACAATCTCAGGCTGCGAGCCGCGCTTCAACTCGATAACGATGCGCATGCCGTCGCGATCGCTCTCGTCGCGCACGTCGCTGATCTCGTCGATGACCTTGGTATTCACCAACTCGGCGATGCGCTGGATGAGCGTGGACTTGTTGACTTGGTACGGAATCTCGGTGACGATGATCGCCTGTTTTTCCTTGGTCAGGTTCTCCGTAGCCACCTTGGCGCGCATCATGAAGCGGCCGCGTCCGTGCTTGTAGGCAGCGGGAATGCCGCTCTTGCCGTAGAGGAATCCGCCGGTCGGGAAGTCCGGCCCCTGCACGTGCTTCAGCACTTCTTCCAACCCGGCATCGGGGTTCTGCACCAGCTCGATAGTGGCGTTGACCACTTCCGTCAGGTTGTGCGGCGGAATGTTGGTCGCCATGCCCACGGCAATGCCGCTGGAGCCGTTAACGATCAGGTTGGGAATGCGCGTGGGCAACACCGCAGGTTCGGACGTGGACTCGTCGTAGTTGGGAACAAAGTCGACGGTCTCCATGTCGATGTCGGCCAGCAGTTCGCCGGCAATGCGCATCATGCGGCACTCGGTGTAACGCATGGCAGCGGGCGGATCGCCATCCACCGAGCCGAAGTTGCCCTGCCCGTCGACCATGGGGTAGCGCATAGAGAACGGCTGCGCCAAACGCACCAGGGTGTCATAGATGGACGAGTCGCCATGGGGATGGTACACACCCATACATTGACCCACCACCTTGGCGCACTTGGTGTATTTCTTGTTGTACTCGAGACCCATCTCGCTCAGGGTGTAGAGCACGCGCCGATGCACGGGCTTCAACCCGTCGCGGGCATCCGGCAACGCGCGTCCCACAATCACCGACATGGAGTAGTCGAGATAGGAGCGGCGCATCTCCTCTTCGATGTTGATGGGGATGATGTTGGGGTTGCTGGGCGGCGTGCCGCCTTCGAGGGGGAGCTGTGGATTCTGATCGTCTGCCATAGGGTTTTCTGAGCCCGCCCAAGGGCGGCAAAAAGGTTCCGGTAAAAGCGGGGCCGGACTTCGCGGGCTTGTAGTTCTATTTTACGCGCTCAAAGGGGTTTTCAGCAAGACAAACATTGGCAAATAAGTCCTTATATACCTTGAATTTATAGACTTTCTTCGGGGATCGTCCGAGCCCTCTGGCCGGTCACGCCGCGCGGCGCGTCTCAGCCCTGGATTTGGATGCGGCTCCAGATTTATTTTTCGCCTTCTTTTTGCCTTTGTCCGGGTGAGCACTCTTGCTCATTCTGGCTGGAAAAGCTCGCCCCGCTTTCACTCCGGTTGAGCGGAAAGACCAGGACGCCAGTTCTTCTGCATCTGCGCCTTGAGGACAAAGAATGTCACCACGGAGGCCGTCAAATCGGACGCCGGTCCGGCAGCCCACACACCATTCAGTCCCCAGAAAAGCGGCAGAACGATCAGGAACGGAATCAGGAACAGAACCTGCCGGGAGAGCGACAGAACGATGGCGACTCTGGCCTTGCCGATGGACTGAAAAAAGCTGGACGTCACCATCTGGAATCCGATCACGGGAAACAGCAGGAAGGTGAAGCGCATTGCCGTCACGATCTGGTCAATGAGTTGCGGATCGCTGGTGAAGACGCTGGCCAACGCCCTGGGGAAGATCTCTCCGAGGAGGAATCCGAAAGTGGTGATGCAGGTGGCGGCGATCACGGCCAGCCGGTAGGCACGCCGCGCCCGGTCAAACTGGGTGGCGCCGAAATTGTATCCAACGATAGGCTGCATGCCCATGTTCAAACCCACGGTAATCATGACGAACAAGCCAGCCAGGACAGTGAGGATTCCGTATGCACCAATGGCGTAATCGCCGCCGTATTGCGTCAGCCGCAGGTTGACCAGCACGGCAATAAAGCTGGCGCAGAACAGCATGATGAAGCTGGGCAAGCCGATGGAAAAGATGTCCCGGATGATCCGAAGCTCGGGCTTGAAACATCCCGCACAGAAGCGGACGGAGTGGCCTTTGCGCATGAAGTGCAACAACGCCCATACGGAGCCGACCACCTGCGCGCAAACCGTCGCCAGGGCTGCTCCACGGATTCCCCACCGGAAAGCAAAGATGAACAATGGCGCCAGAGCCAGGTTTACTCCCACCGTGACCAGGGTATTGATCATGGCCTTGAGAGGGTAGCCCGACGCGCGCATGACGTTGTTCAGGCCCAGATACACATGGGTAAACACGTTGCCAAGCAGGATGATCTGGATGAACTGCTTGGCATAGGGAAGGGTCTGCTTGCTGGCGCCCATCGAGAGCAGAATTCTGTCCAGAAAGATGAAGCAGACGACGGAAAATACCGTGCTGATTACAACATTCAGGAACAGCGTATTGCCCAGGATGGCATTGGCTTCGCGCTGGTTTCGTTCCCCGAGCCGGATGGAGACCAGAGCGGCCGCACCCACACCCACCATGGCCCCGAAAGCAGCAGCCAGATTCATCATGGGGAAGGTCACGGCTAGTCCGGAGATCGCCATAGCTCCAACACCATGGCCAATGAATACGCGGTCGATGATGTTGTAGATCGACTCGACAGAAGTCGCGATGATGGCGGGAATCGAATACTGCAAGAGAAGCTTGCCGATGGATCCCGTGGCAAGTTTGTCAGACGCATCTACGTTCATCGGTGGTGCAAGATTCTTCATGCGCATCGTTTCATCGGCACTTGCAAAGACGAGCGCCCTTATGGTGAGTGAATTCTGTCGTGAGCGAGATTCCGCCCGCTACAGCAGCCCCGGCAGGCTCAGCACACAGAACACGGCCTGCAACAGCACAATGGCTCCGGCAGCGCCCACAGCCAGCCGTCCATGCGGCCCTTCGTAAGCATCTGCAAACACTCCGCCCACAAACGTGAGCAGGAACGGCAGCGCCCACAGCCAGGGCGTGCCGGGAACGCCGGTCAGAACGAGAACCATCAGAACCGTAGCACAAATCAGTGGAGTCGTATTGCCGAAGTAGCGCGACCGGCGCAGTCCCAGATACAGCACCAGGGCGGAGGCCGCGGCCAGCGTAATTCCAGCGTTGCTCAGCGTGCTGAAGAAGCGCCGGGCCGGATCCAGCGAGACCCACATCAACCCCGCTCCGGAGCGGAACAAGTAGCTGAAAGCGTCCGGAGAAAACCCATAGCAGGCAAACACCAGCACGAGCGCTCCGGCCACGGCTGCCAGCACCACCGGCAACACCTGCGCGCGGCGGCCCTCGGAGATCCACAGCATAAACGCGAACCCCAGCAGCGCCACCACCAGCAGCGCAGCAATGTGCGCGGCGGCAGCAACGCCAAAGATGACCGTCAGCAGCACAATGCGCGGACGCCATTTGCGCCGTGGGCCTTGCATGGCATGGGCCACGCCGATGCAGGTGTAGACGCCGCCATAAATTCCCAGCGTGGCCAGTATCTCGGCATTCGGCGCCACGCAGGCCTTCAGCACTGCGGGAGAAAAACAGTAAAGCGCCAGTGCCGTATAGCCACCGAAATTGCCGTAGAGCCGCCGCGACACCCACCACAGCCCGCCACCCAGCACAAATCCGGCAGCCAGAAACGGCAGCCGCAACAGCAGCAGAATATGCGTCAACTGGTGGCGCAGTTCCCAGGTGCTCACCTCGCCGCCAGTTTGCAGCACGCGGTCCTCAGGCTTGCGGAAATGGTCCAGCCCCTGCTCCACGAGCAGGTTCAGCGTCAGCGGCAACCCCGCCAGCCGGTAGCCCAAAATGCCGTCGTGGATATTGCCGCAACTGGTGAAATAGCCGGCCAAGGGCGACGACCGCTCCCACGTCTCCCGCCCGCAGCGCGCGTACTGATAATCGCGGTCGGTCAGCGTTTGGCGGCTGGTCAGCCACAGTCCCTGGACCAGAAACAGCGCCAGCAATCCAGCAGCGATGCGCTGCGGCAGATTGAAGCGAAAGCGGCGGAGACGTGCGAACCGGTGGGTCATCGTGATCAAAGCGGCTTTTTCCAGTCTAAACGCCGCTTTTCGTTTCGCCATCAACCCGCGGTGAACAACCAGGCATCCGCGGCGCTCTGACTTGCTGACTCTCGGGCTTGCTGACCGAACTCACTGAATCGCTTTACTCCGGCATCCGCCCAACGGTAGACTGGCTCCGCCATGATTACTCGCCGCCGTTTTGTCTGGAACACCGCCGCTGCCTCCGCCGCCCTTGCCCTTGCCTCCCAAACCCGCTTTGCCCTGGGGCAAGCGGCTGGCACGTACCACAATCCCTTGCTCGGCGGCGACCATCCCGACCCCAGCCCCATCCGCGTGGGCAACGACTTCTACCTGACCCACTCCAGCTTTGACTACGCGCCGGGCCTGCTCATCTGGCACTCGCGCGACCTGATCAACTGGACCCCGGTAGCCGCCGCACTGCACCGCTACTACGATGTTGTCTGGGCGCCCTATCTGTGCGAGTACCAGGGCCATTTCTACATCTACTTCCCGGCTGGCGGCCAGATCATGGTGACCCACGCCGACCAGCCCACCGGCCCGTGGAGCGAGCCCGTTTCGTTGGGAATCAAGGCCATCGACCCCGCCCACATTGCCGAGAATGGCCGACGCTTTCTCTACGTCGTGGGCGGACAGATGGCCGAGCTCACCGCGGACGGACTGGCCGTGAAAGTAGCGCCGCGGAAGGTATTCGACGCGTGGCCCATGCCCAAAAATATCCGCATGGAATGCACCTGTCTGGAAGGCCCCAAGGTGCTGGAGCACAACGGCTGGTTCTACCTGAACGTGGCCGAAGGCGGCACCGCCGGCCCCGGCACCAGCCATGCCGTCGTGTCCGCGCGCAGCCGCCACGCCGACGGCCCCTGGGAGTTTTCGCCCTACAACCCCATCGTCCACACCGGCTCCCGTGACGACCGCTGGCTCTCGCTCGGCCATGGCCGCCTGGTTGATACCCCGGACGGCAAGTGGTACATGACCGTCCACAGCTACGAAAACGGCTATCGCGCCCTGGGCCGCCAACTGATGCTGCTGCCCGTTGAGTGGACGACCGACGGCTGGTTCCGCGTTTCCGCCAATGCCGGCGCCGCACTGCCCATGCCCATTTCCGGCGCCATCCAGCAGCCCTTTGCTGACCCCTCAGACGATTTCACCAAGCCCGAACTTGGTCTGCAGTGGGCCTTCTGGCGCGAATACGACACTGCGCGCTTCACCACCGGAACCGGCGCGCTGACGCTCCAGGCTCGCGGCAAATCGCTGGCCGAGACCTCGGTGCTGACCACGCCGGTCGGCGGACATTCCTACACCGTCGAAGTCGATGTGGAAGTGGAGCCGGGCTGCACGGCGGGTCTGTTGCTGTTCTACAACCCGGAGCACTCCACCGGCATCTCCATTGAGCCGGAGGGCATCTCGGCCCGGCTGGCCAACGGCAGTACTCAAAGTTGGCAGCAGAAGGGCGCCACCCGCGCCACTCTGCGCATCGTCAACGACCGCCAGGAGATCGACTTCTACTATCGCCTGCCCGGCCAGCCGTGGCGGCGGACCGAGGAATCGGCAGAAATCTCCGGCATGGACCACAACGTCCTGGGCGGCTTTCTGGATGTCCGCCCCGCCCTCTGCGCCTATGGCTCGGGAAAAGCTGCCTTCCGCGCCTTCCGCTACTGGCCGGAAGTGAAGGCGCCGGCGTAGAATCCTGGCCGTATTTTGCAGCGCATCGCAGAATGAAGGTCCTGTCAACTCGCGCTTTCTCCAGTGGGCTGAAGCCCACTGCTCCCCCCAGAGCAGGCTCTTGCGCCACCTGTGGAATCTCTCCGCTAACTTTGCCCGGGCGGCCAGCCCCTTTGCCCCGGCCGCTGTCACCCGCTACACTTCTTCCAGCATGGCTATTGCTCGCGACAACACTCCGGATCGGTTGCTCAGCGCCTCGCCCGCTGAAGAAGAACAGGGATTTGAGCTAAAACTGCGCCCGCGCTGGCTGGGCGAGTTCATCGGCCAGTCCAAGGCCAAGGAGCAACTGGCCATTGCGCTGGAGGCCGCCAAATCCCGCGGTGAGGCGCTGGACCACGTGCTGCTCTTCGGCCCTCCGGGACTGGGCAAAACCACCCTGGCCACCATCATTGCCAATGAGCTGGACGTGGGCTTTCAGCAGACCTCCGGCCCGGCCTTGCAGATTCAGGGCGACCTGACCGCCATCCTCACCAACCTGCGCGAGCGCCAGGTGCTGTTTCTGGACGAAATCCACCGCATGCAGCCGGTACTGGAAGAAAAGCTCTACACGGCGCTCGAAGACTACAAGCTGGACATCATCATCGGCCAGGGTCCCGCGGCGCGCACCCACGTGATGGAAATCCGCCCCTTCACCTTCATCGGCGCAACCACACGGCCCGGTCTGCTCTCGTCTCCCCTCCGCTCCCGCTTCGGCATCCTGCTGCGCCTGGAGTTTTATACCGAGGAGGAGTTGCAGATCATCGTCAAGCGCTCCGCCGAGGTGATGCAGATTCCCATCGACGAGGACGGCGCGTCGGAGATTGCGCTGCGCTCTCGCGGCACACCACGCATCGCCAACCGCCTGCTGCGCCGGGTGCGCGACTACGCCCAGGTGCGCGGCAACGGCGAAATCGACCGCCCCACCGCCAACGCCGCCCTCACCATGCTGGAAGTGGACGCGCACGGCTTCGACGAGATCGACCGCAAGCTGCTGCTAGCCATCATCCAGAAATACGATGGTGGGCCAGTGGGCTTGAGCACGCTGGCCGCCACCTTGGCCGAGGAGCAGGACGCGCTGGAAGAAGTCTATGAGCCGTTCCTGATCCAGATCGGATTCCTTGACCGCACCCCGCGCGGCCGCGTCGCCACGCGCCTGGCCTATGAGCATTTTGGAATCGCCATGCCAGGACGGCAGTCGGGGCTGTTTTAGCAAGGCAGCGGCGTTCGCAAGTTAGCGGAGTTAGTGAAGCGGCAAGTTGGAAAGTTGATTGCATCTTCAAGGAGAGAAGCAATGGCACTGACTGAATCCACCATGCTAAAACTGGGCACCACGGCCCCGGACTTTGCCCTCACCGATGTAGTTACTGGCAAAGTGGCTCACCGCGGCGATGCGCGCGGACAGAAGGCTCTGCTGGTCCTGTTCATCTGCGCCCACTGCCCCTATGTGAAGCACATTGAGAAGGGGCTGGCTGCGCTGGGCAAGGACTACGCCGGCAAGGGCGTCAGCATTGTGGCCATCAGCAGCAACGATGCCGCCACCCACCCCGACGACAATCCTGCCGGGCTCAAGAAACAAGCGCAAACTTATGGCTTTGTCTTTCCCTACTTATATGACGAAACGCAAGCTGTGGCCCACGCCTACAAGGCCGCCTGCACGCCGGACTTCTTTCTGTTCGACAGCGAGTTCCGCCTGGTCTATCGCGGCCAGTTCGACTCCAGCCGTCCCGGCAACGGAATTCCCGTGAGCGGTGAAGACCTGCGCGCAGCCATCGACACAGTGCTCGCCGGCAAACCCGTGCCCACCGACCAGCGGCCCTCCATCGGCTGCAACATCAAGTGGAAAGCTTGAGAGAGCGGAGTTAGCAGCCGCTTCGCGGCGAGTTCGCGGAGTTGGCGGAGCTAGCTTTTCGTGCTAACTCCGCCAACTCCGCGAACAACGCTAACTCCGCTTAAAGACTTAGCCCCTTCAGATACGCACGGAACTGGGGCCCCAAATCAGGCCGCTTGAGTGCAAACTCTACCGTAGCCTGTAACATGCCAAACTTGTCGCCGGCATCGTAGCGCTTGCCTTCGAAGGTGTAGCCGAAGACTTTCTGTTCCTTGACCAAAGCCAGAATCCCGTCGGTGAGCTGGATCTCGCCGCCAGCGCCAGGCGTGGTTTGCTGCAGCAATTCGAAGATGCGCGGCGTGAGCACATAGCGGCCGATGATGGCCTGCTTTGAAGGCGCGTCTTCAAACTTGGGCTTCTCTACCATGCCGGTGCAGTTATAAATGCGCGGGTTGTCCGAGTCCTGCGAACCGGCCAGTACGCCGTAAGCGCTGATCGATGGCCCCTCAATGGTCTGCGTAGCCAGCACGGAGCCGCCCCGCTCGTTGAACACGCCGATCATCTGCTTAAGGCAGGGCACGGCAGCATCGATTACATCGTCGGGCAGCACAACGGCAAAGGGTTCGTCGCCCACAAGTTCCTTGGCGCAGAGCACAGCGTGGCCCAATCCGAGCGGTTCCTTCTGGCGCACATAACTGATACGCGCCATCGACGAGACGCCGCGCGAAACCGCAAGCAGTTCGGTCTTGCCACGCCGCTCCAGATTCGCTTCCAACTCGAAGCTGTGGTCAAAATGGTCTTCCATCGCGCCCTTGCCGCGGCCGGTCACGATGATGATGTGCTCAATTCCCGACGCGATCGCCTCTTCCACGCCGTACTGAATGATGGGCTTGTCGACCAGCGCCAGCATCTCTTTGGGAATTACCTTGGTGGCCGGCAAAAAACGGGTGCCCAGACCGCCTGCGGGGAAAACTGCCTTCCGTACCCGATTGCTCATTCCAGTATCCTCACTCACTTGAAGCGGCCGTGTGATTTACATGGCCTGGATTGTGCTAACAGCATACTAGGTCGTTGCCGCTTTTTCTGTACACCTTGCGAGGGACGCCCCGGCCGAATATGTGTACTTCAGCTTAAGCCCCACCTTTTACGCCTTGAATAAAATACCCGTAGACGCTTCTTCCCGCAGCTTCGGTCAATAGCTGCGGGAAGAACGGGTTGGCACGCCGATTACAGCGCCGGACTTTCGTCGCCCAGCAGTGCCTGACGCACAATCTTGATGGGCGGAAAACCCTGGCGCAGGAAGTTGTTGTGGAACTCCTCCAGCGAGAAGGCCGCGCCTTGCTTCTTCTTCAGGTCTTCGCGCAGCTTCATGATCTCCAACTTGCCCAGCGTGTAGTAAAGATACGTCGGATCGGCTGTGCCGCGCTTGGTTTCCATGGTGGCCAACTCCTTTGACTGGTAGCCTTCCTTCTGGAAAAACGCGATGGCCTCGTCGTAACTCATCTTGCCGCTGTGCATTTGGATGCCGACAATGAAGCGCGCGTTGCGCAGCAGCGCATCCTGCAGTTGTCCCAGACGCAGAAACTTGGCTTCACGCTCGTCCTTGGCGCCTGCGCCGGGCTGGCCATAGCCCTCGTCCAACATCATCTGCTCGGTGTAGTGCGCCCAGCCTTCGACGTTGGTGTTTGCGCCCAGCAATTTGCGCACTCGACTCGGCGCCTGCGGCACCCAGAGGAATTGGACGTAATGGCCCGGATACGCCTCGTGCACCGCCGTCGAAATAATCGTTCCCACGTTGACCGAGTGCATGAAGCCTTCAACCTCTGCCGGCGTCATCTTAGGGTCGGGCAGAGTTACGTTGAAGTAGGCCTCGGTCGCGTGCTTCTCAAACGGCCCCGGCGTATCCATGCTGGCGGAGGTAGTGGCACGCATGAAAGGCGGCGTCTCTTCCACAATCGGCCGCACATCCGAAGGGATGGTCACAATGTGATGCGAGCGAATGAAGCTCTGCAAACCATCGAAGGTGGCGCGGAAGGTATCCATCAGGGCTTCAGGCTTGGGATGATTGCTGCCCAGTTCCTCCAGCACGGCGCGCGCATCCTTGTTCGGCTCCAGTTCTTTGGCAACCTTGCTGAAGTGCGCCTGATTCTTGTGTAGATCGGCCCAACCAATCTCCAGCAACTTATCCAGAGGCAAGTCCACCATCTCGTCGTATTGCAGCTTTTTATGGAAGGTCTCCGCGCCGATGCGATAGTCGCCGTTCGACTTGGGAAGCAGGTCGGTCTTGAGCCATCCGAGATAGCTGTTCAGTGCGGCAATCACCGTCGCGTTGGTCTGCGCAAACTCGGCCTTCACCGCCGGGTCTTTCGCATCGGCAAAAGCCAGCGGCACATCCTGCTCGAAAAAGCTGACAATTCCGGGTAACTGCTCGATGGCAATCTCGGTATAGACGCGCGGCGGATTCTTGAGGTTCACGCGCGCATCGGCCAACAACGCGGGCATCTGCTTTTCACGCGCAATCAGCGACTTCAGCCGCTCGTCCGGCGAAGCAAATTTGCGCTCCATAAGCGAGAACGCGCCGTTGGCGCACAGGCTCGAATAGTTATCCGCATTCTTTTCCCAAGGACGAATCACTTCAAGCGTCAGCAGCGAAGAGCGGATGTTGGAGAGCACCATGGCACGGTCGCCGCGCGTGGTTTCGTCCAGCGCCGCCGCGTCGCCGTGAATGGCTTCCACGCGCTTTTCGAAGACCTTGAGCGCGGCGATTTCGGCGTCAATGTTCTTGCGAGACATATCTTCCAACTGCGCGTCGTACTGGTGATAGCCGACCAGCGTTCCGCCCGTGGGGCCGTAATGAAAATACACCTGGTCGAGATACTCGTCCGAGACCTTCTGGAATTGCTCCTTCCAAGTCTCTTTTTCAGCATGGGAACTTATCGCAGAGCACATACAAACTCCAATCGCAAGCAGCGCGGAAAACTTCTTCATTCTGCCTCTCTTTACCAAGGATGATAGCTTATGCAGTAACAGGCGCGGGCGCCAGTTGAGCAAGCACCTCGTGAATTTCAAGCAAAACTTCGTCGGAACGCGTGGCAGCCAAAGGATACTTCAGCAAGCCCTGCGGCGTAAACTGCGCGCCGCGCTTGGCGTTGCGGGCCACCATGCGCATCAGGTGCTGCGGGTCGACGGCCGCATTCTCCATGAATCGAATCTGTAACTCGGCGCGTTTGCGATCGACCTGCGCAATGCCCATGCGCTCGCACTCCAGTCGGATAAGCCCCGCTTCGAGCAGGAAAACAGTCGCGTCAGGCGGAGCGCCATAGCGATCTTCCATCTCCGCGCGCACCTCGTCCAACGCCTTTTCGCTGCTGGCTCCGGCAATTTTCTTGTAGAGCCGCAGACGCTGGTTCTCTTCCGGCACATAACTCTCGTCGATGCGCAGCGCAATGCCCAAGTTAAGCTGCGTGGCCGGGCGCTCTTCGCTCGACTCGCCCTTCATCTCCTTGACCGCGGCTTCAAGCATCGACGTGTATAGCTCGAATCCAACCGCCTCGATGTGGCCGCTCTGCTCGCCGCCCAGCATGTTGCCCGCGCCGCGCAACTCCAAATCCAGCGCAGCAATCTTAAAGCCCGCGCCCAGGTCGCTGAACTCCTTCAACGCCGCGAGCCGCCGCCGTGCAATCTCAGTCAATTCCTTTTCCGGCGGAATCAGCAGATACGCATAGGCGCGGCGATTCGACCGGCCAACGCGGCCACGTAACTGATATAACTCGCTCAGTCCGTGCCGGTCCGCGCGATTGATCAACATGGTATTCGCCAGCGGAATATCCAGCCCGTTTTCAATGATCGTGGTGGCCACCAGCACGTCATATTCGTGATGCATGAAGGCCAGCATCACCCTCTCCAGATCTTTCTCGCCCATCTGGCCGTGGCCCACCACCACGCGCGCCGCGGGCACCAGTTCCTGAATGCGCGCGGCGATTTCGAAGATGGTTTCCACACGGTTGTGCACGAAGTACACCTGGCCGCCGCGTTCCAGTTCCACCTCAACCGCAGAGCGAATAATTTTCTCGTCGAACTTGGCCACCACGGTTTGAATCGCCATGCGATCCTTGGGCGGCGTTTCAATCACGCTCAAATCGCGCAGCCCCAGCATCGACATATGCAGTGTGCGCGGAATGGGCGTGGCGCTCATGGCCAGCACGTCGATAGCGCGCCGCATCTGCTTCAGCCGCTCTTTGTGGCGCACGCCAAAGCGCTGCTCCTCATCCACAATCAGCAAGCCAAGATCCTGGAACTTGATGTCTTTTGAAAGCAGCCGGTGGGTGCCGATCAGAATGTCGATCTTGCCGGACTCCACGCGCTCCACAATCACCTTTTGCTCCTTCGGCGTGCGGAAGCGCGAGATCATTTCAATGTTGATGGGGAACTGCGCAAAGCGCTTTTTGAACGTCTCAAAATGCTGAAAGCTGAGAATCGTGGTCGGCGTCAGCACCGCAACTTGTTTGCCATCCTGCACCGCTTTGAAGGCCGCGCGCATGGCAACTTCCGTCTTGCCATAGCCCACATCGCCGCACAGCAGGCGGTCCATGGGCGTGGGTTGCTCCATGTCGTACTTGATGGCTCGAATGGCGGATAACTGGTCCTCGGTCTCCGTGTAGTCGAACGAGTCCTCAAACTCCCGCTGAAACGCATTGTCCTTGGAGAAAGCTGTACCCTTGGCGGTGGCGCGCTCGGCGTATAACTTCAATAACTCGCCGGACATGTCTTCGATGGCCTTGCGCACACGGGCCTTGGTCTTGGTCCACTGCTGCGAACCCAGCCGGTTCAGCACCGGAGCGGGGCCTGTATCCGTGGAGCGATATTTCTGAATCAGATCCAGCCGAGTTAGAGGCACGTATAACTTGGCCTGTTCGGCAAACTCCAGGATCATGAATTCGAGCGTGAGCCCGTCCTGCTCAATCTCGCGCAGGCCCTGATATTGCGCGATTCCGTGCTCCATGTGGACCACGTAATCGCCCACCGTCAGGTCGCGGAAGTCGGAGACAAAGGCCGCCGTCTTTGACCGCTTTGGCTCGGGCCGCGCCGCCACATCTGCATCGTCGGAAAAGTCGTTGGCCCCGAACAGAATCAGGTTCGCATCGCCAAAGCTCACACCGGCAGAAAGCGGCGTGCGCACAATCACCGGCACGCTCTGCTCACTGGCCAGGAAACTGGCTTCGTCCAGCACAGTTTCGCCGCCAAGTCGCGCCGCGCGGCTGCCCAGCCGGTAAGGAATCTCGTACTCGCGCAGCACCGTGGCCATCCGCTCCACGTCGCCCTGGTTGGGAGCCGCCAGCACAATGCGCGTCTTCGCTTCCATTAAGGACTTCAGCTGCTCAGTCATCGCCGGAATCGATCCGTGGAAGCGAGCCGTGGGCCGCGTGTTCAGCTCGATCTCGCCCAGCGTATTGTCCACGTCCAGCACGTCGACCACACCCAGTTGATCCAAGTCCAGTCCCATGTGCGTGTCGAGCATGGACTGCAGCACTTCCGGCCGCAGATAGATGTCCTCCGGCGTAATCAGCGAGCCCATGGCCGAACGCTCATGGCGCTGTTCGACTTTGTTCCACCAGCGCTCAATCTGGTTGCGCACCATGGCAGGCTCTTCAATAAACAGAGCGCACTTGGGCGCCAGCGTCAGCAGAGACTTATTCGCCCCAGCCACTGCCGAAAAAAACTCCCACCCTGGGAACACGCTCACGCCGCCGGCAGAAGCCATTTCAGCGGCCAGCTCTTCGTCTTCGCCTTCCACGCGCTGGCGATTGAGCCGCCCATAGACCGCGGCCAGCAGGCGCTCGGTCACCGGCGTTTCGGTCAGCGGAGACAGTTCGGTCTCGTCCATCTTGGCCAGTGAACGCTGCGTCTCCGGGTCGAAGGTACGGATGGTCTCAATCTCGTCGCCGAAAAACTCGATGCGCACCGGCCGGTCCGACTCCGGCGAGTACACATCCAGGATTCCGCCCCGCCGCGTGAACTGCCCCGGCATCTCCACCAAGTCCACCTGCGTATAGCCCACGCTGGCCAGGTGCCCGGTCAGCATCTCCAGGTCTATCTCTTCGCCGCGCTTCAGTGCTACTGCCAATCCGGCATAGTAGTCGCGATCAAACAGCCGCAGCGCCGCCGCTTCCACTGGCGCAATCAGGATAGAAACCGCCCCAGTGGCCAGCTTCCACAGCGCCGCCGCCCGCTGTTCCTGAATGTCGGGGTGAGGCGAAAGGTTTTCAAATGGGAGTACATCGTGGGCCGGCAGCCGGACGACGCGTGCAGGGTCTACCGCGCCGGTCAGCTCGCAGCCCGCCCGCAGCATCGGTTCCAGCGCTTCGGCAGCCTTGTTGTCGGCCACCACCACAATCACCGGCTGCTTGGCGGCCCGCGCCATCAGGGGGATATAAAGCGCCCGCGCCGTCTTGGTCAACCCAGACACACGCCTGCGCCCCGTACCTAGGCTCAGATGCCTTTGTACGCGCTCAAACCCGGAAGAGTGCTCCAGCTCCGCGAAGATATCGCGAACAAACGGGAGAATCATGTTTTTCCAGTTTAACAGCGACGGAAGCTAAAGCTGCAGACTCAGCCTTATAACGGAATGCAAAAGAACATTGATAAGCGGTCTACGCGTGAAGTTGGAATGTCCACGAGAACAGCGCAATAATAGGGAGACTCCTTGTGTTTTCGGTAGGGCTATGACTCACTCATACTATTCGCAGCGCGCGGGGTTAGGCCCCCATCCGGATGGACTTCCGCTCAAAGACGTTGTAGACCTCTTCGTCCGTATTTTCGATCAACTTCGCGAGGACGGATACTTCCACGAGGCCTTTGGCTACGAATGTGTGGACGCAGGGTTTATCCCTGGAACAGTTCGCGACCCCAACCTGGAGATTCTGCTTGCCGTTCGCAAGCGTGATCTTTGGCCAATCAATACACAATCTGTTAATTACAGCGAAGATGATTTCTTCGACATGATCGAGTTTCTATTTCAGCATGTGTCGAAGCCTGTTAGTGGCCCCTGCCACAGCTGGGGTAATTGCGGGACACATTGGGATGTTTTCAATCAACCGGAAGGCCGCAAGGAGTTCTGCGAAAAAGCCAACGTCGCGCTCGAACATTATGAGAAGGCCTTTGAACTCTCGCTAACCGGAGAGGTACTTCATAAGCCTGAGAATGGCTTTGAACCAATCTTTGCCGCCGAACTCCCCTTGAGCGATGACAATGTCATTAGCAGGGTTAACTCTTCAACCCTGCGCTTCAGGAGGCATGGAGCGACAATCGACGACCGTCGACAGGCTGTAAGAGATCTGGCCGATGTCCTGGAATACCTCAAACCCAAGATCCAGACCCTACTCACCTCGAAGGACGAAAGCGACTTGTTTAACTTGGCGAATAATTTCGGCATTCGCCACCATAATGATCGCCAGAAGACAAGCTACGACGCCAGTCTTTGGCTAAACTGGATGTTCTACTTTTATTTGTCTACGATTCACGTACTGACTCGCAAGATACATCAAAATGGCCTTTCGGCACGCCAGTCGAGGCTGAGCCACTGAATCTGTACCCTTCTTTTGCCGACGTCTCACGGGCCAAAATACCCGCGCACATCTTTCAGCAGCACCAGCAGATGCAGCGGATCGGTTGGTGAGGCAGCAAAGTCGAACTGCTCATAATACCGGCGCGCCTGCTCGTCTTTTGCGTGAACTGCCAGTGCACGGATGCCTGCAATCTCGGCGGCTTGCAGGGTACGCAGCACAGCGTCTCGCAGCAGCGCGCGTCCCACACCTTGCTTCTGCCAGTTTTTATCGACGGCCAGACGGGCCAGTAGCATCACCGGCACCGGGTGACGGGCAAGCCCTTTCTTCAAGCGCTCCGGCGCGCCTTCATATTCCACCTGCCCAACGGCCAGGCTGTAATACCCAATGACTGCGCCGTCCACCAGCCCCACGTAAGTTTGAGCCGAACCGGCGCCCTGATTTTGCAGCGCGTACTTACGCAGCCAGTTGTTCAGGACGTCCTGCCCGCAATCGAAAGCGTCAACCAAATGGTCGCGCCGGAGTTTCTCAATCGAACGAGTTCCGGCCGAGCGCGTCTCCGTCATTTTGCTGAGCCTGAATTAACCTTGACGGCATCGAAAAATCCCGGCTCATCCAGCAGGATTTGCAGCCGAGGCAAGGGGCGAACCGGCGCATCGAGAGCGGCCTGAAACGCGGCCCACTTCTCAGTGTCCAGTCCGAAGACCCGACGCTCCGCCAAGGTCTCTTCCGCGCGAGAAAGTGCGCTCTCCATCACAAAATCGCTCATCGACCGGCGCGTCGCGGAGGCGGCGGCTTGCAGCTTTGCCTTTGCCGAAGGCGAAACCCGCACATCCAGCTTTTCCGTGCGCCGTTCCGTCAGGATGGGTTGAGTGGCCATGGGATCTCTCCGTTCGTTCCTCTATCATGATGACCAATTGTCGTGACAGTGTCAAGACAATTGGCAACACCGGAGTGAACTCTCCGGGTTCTGTCTCGCACGTATGCCAAACCTTAATCAGTGAGTCTCGTCTCCCGTCACCGTCACACCGGAAATCAACTTCTTCCCGTGCTCCCTCACTGCTCCCGCAGGTATCCTCCGCGTCTTAACCCCCATCTGGCAAATCGATTAAGTCGCCTATCAGAAAACGGGCTTATAATTTGGGCGAAGATTCTTTAACAAGCTGCACGATGCCTATTTCTGACACCTGCAACTCAGGAGACGGCCATGTCGAAGTCCTTTTTACTCGTTCCCGCGGTACTATTGCTCGCAATCACACCCACATTCAGTTCAGGGCGCATGCCACAGGAAGCTACGCCGGCGCCCGCTGCCGCCAAGAACCAGGTGAAACCCACAGCTCAGGCGTTGGCTCGGGCCAAAGAGCTCTATGGATTTGACTGCGCGCTGTGCCACGGAGCCAACGGAGACGGCAAGACCGATCTGGCCAAGGACATGAAACTGACGATCAGCGATTGGACTGACCCGAAGTCCCTGGCCGCCAAGTCGGACAAGGAGCTGTTCGACACCATCCGCAACGGCAAAGACAAGATGCCGGCCGAAGCGGAAGGCCGCGCCAAAGACGACGAAGTTCGGGCCTTGATTCATTACCTACGCGCCATGGCCAAGGATCAGCCAGCCCCGGCAGCCGCTCCGACCAACTAGGCGGCGCTCCACCCAGTACCACGAAGCCCCAAGCCTCTCTCTCGAGGCTTGGGGCTTTTGTTCTCTCATGAACGAACTTGGCCACGCTCGCGCCCTCAAGGAAAGCCCTCAACTCTGCGCGCCGCGTGAAGTTCAAATGCGCCGCCGGAACGCCCTATTGAGCCACAGCGCCCGCCCGCTGCACAAACACCTGCTGCGGAGACGTGATGTCAGCCGCCATGCCGCCGGACTTCAGCTTCAGGCTATCGACTACCGGCTTGCCGTCCAGACGAGCAGAAAAGCTGAGCCTGTACTGGTTCTCCAAACGGCGAGAAATATCCTCAAAATACGACTGAAATGAGACCGGATTGCCCGACCCGAACCAGTAGCTGTTGCCGCCGGTTGCCTGAGTCACCGCAGACAGGTAGTTCTGGCCGCTGTTTACCCCTTCCGGAGGGTTGATGGCATTGCCCCACCTGCTCCAGTAGAGCGAATAAACCACCAGCCCCGCACGCACTGAATCCCTGATAGCGGCCTGAACATAGGTATTGTCGGGATCGTAGCGATCCGTGTAGGGCTCTCTGCCGTCGGTCACCATCACCACTTCGTGCCGCGCCCCAAGATCACCGGAGGGCCAGTGTTTCGCCAGGTCAGAGAGGCAGAAGTAGGGGCTGGCGCTTGAGCCAGCTGAACCGCTGGGCATGTGAAGAGTCCGCAATACCTCCGCATGATCCGCGGAAAACGGGCGAGAGAAAACCGCACTGCCGTTCTGCATGTACCCGATGGCAATGCTGGTATGCGCAGGCAGCGCCTGGACAAAGCCCCTGATCTCTTCGAACTGGCGTCCCAAGTCGCGCGCCGAACTGTCGATCAGCAGCACCAGTTCCAAGTTGCCGTCCGCGCCGCGCAGCGGCTGCCAGCCGGTCACGCTGGACTCTTTCCCATTCACCTTGAGGCTCAAGTCCTGCTGCGAGAGATTGGGAGACAACTCGCTGTGATGCTTGGGCATAACCGTGACCACCGCCTGTCCGCGACCCGCATGAATGTCCCCCTGCGGAAACGCTGGCACAGCCATCAGCAGCGTCGCAGCTGCCATCCAAATCGCCATTCTCGGTTTCATCATGCGCATTGCCTCATTCCCTCTTGCTTCCCGCTTCCACTGGATTAGACGCACTATGCGCTTATTCCATGCACCTTATTTCCTGCTTTTCCC
>Ga0224531_1000341_pt1 | contig 24793 bp, 17 predicted proteins | sample CBST100metaG_FD_179876 | JGI IMG/M metagenome (GOLD analysis project Ga0224531, IMG submission 179876) | Peat soil microbial communities from Stordalen Mire, Sweden - C.B.S.T100 | ecosystem: Environmental > Terrestrial > Soil > Wetlands > Peat | place: Sweden: Norrbotten County, Stordalen Mire...
GCCTGATACCTTAGTCGGTGTTGGTTTTTTGAGCGCGCGACGGCGCGAAGGAGATTTGCTTCCATGAAAGATCTGAAGAGAGTTCTGGTATGCACAGGCTTGATGGCGCTGGCGCTGGCCCCGCTGGCCGCGCAAGCGCAGACGATCAATACGCTGGACCCTGCCCTGCGCAGCCGCGTTGACCGCATTGCCACGCAGGTGCTGGAGCAGACCGGCGTGCCTTCAGCCTCGGTGGCCGTGGTCAAGGGTGGCAAGGTGGTCTACACCCATGCCTACGGCAAGGCGCGGCTGGCCGGCGAAAACGCCCCCGCGTTGCCCGCCACGCCAGAGATGCGCTACTCCATCGGATCGATCTCGAAGCAATTCACCGCGGCGGCCATTCTGATGCTCCAGGAAGAGGGCAAACTCTCGCTCGACGATCCGGTGGGCAAGTACGTTCCAGGCCTGACGCGCGGCAACGAGGTGACCATCCGGCAGATTCTCTCGCACACCTCCGGCTATCAGGACTACTGGCCAGAGGACTACGTGATGACCACCATGCTGCATCCCGAGACGGCCCAGCAGGTCATCGACACGTGGGGCAAAAAGCCGTTGGATTTTGAGCCGGGAACGCAGTGGCAGTACTCGAACACCAACTTTGCGATCGCCGGGCGCGTCGCGGAAGTCGCCGGCGGCGAGCCGCTCTGGAGCCTGCTTACCCGGCGCATCTTCCGCCCGCTGGGGATGCAATCAGTGTGGAACTCCGACGAAGTGAAGCTGGGGCAGGACGACGCCACTCCGTACTATCGTCACGCCCTTGGACCTCTGCGCCCTGCACCCAAGGAGGGTCGCGGATGGATGTTCGCCGCTGGCGAGTTGGCCATGACCGCGCATGATCTGGCCTTGTGGGACGAGAGCCTGATCGCACAATCCATCCTCAAGCCGGAAAGCTACAAGCAGATGTTCACTGAGGTAAAGCTCAAAGACGGCAAGGGGACGAAGTACGGCCTGGGCGTCGATGTGCTGGACCTCGATGGCCATCGGGAGATTGAACACTCCGGCGAGGTTTCCGGTTTCGTTTCCGACAATGAGGTGCTGGTGGATGACGGCGTGGCCGTGGTCGTGCTGACCAACCAGGACGCGGTGGAAGCGGCCATCACCATCGCGCGGCTGGCCGCACCGGTGGTGGCTGAGTATCCGCTCTCCGACGCTGAAAAACAAGCTGTCGCAATCTTCCACGATCTGCAACAAGGGCGCATTGACCGGAGTCTTCTGGCGCCCAACCTCAGCGACTACTTTACCGCCGAGGCCCTAGCCGACATCCGCGCGAGCATGGCGCCGCTGGGCGAGCCGCTCACCTTCCACCAGACGAGTACCGAGCAGCGCGGCGGCATGACCTTTCGCACCTTTCAGATCGTCTACCCCGGCAAGCAACTGAAGGTCACCACCTACACCTATCCCGACGGCAAGCTGGAACAATACCTCATCGGGCCTGCGGAATGAGCAGCGCGTTTTGAAAAGGCACGACAGCTTCAGCCGTGTCCTCTCACGTTCCGATTCTCATTCAAGACGAAAACGAGCAGCCTCTTCATGCGAAGAAGCTGCTCGTTTTCGTTCTACCGTGAACTATTTCTGAATCTGCTTGAGGTCGCGCACGGCGCCCCGCGCGGCGCTGGTGGTTAGGGCCGCATAAGCCTGTAGAGCCTTTGAAATTTTCCGCTTGCGCGAAACAGGCTTCCAGGCGGCGGAGCCTTTGGCTTCCATCGCCTTCCGCCGTTTTGCAATTTCCTCGTCCGCTAGGTTGACCCGCAAGACGCGCTTGGGAATGTCGATCTCGATGCGGTCGCCTTCCTCCACCAGCGCCAGCGCGCCGCCTTCGGCCGCTTCGGGAGAAATGTGGCCGATGGAAAGTCCGGAAGACCCGCCGGAAAAGCGTCCGTCGGTAATCAGCGCGCAGGCCTTGCCCAGTCCCTTGGATTTGAGGTAGCTGGTGGGATAGAGCATCTCCTGCATTCCCGGGCCGCCCTTGGGGCCTTCGTAGCGGATCACGACCACGTCACCGGGGTGAACCTTGTCGCCGAGAATGGCTTCGGAAGCCTCTTCCTGCCCCTCAAAGATGCGCGCAGGCCCTTCAAAAGTCAGGTGCGCGGCATCGACGCCCGCGGTTTTCACGATGCAGCCGTCCGTGGCGATGTTGCCGAAGAGAATCGCCAGACCGCCATCGGTGCTGAAGGCGTGAGCCATGTCGCGAATCGTGCCGCTTTCACGATTCAGATCGAGTTCCGGATAGCACTCGCATTGGCTGAAGGCTTCCAGGGTGCGCTCGCCGCCCGGCGCGGCCAGGTAGAACTGCTTGACCGCAGGCGAAACCGCGCGCTTCACGTCCAGATGGTCGATGGCCTCGCCCAGCGTAACGCAATGCACGGTGTGAGCTGCGCGATGGATCAGACCGCCGCGATCCAACTCGCCCAGAATGCCGAAGATGCCGCCAGCGCGATGCACGTCTTCGACGTGAACGTCGGGCGTGGAGGGCGCCACCTTGCACAGGTGCGGCACGTGACGCGAGAGCCGGTCGATGTCGGCCATGGTGAAAGGCACTTCGCCCTCTTGCGCCATAGCCAGCAGATGCAGAACCGTATTCGTCGAGCCGCCCATGGCGATGTCCAGCGTCATGGCATTTTCAAAAGCTTCAAAAGTCGCGATGCTGCGGGGCAACGCCGTCGCGTCATCGTGCTCGTAGTAGCGCCTGGCCAAATCGACAATGGTGCGCCCCGCCTGCAGAAAGAGTCCTTTGCGGCTGGCGTGCGTCGCGACGATGGTGCCGTTGCCGGGCAGCGAAAGGCCCAGCGCCTCGGTCAGGCAGTTCATGGAGTTGGCGGTAAACATCCCCGAGCACGATCCGCAGGTGGGGCAGGCCGAGCGCTCATACTCCTCGACCTCGGCGTCGCTCACATGGGGATCGCCCGCGACAATCATGACGTCGATCAGGTCCGCGGCCTTGACGGCGTTGCCGACTTTGACTTTGCCCGCTTCCATCGGCCCGCCGGAAACGAAAATCGTGGGAATGTTCAGCCGCATGGCGGCCATCAGCATTCCCGGCGTGATCTTGTCGCAGTTGGAGATGCAGACCAGCGCGTCCGCGCAGTGGGCGTTCACCATGTACTCGACCGAGTCGGCAATCAGGTCGCGCGAGGGCAGACTGTAGAGCATTCCATCGTGGCCCATGGCGATGCCGTCGTCGATGGCGATGGTGTTGAACTCTTTGGCTACGCCGCCCGCCTGAGCAATCTCCGCGGCGACGAGCTGCCCCAGATCCTTCAGGTGGACATGGCCGGGAACAAACTGCGTAAAGGAGTTGGCGATGGCAATGATCGGCTTGCCAAAATCGCCGTCCTGCATCCCGGTGGCGCGCCACAAGCTGCGCGCTCCGGCCATATTCCGTCCATGCGTCGAGATTCGTGATCGATAGGCTGGCATGAAACCTATTTTACTGCGCTGTTCGCCGGGATTTCGGCTCTCAAAAGCGGGACCTGCTTCGCCCTGTGCCTGAGTGAAGCGCGTTTGCCGTCTGCAATAGCACGATACACTGAGATGTTAACGAATAATTTGGGGAACTCATGTTTGAGAATCTGACTGACAAGCTGCAGCGCGCCTTCAAGACCCTTCGCGGCCAGGGCACGCTAACCGAAGAGAACATCACCGAAGCCCTGAGCGAAATTCGCGTGGCGCTGCTCGAGGCCGACGTCAACCTGAACGTGGTCAACGACCTGCTCGCGCAGATCCGCGCAAAGGCCGTGGGCACCGAAGTGCTGACGGCTCTGTCGCCCTCCGAGCAGGTCATCAAGATCGTTCGCGACGAGCTGATTGCGCTGCTGGGCAAAGACACGGCTCGCTTCAAATTCTCCTCGCAGCCGCCCTCGGTGATTCTGATGGCCGGCCTGCAAGGCTCCGGCAAAACCACCACCGCCGGCAAGCTGGCGGCCTGGCTTAAAAAGGGCGGGCATCGGCCGATGCTCGTCTCCGTCGATGTCTACCGCCCCGCCGCCCGCGAGCAACTCAAGGTGGTCGCCAAATCCATTGACGCCAAGCTCTACGAGGGCGACCAGAAGGGCGAGCCAGCCGGTTCCGCCCTGGTCGAGCGGCTGGCCGCCGAAGCCCGCCGCGAGGCCCGCAACATGGGCTGCGACACGCTGATCGTGGATACCGCCGGACGCTTGCACGTCGACGAGCAGTTGATGGATGAGATGGAGCATCTCAAAAAGCTCCTCAACCCCTCTGAGATTCTGTTCATCGCCGACGCAATGACCGGCCAAGACGCCGTCAACTCGGCCCAGGAGTTTCATTCCCGCCTTGGCCTCACCGGCGTTGTCCTGACCAAAATGGATGGCGACGCACGCGGTGGCGCGGCGCTGTCGATTCGCCACGTCACCGGCCAGCCCATCAAGTTCATCGGCGTGGGCGAAAAGCCGGACGCTTTTGAGCCTTTCCACCCGGATCGCATCGTGGGCCGCATCCTGGGCATGGGCGACATGATGTCGCTCATCGAGAAGGCCGAATCCACCCTCGACCGCAAAAAGAGCGAGGATTTCGCCAAGAAAGCCCTGCTCGGCGACGGCTTCTCGCTGGAAGATTTTCGCGATCAGTTGCGCCAGATCAAAAAGCTCGGCTCAATGGAGAGCATCTTGAAGATGCTGCCCTCGGTCGGCCCCTTTGCCGGGATGCAGCAGGCCGCCAAGAACGTGGATGAAAAGCAGTTCACGCGCCTGGAGGCCATCATCAACTCGATGACCGCCAAGGAGCGCCGCAACCACGAGATCATCTCCGGCACGCGGCGGAAGCGCATCGCCAGCGGCTCCGGGACGACGGTGCAGGATGTGAACCAGCTTCTGCGCCAGTATGCGCAGATGGCCAAGATGTTCAAGCAGATGGGCAAAGGCGGCCTGGCTCGGAACATGATGCGCGGCGGCATGGGCGCAATGGGCCTGGGCGGCAAACAGAAGTTTGGGCGGTAGGGGCAGTGGCTCTCGGCTGCAAATCTCTCTGAGAGCGCACCCCTACCTTGGCGCGAGCATGACTAGCCTTCAGGACCAACTCGACGAGATCACGGCCAACACGCGGGAACTGGTGCAGGCGGAGCGGCTGGCGGTGAGTGAGCGTGCGGCTGAGGAGCTGTTCGCTACCGGAATCGAGGAGCGGATTCTGCCAGTGGGCGCGCTGGCCCCGGAGTTTGCCCTGAACGACGCCACGGGCCGGCTGGTGCGCTCGGCGGATCTGCTCGCCCTGGGGCCGCTGGTCATCAAGTTCTTTCGCGGGCGCTGGTGCTCCTACTGCGTCACCGAGTTGGAAGCCTGGCGCGACCTCTACGGGCAACTGCGCGAGCGCGAGGCGCTCATGGTGGCCATCAGTCCGCAAATGGAGCGGCAGAGCGACTTCATGGCCGGCCATCATGGGCTTCCCTTCCCTTTGCTCTCCGATCCTGGGTGCGCGCAGGCGGAAAAGTTTGGCTTGGTCTACACCGTTCCCCAATACCTGCGCGAGTACTACCTCTCCATCATGGTCAACGTGCCTTTTGTGAACGGCGACGCGAGCTGGCGCCTGCCCTTGCCAGCAACCTATGTGATCGCAAAAGACCGCAGGGTCCTCTTCGCCGAGGCCCACGCCGACTTCCGCGTTCGCCCCGAGCCGGAAGAGGCGCTGACGGCGCTGTTGAACGAAAACGCCCGATAAAGCGCTCCCGAAAAACAGCCGCAAATCCTTCTACGTATTGTTGTGCCGCACCCTTGCGCCAGAAAACAGCCGCAAGGATGAGGCACCGTATTGCTTAGGTGGGACGGGATTGGAACGGCTATGCTTGGTTGCTGCGCTCTACTCCGACCAGACGCCCAGCAGGTTGCCCGCGCCATCGGAGAAGTGGAAGCGGCGTCCGCCGGGAAACTCGAAGGTGGGCACTACGATGCTGCCGCCGGCGGCCACAATTGCGGCTTCGGTGGCCTTCAGGTCAGAGGAGTAGAGAATGACCAGCGGCGCGGATTTGGCTTGCACTTCGTGCGGATCGCCCTTGGCAAAACCGCCATCGATGCCGGCGCCTTCAAAGCCGATATACTGCGGCCCCCAATCCTGAAAGCTCCAGCCGAAAACGGTCGAGTAGAACTTCCGTGTCTGTTCAATGTCAGTGGTCGTGAACTCGATGTAGGTGATCTTGTGGTGCAGCGCGGGATTGCTCATGGATATTCTCCTTGGCGTTGAATTCGGTGAATTTGAAGGAAAAGCGGCGCGGAGCCGCCGAGATACGCATCAACCCTTCAGGGCTCTCTGCACAGACCCCATTTTCGCAGAAAAAAGCTGTTGGCGGAGGAGGCTTTTCGGGTTGCGTGCTTTCCTGGTGGTGAAGAAGCCCGGCACGGCGGCCCGTGCCCCGATGCCCGTCTATATCTCCGACAAGGCGTGGCGGGCGGAGCGAACCTCGGCCGCCAGCACTTTCAGCATCTTGAGCGCCAGCAGCGGGCTGGCGTGCACGAGGCTGACCAGTTCGTCGCGGGAAATAAAGCTGAGCTGCGCGCCGTTGCGGGCGATGGCAGAGAGCGTGCAAGGCTCGTTGCCGATCAGCGAAGGCAGGCCCAGCAGAGCGCCCCTGTGCACCTGGATAGACATGATCTGCTCGCCGTTGGGCGAAGTCATGGTAAGGGTGGACTGGCCCTGGTTGAGGATATAGAGCCCGACGGGGATTTCTCCCTGCTTGAAGAGAACGCAATCCTCGCCACAGGAGATTGCAGTGGAACGGTTTTCGAGCGCCACAATCAACTCTGCATCTGCGAGAAATGCTGACGGGTCTAGTTTCACTTGCAGCCTCCATGGATGAACGCAAGGAAAGAACGGGAAAAAGCGGATTTAGAGCCTATGAAGCAATAATTTCATCCGGAAGGGCTTGTTTTATATGATTCGCGTCACATATTGACAGTTAACCCGGAGGGCAGCGGCGATCTGCAGGGAATGGAAGCCGGGATTGAGATGGAAATTGTGCGGAATCCCAGCTCAAAATTGACAAGTGTTAGGCTACAGGCTACAGAGGATTACCACTAGGAAGAGAGGAGAAAACGCCATGCCCATGAAGAATCCTCCCCATCCAGGAGATTTTATCCGGACGGAGATTGTCGAGCCGGCCGGTTTGTCTGTGACGGCGGCGGCAACGGCGCTGGGCGTCTCCCGGCCCGCTTTGTCCAGCCTGCTGAACGGCAAGGCCGGTCTCTCGGGAGATATGGCGCTGCGCATCGAGAAGGCATTCGGCGTGAAGATGGATACGCTGATGCGGATGCAGTCCGCTTACGAGATTGCCCAGACGCGGAAACGGGAGAACAAAATTCGTGTGGGACCAGTTCAGCGGGCCGCGTGACTGCGGATGCCTACGGCCGAAAGCGGGAGAAGCATTGAAGGGGTTGATAAGCTCCCAGCTCCAATCTTCAGTCACCGTCGAATATGGACCGCTCACCGGACTCCAGCAGAACGCGTGGCATCAGCAGTGGGGGGATCAATTGTTGCTTCAGAGGCTGCCTTCTTGCGTTTCAATGCTGAATGTAGGTACATTAATTCTCCACCTCTTCCTCTACGCTCTATAATTTCCTGATTTTGTAAGACCAGTTCGTCGATTTCGTTGTCTCGGTCGAGTTCTTGTAATGACCTAATCTGCCACCATACATCGTCCTTTTCTTTGGCTTGTTGCAGCGCGCGTTCGAAAAGATAAACTACCAGCTTGTTTTCTATCATCTCTTTCATGTAGTACCCGGCAGAAAAGGGGTTGCCGTCTTTCAAGGCATTGATGCAGTACAAACAATAGTACTCAATGGCTTCATCATGTTGACCTAGATATCGATAAGCACGCGCGAGGCTAGACCAGTCTTGCGTTTGCTTCCAATCATCGAGTTGTTCCTGTACCTTAATCGGATCTACAAGATGAATTTTCCCTTGCATTGCGCGTAGATATAGTTCTGTTTCAACTGGTACATCTTTATTCAGGAGGGCTTTATCTATGTTCTTGTCTCTAAGATCGATCTGGCTGGAGCGTTGATACTTGCTAATGAGTTTCATTAGTCTTGAAATTTCTTTCAATTTTTTCAAACGCGACTCGACACGCCTATGCTTCTGACCAGAATCACCCGCGTTTGCGTCAATAGTGAATGGTGCTAACGAGCTATCCTGAACTGCGACTTTCTTTAAGTCATTGATATACCTGCCAATCTTGTCCAACCACTCATCTCGGTATAACCTCACCTGCGTTGCATCTAGTCTTCGGCCAAACCCACCCTTGATTTGCGTCTCGGTATGGCAGTCTAGGCACAAAATGGCCAAATTTTCAAGCACATTGTTTGAGTTGTCATCGTCGATGTGGTGAATTTGCAATGGCTTCTTCGGTATGCGACAGACGCAGCAAATCCTGTCTGAGTAGAAGAGAGCCTTGGCGGCAACTTCGTCAGGAATAGAGACTCTTGACACGTTCACCTCGTTGTTATGAAAGAGAGAATACACCTGCTGAGCGGGGATCTTCGGCTGGAGTCAAAGTGAGGTTTATCCAGCATTCACTCCCGGGTCCGAGAATCCGGACCTGGGGGACCCAAATTTATTAGGTATTCCGGACGGAAAGATGGGCAATTCGATGAGTTGTTACTTACCTCAGTCTTCTGCGGATGAGGTCCAGGGCTTGCTGGGAGGCGTACTCGCGGACTCGCTCGCGGTCGCCGCGGAAGGTGCGCTCTACGGACTCGGTTTTCTGCCCGTCGCTGAGAGCGATGTGGACCAAACCGACGGGTTTGGCTTCCGTGCCGCCGGAAGGACCGGCGATGCCGGTTACACCAAGTCCCAGAGTCGCGCCGGTGCGCTGGCGAATTCCCGTGGCGAGGGCTTCAGCCACTTCCTTTGAGACGGCGCCGTGCTGGGCGATGAGCTCGGGAGGTACACCGGCGAAGGCGGTCTTCAATTCATTTGAGTAGACGATGGCCCCGCCCAGGAAGGAGCGCGAGCTGTCAGGAACGCTGGTGATGCGCTGGGAAATCATGCCGCCGGTGCAGCTTTCGGCCACGGCGAGCGTGGCGGAGCGAAGGCCCAGATAGTAGAGGACGATCTGCTCCAGAGAGTCGGACGAGTTGCCGCCTGAGGAGTAGAGCCAGTCATCGAGAGCCTCTTCCAGAAGGCCGGCCAGTTCGTCAACGCGCTGCTGGGCTGTGGCGCCGTTGGCCTTGGAGCAGAGCAGGGTGAGCTGGATGTCTCCGGCGTGGGCCAGAATGGTGGTTTCCACGTCGGTATAGGGGGTGTAGATGGGAGCAAGCAGCTTATCGGCCTGGGACTCGGGGATCATGGCGGCGCGCAGGGTGCGCTTGGCGATGGCGCGGGCGGGAAGAATTTCGCGCAGGCGGGGCAGGCACTCGGCGTCAAAGAGCGGGAGACCCTCGCTGGGCGGGCCGGGAATCAGCATCAGCAGCTTGCGATAGCCCTGCCAAGTGAAATCGAGCCACTGGCCGGGAGCGCTGCCGTTGGCGTTGGGCAGAACAGTTGCGCCTTCCAGAACATCGGCTTGCTTGAGGTTGTTCTGGGGCATGGGAGTGCGCCAAGTGGCGGCGCGGGCGGCCAGAACGGCTACCTGGTCGGCGTTGCGGCGCAGGGTAAGCGAAAGAGCTTCGGCCACGGCCTCGCGGGTGAGGTCGTCTTCAGTAGGACCCAGGCCGCCCATAATGGCCACAATATCCACACGGCCAAGAGCGGTGCCGATGGCGTTGACCAGATCCTTGCGGCGGTCGCCGACGACGGTCTTGAAGGTTACGGTCACGCCCAACTCGTTGAGTTTTTCGGTCAGATGGAGGGAGTTCGTATCCTGGCGAAAGGGGGTAAGCATCTCGGAGCCGACGGCGATGATTTCAGATTTCATATAGGCAGCTTCCAGTTCGCAGCTTACAGCTTACAACTCCACGGGTTGCGGGATGAAGCCGGATAGGCGGCGAATGGGCCTTTTCCGCAAGAAACATTCTCTCAGGGTAAAGCCCCATTCCATTTTGCCGGTCTAGGCGTGCCGTTCTGTTCGAGGACCGGCACAAAGTGTCATTTGCCAGCAACCTTGATATACTTCTGAGGTTGGCTGCGGAGATCTTCTTCACACTCACTGCCATCGTACCTTCGCGGGCGAATTCAACGCTGTGAAAGCGGTCAATTTTTCCACGCAGTCATCTTCCAGATGGATAGTTAATTGGATAGTAAGATAGCGATGTCGTTCTAATTTGTTGATTATAAAGGGCGGGAGTAGTTCAGTGGCAGAACGTCAGCTTCCCAAGCTGAATGTCGCCGGTTCGATCCCGGTCTCCCGCTCCAACATAATCAACATTTTTATCATCCAGCTTCAGCCTGCTCGAACCACTCCCGCCCGTCTCGATCATTCGATCTCTCCGGCCTTCAATTGGAGCGGGGTGCATCGTAAGCCTGCAACAGAACCTCAGCGGGATGAATGGCTTTGACGGTGCTTCCGTGTTCGATCTGCATCTGGCATGTTGCGCACTCGGTAGCCACCATCTCTGCCTGTGAGGCGTCGATGCATTTGAATAACTCCTTGCCGATCGCCATGGAGACTTCGTACTTTTCCTGCTTGAAGCCATAAGTGCCCGACATACCACAACAGCCGGCATCCATATCCTCGACCGTGACACCTGGAATCAGGCGCAGCAAGTGATACCACGGGCGGCCGATGCCCTGCGACTTCTGATGGCACGGCGCGTGGTAGGCCAGCCGCAGGTTGGTCTGCTGGAAATTCGTGTTGAGCTTTCCGGCATTCAACTGCTCCATAAGCAATTCAGCAAGGTCAACCGTATGGTTCGCGATCCTGTGCGCCGCATCCGCGAACTTCTTGTCGTCTTCGAGCAGACCGCCGAATCCAGTCTTGAGCATATGTCCGCAACTCGAGCAGGCGGTCACGATGCGCAGCCCGGAGTCGACCTGAGCCGCCATGACTCTGACGTTCGCGCGCGCAAGAGAGCGTGCCACAGCCATGTCGCCATTGGCCAGGGCTGGAACTCCGCAGCACTCCGCCGAGGCCACTTCCGCGGCAAAGCCGTTTCGGTCCAGAAGATCAATCACCTTCCGCCCCAGATCTGGCTGGTTGTAGCGGACAAAGCATCCGGGAAAGAAGACAATCCGCTGCCGCTCCTTGCCGCTCTTCGCGGGCGTGCGCAAATCCGGCCGCTTGTACTTGGGAAATGTACGCTGCGGCGTGATCTGCATGAACACTGACATGACGAAGCGTGCAGGCTTCATGGAGAGCGCAAAATTGGAGAGTGCGGGCACAATTGTAGTCAACTTGCCCAGTAGGCCGGGACGCGCAAACCACCAGTCGCGCAACCCGAGAATCAGCGGCTTGCGATGCTCTCCCTTTGCGCGCGCGATCATCTCCGATACATTCACCTGATGCGGACACGCAAGATCGCAACGATAGCATCCCAGGCAGTATTCCACCCACTCTGTGTCAGTGGAAATGCCTTCGCGGCGCAGGCGCTCAAACTCCGGGCCCAGGCGCTTGGGGCCGGGATACTGGGGATGAACGGCCAGCACCGGGCACACCGTGTTACACAGCGAACATTTTAGACAGTTGTCGATGGCAAGGTCATCTGGCCGCATAAGTTCCTTTTGTAGACGCAGCGAGCTTCCCCGCGCGGTAGCCTGTGAGAATGTGCCGGACGTCGCCGTCATCGCTGGCGCTTCTGTCCAGCAGCGCCCCGGCAACGAAGAGCTTCGGCGACATCACGAAGCCAGTCGAGGTTAGTGGCCGCATCTGCTGATCGTGGCCTGCATATGTCGCGCCTAGCAGACCGGCAGAGTGCCGCCCCGTTGCCAGCACCACGCTGTCGCAGCACAAATTCAGCGGGTGGCCCGGACTCGCAATACGCAGCCCAATGCTAGACTCACCGTGAATCTCCAGCTTCTCAACGGGAAATCCGCGAAAGAGCTCCACGCCAATCTGATGAAGGTAGCTCTCCAGGCGATGGAAGATACGCAGGCCGGGAATGCAGGGCGGCAGAGTAGGAATTTCGCAGATGGTGCAACCAAGTTCACACTCGAATTGAGCAATCTGCTCTGCGGATGAATCCAACCCCAGGATGCCAGGCACAAGGATGCGGTCAAATCCGGATGCCGTCAGCCGCAAGGCGTCGATAAGTTCCGCGCGGAAGCTCGCATCGCGATCAAAGCACTGTGCGATGCGCAAGGTGGTCACGGGAATTCCCAGGTTGCGCGCAAAAGAGATTTTCCGTGCCGTGTAAGTGCAACCGTAACTCATCGTGCGCGCCCACTCGTTGAGCCTGTCGGCCATAAAGTTCTCATCGAAGATGGACAGCCCGCGAATACCAACAATCGCGGTCGAAACTCCATCGCGAGGCTCGGCATTCCAAAGAGGAAAGGGCGCGAAAGCCACGCTCTGAAAGTCGCCCAGAAGGGACGGCAGATATTTCGCGGTTGAAATATCTCCTGCGAATGGACATCCTGCCTTGCGCGCCATCTCGCAAAAAAATGCAACGGACGCGCTCAGTTCAGGCTCTGCGCAGGCGCGCAGCATCTCCTGCGTCTTCAGCCATCCGGGCCCGGTCACAAACGATCCCGGCCCGGTGGAAACCAGCGCGACTTTCAGCTTCCGGTCAGCGGCCGCCCCAGCCGCGGTAAGGCCGGCGAGTCCCGCACCCACAACAACAACATCGTAGCGATTAGTTTCCATCTTGCGCACCTGAATCAGCGTGGAACGGGCGATCCGCGCCGTAGAGATCGTGGTTGAGGTCCATCTGCTCGACCTGCATGCCCTGGTGGATGAAGGCCTGCCCCTTCGAGCGCTCATGAAGATAGGCGGAGAATTCCGTGGCCGCTTGCGAAGCCGACCAGCGGTGAGTCTCGAAGCCCGCAAGCATCGCCTTGTATCCGCAGAATGTACCCTGGCAAGGTCCGAAGCCGAGACGCGTCCGCCGTCCAACGTCGGCAATGGTGTAAGTGGGAACCGGGGTGGAGTCGCCAAGAACATATTCCAGCTCTCCGCGCGTCACAAGCTCGCATTCGCAAACCAACTCCGCCAGTTCAGGCCGCAATTCGATGGCCTGAATCACTCGAACCGCTTCTGGACCCAGGCGTCGCTCCATCATTTCCGCAACCGGAAGCGGCAACAAATGAGTTGCGCGATGCAGCGTCTTGTGATCGATGGCGGCCCGCAAAGGCGTTTTATCGGTCATGCATTCCACCGTCACTCCCAGCTTCTTCGCTACACAGTCGCAAGCCGCGGCGGCCATCAGGCGATAAGTGGTGAGCTTGCCGCCGACAATCGAAACAAAACCGCCCACTCCGTCCCGCGTCTCATGATCGAGCAGCGCAAAGCCGCGGCTGATCTCACGGCCTCTTGCCGACTCAGTAGTCTTCGGCGCATACAACGGCCGAACCCCGCAGAAGATGCGCAGCAGGCGCGCGTCCGCAAGCCCGGGAATCAGTTCGTTGCCTAACTGCAGCAGGTGATCAACCTCCTCAGGAGAGGCCGTCAATCCTTCCGGGCTGGGCACGCGAATCGAAGATGTGCCCAGAATGCATACGGGGCCGGCGGGCACCAAGATGTCGGCATCGCTGGACTTGCGGCAGCGGTTGATGACGCGATGATTCAACCGATGATTGATGACCAGTAGCGTGCCCTTGTCGCAGTACACAGGCACATCGACTCCGGCCAGCGCGGCGATGCTCTGTGCCCAACCTCCCGCGGCGTTGATCACCACCTCGCAGGGGATCTCATCTTCCTCACCGCTCCGCGTGTTCCGATAGCGAACTCCGCGCACGCGCCCGTTAACGGTGTGAATGGAAGTTACCTCGCTGTAAGTTTGGAATCGCCCGCCACGGGTAACAGCGGCTTCAAGATTTGCAAGCACCAGTTGGAATACATCGACGTGCGCATCCGGGCACGTGAATGCGCCAAGGATGTTCGTTGCCAGGTTCGGCTCCATCGCGCGCGCTTCTTCCGGACTCAAGCGGTTACTGCAAATTCCGGCCGTCTCTGCGGCCCGCCACCACTGTTCGAAGAATGCCGGATCATCCTGAGTGCACTCGACGAAGAGTCCGCCAACGTCATCCACGCAATGAGGAGCAATGGCCTTGATGATGCGGTTCTCCGCGGCGCACTCGCGGGCTGTGTCAGGATCCTTGACGGCATAACGGCCACCGGAATGCAGCAGGCCATGGCAACGCCCCGTGGCCCCATTGGCGATGTCGCCTTGCTCCAGCAGCGTGGCGGAGATGCCGCGCAAACTCAAGTCCCAAAGGATGCCGGCTCCCGTAGCTCCACCACCGATAATGACAACCTGCGTCGGTTCCATTCCTTGCCGCCTTGCCTTTCGAGTTGAGTGCGCGCGCATTGCATCGCTTAACACGCAGCGATGCGAGAGAATCTTTGCGCCGCAAGCACGAATGCCTGGACGCTGTCTGAATTGGATCTGCGAGAGAAAAACAGGAGAGTGGCCGGCAATCAAACACGCCGCGCGTTGACGGTGCCCCGATGAATTCGCATGGCCGGGAAAGGCAATAGGAAGCGAATCCAATGCAGGTTGTTCCGGCAAAATCCATGCCGGCAATACGTCAACATACTTAACCCAGTGCTAATTGAGGCACGTGCCTGAAAATCTGGATGCGCTTCAGAAAGGAAGGAATCTAAACCCTGGAGAAATTCCGGAAGACTAGAGCAAGGATTGGACCGCAGCCACTCTGAACGCAAAACCAGTTGCCCATGCAGCACTTGGGCCCTGACTTCTTCAGCAGCATCCAATTACCCGCTCGTGCTGTCTCAGGCACTCTTCACGAAACGGCTTCGGACTAATGAACACTAGAGTATCTCGCGATTCAACAAGTGCTGTCAAGCCGCTAAAAGCTCAATCTATTGCACGGCAAGCGTATCATAATCCAACTGACGATTGATGGGCGCGGGTTTTAGTTTGAAGATAAGCCATGGCGTATCAACGCACTGCGCACTGCACTGGGATGGAAACGCTGTTCCTTGCTTATGTCGCTTCGCCATGCTTATAATCAGTTACTTGGCGGAGAAACTGATAGAAGCCTCCTCAGATTATCGATCTTAGTGCGTTCACATTTTGATACTCCCTCATTCCGGAAACCTGAAGGTGAGCGTAAGAGGCATTATGCAGACACAACTAACACCCTTACGGATGTTCTTTCGCGATACTCCCATCATCCCCTCCGTCCGCAATGTCGATTACCTGGATCAGGCGATTGCCTCGCACGGCAAGATGGTCTATCTGCTCACGGGCGATCTGGAAAACTGCGAGGAGATGATCCAGAGGATTCTGGCTGGCTGCAAGCTCCCTATCGTCAATCTCGACTTGCTGAATGGCTTTTCACGCGACAAATATGCCGTGAACTACCTGAAACACTGCGGAGCGCGCGGAATCATATCTACACATTTAGACCCCTTGCGCCATGCGCACACAATCGATCTCTATGCAATCCAGCGTACCTTCCTGCTGGATAGCGGCGCGAAGAATACCATCACCAATCAGTTGAGAAATTCGCCTGTGGACGCGATTGAAGTCCTCCCTGCTCCGGTTGCTCCAAAGCTGTTGAATAGCGTGCGAGCTATCTCGCCGGATATTCCGGTTGTAGGTGGAGGACTGATCTGGACCATGAAAGAGGCCGAAGACCTTTTGTCGCAAGGCCTCGACGCCGTCTCGATCAGCAACCCCGAGATGTGGCTCAACTAAGACCTTTGACCACTTGAAGTTGTAACAATTATAGGGGCCCCGTCCTTGCCGCGTTTTTGTACTTGCGGCAAGGGGGAGATACCACGACTCCAGCATTGCGGAAACATTAGAAATTCTCTAGATCGCGCGCATCATTCAATTCTCTCCGCAGTGCGCGGTGAGAGTTTCCATGTCATCGAGAGCAGCACAATTCCCAGCAGGCACGATACCATGATCGCGTAAAGCGCGGCATTCCATCCATATCGGTCAACCAGCGAACCTATCCCCTTGCCCTCCACCACTCGCCCCAGATAACCAAACAGTCCGATAAATCCGGCCGCGGTGCCCACTGCTTTTTTCGAAGTGAAATCCAGCGCGCTGACAACCAGCAGCAGGATTGTTGGATAAACAAAAAACCCTATTACTCCGAATAAGACAAGGTCTATCCATAACATATTGTCGGGACTGTATAAAAGCCCGACATAGGCAAGGAAAACAGGAATCATGCAGAACATACCGATCATTCCGCGGCGTCCCTTCATCTTATCGGACAGCCAGCCCATCAGAATTGTACTGAAGATTGCTGAGAACTCCAATGCCGCCGTACTGACCCCTCCTTCTCCAAGGCTGGCGTGCTTTACCTCTTTCAGATAAGTCGGTCCCCAGTCGAGCATGCCGTATCTGGCGATGTATACAAAGAAATTGGCGAAGGCAAAAAGCCAGATATATTTATTCTTGAAAATGTAATTCACGAGCAGATCGCGGGTGTCCAGTTCCTTTTCGCTATCTGTATTGTCTCCACTCGGGTAATCGTTGCGGTATTCCTCGATAGGCGGAAACCCCACCGACTGAGGCGTGTCCCTAAGTCGTATAAGAAGATAAATTGCACAGATGATTGCCAGAATACCGGGAACGTAGAATGCCGAACGCCATCCTAGCATCACAGTGCTGTATGCAACAATAAGGCCCGTCAAACCTCCTCCGACATTCTGTGCGACGTTCCAGAACGCGAACTTGGTTCCTCTCTCGCCGATGCTGTACCAATGCCCCAGGGAGCGGCCGCAGGGCGCCCATCCCATGCTTTGCACCAGTCCATTCAAACCCCACAAGGCCATGTGCATTGGGTAACTATGCACGCTCGCAAAAGCGAAATTGCATAGGGCGGTCAGCAGTAATCCAAGAGGCATGAAGTATCGCGGGTTGCTCCGGTCCGACCATGCCCCCATAATGAATTTGCCAACGCCATAGGAAATTGCCGTAATAGCCAGCAGGTTCCCAACCTGTCCTTTACTATAGTTAAGCGACTGCGCCATCTCCTTGGAAACAACAGGAAGGTTGTTCCTGACGAGATAGAAAATAGCATAGCCAATAAAGGTAGATTCCATAATCTGCCAGCGCATTTTAGGGTATAGCTGTTTAACCTGTGCTTCGGGTAGCCTGGCAATATGCGGAGCCGGCTTGAGAAAAGGAAGATTCCAACTCATGAATAACACCTCTGTATCTGCTGATGTTGCAATTAGATCAGAACGAATAAAATGGCCGAGCGCTCAGACTATCCCGAGCAGTCATGGCTTCCCGTAGACTCGCAGACTTTCTGGTGTAAAGTCGCTATTCAGAAGGTATGGAGATGCTGTGAGATAGTAAGTCCGGATTTTCGGGTATCTTTCCTGCACTAACAGCAGAGTGCGGAAGTCGAAGCTCTGAACATCAGCGCGCTCCTCCATGTGATACGCCTGAATAAAGCCACATAGAGTATCAACGAACTCCTCTGGGCTCACTGTTTTGTTGGGGGTAAAGTCTGGCGGAAAAATCTTACCAGTCGCCTGCAACTCTGCCTCGGTTTCCGCCCTCGCCGTCGCTTCCATCTTTGCAACAGAGTATCCCGCGGGCAATATCTTTGTTTCAAGGTTGAAGTGGACCCGCTCTGCCGTACGTGCATGCACGGCAGCATCTGGGGATGACTTCCCTGCTCCGCTTCTATACCAGCGCGCATAAAAATCTACAAAGCGAAACAACTGCGCCACATTGGTTGGCGCATAAGGGCTGATCATATGTTCTTGTGCCGCAAAGGCAACGCTGACCGGCGATAATGCCAGATCATTCTTCTGGTCCGGGCCGAAGTGCAATTTATCGCAGATGAACTGCCGCTGCGCATCAGCCATCGAGATGTCATGAGTATAGACGCGATTCTCAAGCGTATAAGGCTTGCCGTCGGCGCGGCGGCAGGATTGCGGATTGAGAAACTGGTCATGCCAGATCAACGACTGGTGATCCGTCGTCACTCCAGTGTCGGTCTCGATTGAGTTGATCCCATTGTCCAAACCCGCTTCAAATGCGGGCAAGGTATTTTCCGGACGAATTCCACGTCCACCGCGATGTCCTTCCGCATCAATACCATCCAAATACGCAAGTTGCGCTGCGTCGCCGGCAGCCTTCTTCCGCGCTTCTTTCAACACGGCAGCCAAAAGATCAGGACGGTCTGAGATGATTCCATCCACGTGCTGTGCGAGAAGCGCACGCATGGTCTCCGTGTCGTCAACTGTCCAAGGAACTACGGCAAACCCGGCTGCCTGCAGGGCCTTGACATGAACGATTGCCGTCGGCTCTAACAAGGTTTCCTGTGCTGGAGAAAGCGTCGGAATGTATCGGTCCTGATGCTGCTTGGCATGAGCTGCGGCTCGCGTCATCAAGGCAAGAAAGGGGTCTTTCGTCATGGGAGGAACACTGGCATCCTGCGCAGCAGAGCGCAACCCGTGCAGCAGAAAGAAGACACAGAAAATCGCCGTCAGGCGACATATACTAGAAATCGCCTTTTCTCTGCACGTGTTCACTGAGCCGCTGTCACTATTCATTTTCTCAAGCATGGAAACATCTCCTATCGTACAAAAAAGAACACTACGGATGGAAAACCTGTGTGGGCTGAGCAAATCAGCTTACTCATGCCGCATCGCCTTCCTCATAGACATAACCTTTTGCAAGTTCAATGAAGTTGTCCAAATCCTTTGCCTTCCAATCTTCGCTTCTGTGTAACTCCTGGGCCAGCAGACTCGCTACCACAGGCGCCGCTTCGATGGCGGCGCGCGCATCAAGGAAGAGTGCGCGTGTACGCCGGGCAAGCACATCTTCCACAGTTCGCGCCATTTCATATCTAGCCGACCAAACGACCTCGCGCAGCCGAAAAGGTAGGCGCGGATGAAGAAGCGTATTTAAGGCGGCATCCTCGCTTGAAAGTGCGTGAAGCATGGGCAAATCAGATCCATACACACACTCCCACGCCGACGTCGTTGCAACGGACTCCGCAACCCAACCATGCAGCTTCAACTCCAGTGTCCGCGACAGCCGCTGGGGGAGTGAAGCAACCTCACAGGCGCGATCGATCGTATCCTGCCCCATGCGCCGATAGGTGGTCCACTTCCCTCCGGTAACTGTGACCAGGCCGGATTGCGAAACCAGGATTGTGTGATCTCTTGACAACTGCGACGTCTTGCCGCCGCCTTTGCGAACCAACGGCCGCAGGCCGGACCAGACGCTAAGTATCTCCGTGGCGTCAGGCGTTCGGCCAAAGTAGCGGGTAATATGGTCGAGAAGAAATTTCTTTTCCGAAAGATGCGCCCGCGGTTCGGTCGACGCGTGATCAACAGACTCATCCGTAGTCCCAACGATAGTGGCGCCATGCCAGGGAATAGCGAAGAGCACACGACCATCAGCCGTCTTGGGAATCATGAGCGCGGTATTTCCCGCCAAGAATGAATGCGGCAAAACGAAATGCGTGCCCTGGCTCAAGGCGAGCAAGGATCCGCGCGCCGCGCCATCCATGGCGAGAATATCCTCAGTGCAGACACCGCCGGCATTGATCAGTACCTTTGCTTGCAGGTCAAAGACGACGCCGTCTTCCCGGTCGCGCGCCTGGATGCCGATCACCTTGCCGCCGTGCCGCAGAAGGCCAGTTGCCTCCACATAGTTGATCGCGGTGCCGCCGAGGTCTTGAAAGGTGCGCAACAGAGAGATAGCATAGCGGGCATCGTCGAACTGCCCATCATGATAGAGAATGCCTCCGCGAAGGCCGTCTGCGATAAGTCCCGGCAGTCTTTCCAGCGTGCTGTTTCTTGAAAGAAACTCCGACCGCCCAAGTGACAACTTGCCCGAGAGCAGTTCATAAACCTTAAGTCCTAAACCATAATATGGAAGAGAGGAATAGGTGTATGCGGGAACGACAAAGGATAGATCGTGGCACAGGTGCGGCGCATTCCTCAACATATGGCCGCGCTCTCGCAAAGCATCCACAACAAGTGTGATGTTAAGCTGTTCGAGATAGCGAACGCCGCCATGCACGAGCTTTGTGCTGCGGCTTGAGGTTCCTTTGGCAAAGTCGAATCGCTCGACCAGCAGGGTGCGATAGCCACGGGAGGCAGCTTCAACCGCGGCGCCCAGGCCGCTGGCTCCGCCGCCGATCACCAGCACATCCCATGGCTCCATTTGCTGGCCTAACTGATGCAGAATTTCTGCTCTCATGGCTACACCTGTAACTTCCCGCTCGCTTCCCAGCCTTCGCAAAATTACAAAAGATTGGGCTTGGAAATCTCTGCACAAGTTGATGTTTTGAAAGGGCACGACTTCAGTCGTACCGGAAGTGCCGCAAAATCAGCTTTGGCTTTAGCCCCTGAGGAAATGCTCGGTTTGGGATAGATCTAAACCAGAGTCTCCCTTGAAGAAATAACTCCCGGGCAAAAATCCTCCCCACACGCCTTTGGGGGCATGCTTCCGTAGTCTGAATCGTTGTGCATCCAAAGTTGTGGCTGAACAGCCCAGACCGCCCTGAAGGCGAAGAAACTGAATGAAAAGTGTGCCAGCCACTCTAAGTGGCTGGCACACAAGTTTCGTGCAAATTAGTAGATGACCTTCAATCCGAACTGAACGATGCGCGGCTCAAAGGTGCCGGTCATTGTTCCGCCACCGATGCTGGTGGGCGCAGAGGTGTTGTTATCGGTACCGGAAACGGTGCCGCCGCCCGAGCCGCCCGGCAGATACAGGTTGGTATGGTTGAAGATGTTGTAGAGTTCCGACCGGAACTCCACCTTAACCCTCTCGATGGGGGTGTTGAACTTCTTGTTGAAGTCCAAATCCGTCTCATAGAAAGGCATCGTGCGGCCATAGTTCTTGGGCAAATTGCCGAACGGGCTCGATGGTCCGTTGGCGGCCAAGTTGCCAACATAGGTTGAAGGCAGCGTCAAGGCGTTGGCGTTGACGTATTGAACGTACCCGTTGGCGAGCTTCACTTTCCCTTGAGTATAGTGTGCTCCGGGAACGAGGTTGGGGCGATAGAGACTCATGCCGCGCCAGTTCTGGGTAAGCATCGGCGACACTTGATTGGCCGCAGCCGGTGTATACGTCAGGTTGAAAGGCGTGCCGCCCTGAACGGTGTTGATGCCGCTGATCTGCCATCCACCAATGATGGCATTTACCAAGCCATTGCTTCCAGCCAGATAGCGTTGTCCCTTGCCAACCGGAAGATCATAGACAAAGCTGGTGACATTAGCGATCGGCAGGTTGTAGTCCGACTGGCCGTAGTCGGCGTTGAGGTCATATCCATTCTGCGGGTCTGGCGTGTTGGCCTCAAGAGTAGATGAGGCATTATCCAGCGCGTGAGACCACGTGAAGGAGTTCAACAGGGTCAGGCCGGCGACAAAGCGCTGCTCGTAGCGGGCTTGGAGCGAATGATAGTGAGATTTGAAGCCGTTCAAAGCCTCAGTAATATCACCGTTGTTAAAGGAGTTTGCGGAATTATTCATCAGAGTTCCTCCCCAGTTCGGGAAAGGACGAGCCCAATTGTTGGCCGGGTTCTTCTGGTTGGCGTTGATGAAGCCCTGCAGATGAACGCCATGGTTACCCACATAGGCAATGTCAACCAGTATGTTCTTGGCCATGGTTTTCTGGATACTCAGGAAGTAACTTTCTGCGTAACCGTCCTTGGTATCTTTGGGGATATAGTCGATGTTGTCGGTGCCCGCGCTGAAGGTGGTGGCCAGCCCTGTGGGATAGCCAGAAGATAGCCTCTGGTAGCCAGTCGTGGAACCAAGACCAACGCCAGTTGCGGGTGTGGGGTTGATGACCGAGGTAAACATCGCGTTGGGAGCGTTGATGGCCAGCATATTACCCGAACCGGCGCGCCAGTAGTGGATAAAGCTGCTGCCGTAGCCACCGCGGATTGCAATGTTAGGCGTCAGCGCATAGGCAAAGCCTAGGCGCGGAGCATAGTCGCCCAGGGCGGGATTGACAAGGGTCTTGCCGTAGACGCCATTGCCGCTGAAGGGAGAAATACACGCAGCTGTGCCGCACAGCGGGGAGGAAGCGGTGCTGTAGCCAGGTGTCAGCGTCAACATAGTTCCCGTTGCCGGATTGAAGTTGGAAAGGGCGTTGTTGCGTTCCGAGTAAGGTGAACCATACTCCCAGCGCACGCCCAGATTCAGGGTCAGCTTGGAGTTGATCTTCCAGTCGTCCTGAGCATATAAGCTGTCCATGTTCTGGTGCAGGTGAGTGATCCAGTAAGTCGACAGAGAGTATTGGCCGCTTGCGCCAAAGAGAAAGTCGGCCCAGTAGGTGTCGGCAACGGCGCTTGTGCCGGTGGGACAATTGGCGGCGTTGGAAACTCCTCCAACCGTCGCCGGGCAAATGCTATAGCCCTTATTGAAGGTGAAGGAACCATAAAGCGGATTCGAGTCCTCAACTTCCATCCAGATGTACTCGAACTCATAGCCAAACTTGAGGGAGTGCTTGCCCTTGACCCAGGAGAAGTTGACCTTGGGGTCGAGGACTGACGGGTTCTGCCACTGTGGATTGGTGCTCTGGCGACCAAAGGAGGTAAAGCCGCCCGAGATGGCCATCGAAGGCAGGCCGCCTGAAACGCCGGCAATGGTTGGCAGGCCCGGGATCGCGCCTGAGGGGAACGAGCTGTCGCCGATCGCGAACGTCCACTTGCCGGCCTTGGTGCCGGAAAGCGCAAGGCGGGCGTCGACAACCTTGTTGCTGCCCATCGCATGGGTGTAGCCGAGCGAAGCCTGCCGATCGTGAATCAGGATTTCGCCGTTGGTCTGCATATCAATCGGCTCGGGCAGGAGGTTAAAGTTTTTGCCTGTCTCCTTGCGATCGCTGATTTTCAGGAACCAGGAGGTCCTGTCGCTCTGCTGGAAGTCCATGCGAAGGTCGCCCTTGTCGGCGTGATCGGTGAAGGGCTGGTTCAGAGCGCAGTTGTTCGTGGCCACGCCAGTTGTGGATAAACCGGAGGTTACCGTGCACTTCCCAGGCAGCGCGGTCGCGTACAACTTAGCGATCTTCAAGGCCGTCGGATCAATGTCAGGATTGGTGAGAATCGACGTGCCCGCTTTCAGGTAGGTGCCCGGAGCCCATGGATCCTGCACATTAACGGCCAGAATGCCGTTGAGTTCGTTGGTGGTGGGAACCGTCCCAACCACGGTGGGCGTGAGCGTCTGGCGGAATCCCTCGTAATCGAGGAAGTAGAAGAACTTGTTCTTCATGATCGGCCCGCCGAAATCCGCGCCGAACTGATTGCGATTGAAGGACGGCTTGAAAAACGGGTATTGAGTGCCGGTGACGGCATTGATGGAAACCGGCTTGATGTAGCCGAACGCATTCAGATCTGTATTGCGAATGAACTCGTAGAGTGTGGTGTGGAATTGGTTGCTGCCGCTCTTGGTAGCAACGTTGATGGTGGCGCCGGAGGAGCGGCCGTACTCGGCGCTCTCATTGTTGGTCACCACTTCAAACTGGGCGATGGAATCGGGCGGAGGAGCGATGATCTGGTTGTCGAAACCCTGGTTGCTCTCGCCATAGGCGTTGTTGTCCATGCCGTCCAGCATGAAGTTGTTGAACATACTGCGCTGGCCGTTGACGTTAAACGATCCGGCGCGCGTCAGGCTGGTGACCGCGGTGGTCGTCGCATCGGCGGGCGCAGGACGCGCGCCGGTGACGTAATCCACCAGGTCGGAATAGTTTCTGCTAACCAGCGGCAGAGCTTCAGTTTGGGCCTCGGTGACCGTCTGGCCACGCTGGCTGGATTCAGTTTCAAGTTGGAGCGTAACACCTGTGACTTCGACTGTGGTCTGGGCTGTGCCGATCCTCATGATCAGGTCGATGCGGACACGCGCGCCGACCGAGATGGTGATCTCTTTGGCAACAGCATCGGCAAAACCAGTAGCCTTTGCTCTGACTGTATAGGTGCCAAAGCGAAGGGACGGAACTTCATAGTCGCCCGAGCCATTCGACGTAACGTTGGTGACAATTCCGGTCGCATTGTTGGTGACCGCGACGTTCACGTTGGGAATCGCGGCCCCACTGGAGTCGTGAATGGTTCCCACCAGGCTTCCATTCTCATACTGGGCAAAGGCTCCCAGTGCCGGAAGAAAGAACAAAAGCGCCAAGCCCAGGCGAATCCACCCTGAAATGCTCGCTCGTTGTCCTGTATACCGATTCATCGAAATCATACTGCCTCCCAAAGATTCTGAATCACAAGTGCCTTCCAAACATTCTTAACCATTGTGGTTAAGACTCTGTTAAGGCTCCCCCAAGAATACGGTCAAGGCTTCTAAAAAAGAAAAAATCCACCCCCAAATGCATACCTACACCTCCCCGGGAGAGCGTTGTCGCTCAACGAACAGGATTGGGCTCGCATTTGGCGGTGGATTTCTCTTGTTCCTCTTCCGCCTAAGCAACCTAGCAACTCTGCACTGCAAGTGTCAAGAAAAAACTGGCTCAGTTCGGGCCTTACCGGAGAACAGGCCGTCAATCGGGAGCAGCCAGTTCTCCGGCGACAGGCTGCAACTGTGGCTTCCAACATCCTTGATCTCCCCGACTTGAATTCCACGGTGCTCAACTTACTGCTCCCTTCACTGTTTGGGCTTTCTCCCCTGCCGCTCGGCGCCCTCATTCCGTATCGGGGTTGGGCAGGATGATGTCGCGAATCATGCCATTCATCTCGGCGCAGGAGGCGATAAAGCCGCGCAGCGTTCTCCGCGTGGCGCCAAAGCTGTCAAACTCCTCATGCGATAAGCCGTTCTCGGTGTAGG
>Ga0224531_1000343_pt1 | contig 24771 bp, 19 predicted proteins | sample CBST100metaG_FD_179876 | JGI IMG/M metagenome (GOLD analysis project Ga0224531, IMG submission 179876) | Peat soil microbial communities from Stordalen Mire, Sweden - C.B.S.T100 | ecosystem: Environmental > Terrestrial > Soil > Wetlands > Peat | place: Sweden: Norrbotten County, Stordalen Mire...
GATCAGGCCACGCGAGGGATCAACGGCGCGCTGCAGCCACCGCTCCGCCACCGTGTCCAGGAACGGCAGGCGCGGCGGGACGCTGCATAGCTTCATCGGCCCTCGCCGAGCGCGCGCAACCCCAGGGAATGCTCGGCCTCGGCCAGATCGGCCGGCCTGGACAGATGGTACCACAGACCGTCATGCACCACGGCGCGCAACCGGCGCTTCGCCATGGCCCGGTCCCACGGCAGGTTCATGCTGAACGGGCCGTCCGGTGCGTCGGCGAACAGGGCGGGACCGACGAGCTGGATGCCAGCGTAGACGTAGGGAACAATCTCCCGCTCGCGCCGCCGCCGAACCACGCCGAGATTGTCCACGGCGAAGTCGCCGGCGCCGATGTCGGACTCCACCTGGGTGGTGCGATGCACCAGCAGCACGGCGTCCGCGGCCGCGTCGTCCCAGGCGGCGGCGACGCGTTGCAGCGCCGGGGTCGGGCCGTCCAGCCAGAACGAGTCGCCGTTCACCACGAAGAACGGGTCCTGACCCAGTGCGTCGAGGCAGGCGCGCACGGCGCCACCGGTGTCGAGCAGCTCCTGCTCGCGGCAGAGGATGGTACGCGGCCCCCCGGTACGGGCGGCCAGATGGGCCGCGACCCGGTCGGCCTGCCAATGCAGGTTCACCAGCACCGTCTGCACGCCCGCCATCAGCAGGCGGTCGAGCGCATGATCGAGCAGCGCGCGTCCGGCCAGCGGCAGCAGTGGCTTGGCGGTGAAATCGGTGAGCGGGCGCATGCGGGTGCCGAGGCCAGCAGCCAGCAGCATGGCGGTATGCGGCTGTATCATGCGAGGGTTCTTATCCTTTCTCCCCAGCCTGACAGCACGGCACGCCTGGTTTCGGCGCCGGTGGGCTGCAGGGCGATGGTCAACGCGTCGTCTGGACGCAGCGCGCCGAGTCGGTCGGGCCACTCCACCAGCACAACATCCGCCCGCGCCTCCGCCCAGTCCAGTTCCGCCAGCTCGGCGGAGTCGCCCAGGCGCCAGAGATCGAAATGGTGGGCACGGAAGGACGGCAGATCGTAGGTCTGCACCAGGGTGTAGCTGGGGCTGGGCACCTCCAGCGCCGGGTCGGCGGCGGCGGCGCGCAGGAAGGCGCGGGCGAACGCGCTTTTGCCGGCGCCGAGCGGGCCTTCCAGCAGGATGGCGTCGCCGGCGCGCGCCGCACGGGCGACCCGCCCGGCCAGTGCCGCGGTGGCCGCGAGATCGGGCAGATCGAGCACAAGGGAGGCGGTCGGAGCGGACATGGCAGGCACTCTGCCGCAGTCCGGCGGGGGACCACAACAGGCGGCGTTCTCACCGGCGATTAGCTGACGCCGGCCTCGGTCCGGACGGATTCAGGCTGCTGTGGGGCATGGCTGCCGGGTTGCTCGCAGCAATGGCAGCCTGACTATGTTCCCTGTTCGTGCCACGAAGCGTGCTATCCTGTCCGTTCTATGGCGTGACCCCGTTGGGAATCCCTTATGAGTCACATGCCGCGCGGGCCACAGGTTCTCTCCGGCCAACGTGGCGGTCGGGCTCCATATCGCGCGCAGACGGCTGAGCCGCGGTCGTTTCAGCGTCGGCGCGATTGCCAGGATTCGACGAGGATCGGCAGGCCGGTACCCAGCAGGATCAGCAGGCCCACGGCCACCTTGTTCCAGTATGAGGGTACGCCGAGCAGCAGCAATGAGGTGTTGATGACCGTGACCAGCGCCACGCCGAGCAACGTCCCACACACCGTGCCGTAACCGCCGCTGACGCGCGCACCGCCGAGCACGACGGCGGCAATCACGTTGAGCTCCGTGCCGACGATGTCGAACGGGTTGGCGGTGCGCACCTCGGCGGCGTGCAAGACGCCGGCCAGCCCGGCGAGCGTGCCGGCCAGCACGTACACCGCCAGCTTGATGCGCACCACGGAGATGCCCAGGCGCTGTGCCGCCAGTTCCGAGCCACCCAGTGCGTATACTTTGCGCCCCCATACCGTGGCCCGCAGCAGCACGGCCATCAGGATCGCCGCGCCCACCAGAATCAAGAACGATGCCGGCAGCGAATAGGTCACGCCGGTAGTTGCCCGGATCTGAAACAGCAGCGTATTGCCGAACGCCACCATCGAGGGAGGGATGTTGACGATGTAGGTGGTGCCGAGCAGGGTTAGCAGCGCACCGCGAAACAGGCTGAGCGTACCGAGCGTAACGATGAAGGTGGGGAGCTCAAGCCCGGCAATCAGCACGCCGTTCACCAGCCCCAGGGCCCCGCCGATCGCGCTGCCGATGACCAGCATCGCGAGCATCGACATATCGGTGCCAAGCGCAAGCTTCAGCGTGCCGTACATGGCGAACGCGGCGATCGCCGTGAAGGAGACGTCGATGCCGCCGGCGATCAGCACCAGCACCACGCCCAGCGCCATCACGCCGTTGACCAGGCAGTTGCGGGCCAGATCGAACAGATTGGCCACCGAAAGAATCTGCGGATTGGCAATACCGAGCGCCAGAAACAGCGCCACGGCCGTCAGTGCGGCCACGCCGTCAGTGGAGCTCAGCAGCCGCCGCGATACCAGGCAGCGCGGCACGACGAGCGTACTCATGCGGCCCCCACCCCGGCGGCGATCTCCGCCGCCAGTGCCGCGACGTTCAGCGTCGCCGCGTCGTGCTCGGCTACCAGCCGGCCCGCCGCCATCACCAACACGCGGTGGCTCAATGCCGCCACCTCCGGCAGATCGTCCGCGAGCAGGAGCATGGCCGTGCCGCGCCGGCTGAGCTGCAGCAACAATTCGTGGATCTCCCGCTTCGAGCCGATATCGATGCCCACCGTGGGGCCGTTGAGGATAATCATTCGGGGCGAGCGTTCGATCCAGCGCGCCAGCACCACGCGTTGCTGGTTGCCGCCGGATAGCCGTTGCACCGGAACGCCGATGTTGGCAGCGCGAATGCGCAGGTCCTGCATGATGCCGCGGGCGGCGCGGGCCTGCGCACGCAGATCGAGCCAGCCCAAGGCGCGCTGGTAGCTTGCCAGGTTCGCCGCCCCGATGTTGTCGCCGATGGAACGCTCGAAGAACAGCCCCTCGCTCAGCCGGTCCTCCGGCAACAGGGCGATGCCCCGTGCCAAGGCCGTTTCCACGCTATCGAGCCGCACCGTCTCGCCGAGGATGCGAATCTCGCCCGCGTCCGCCGGCGCCATGCCGAACAGGGCCAGGCTCAGCTCCCGCTGGCCCGAACCGCGCAGTCCTACGAGGGCAACGATCTCTCCCTCGCGGATGTCGAAACTGATATCGTCAAAGGCACGGCGGCGGCGCAATCCGCGTACGCTCAGGAACGTACGGGCCATCGCCGCCAGCGGATGCGCCAGCCGTTCCTCCGCCAGCAGGCGGCCGGTCATCGCTTGGGCCAGATGACGCGGATCGAACGCCTCGGCGGGGCCCGAGGCCGTCACCACACCGTCACGGAACACCGTGATGGTGTCGCAGATCTCGAAGATTTCCTCCAGTTTGTGGCTGACGAAGATGAACGAGACGCCATCGGTCCGCAGCGCGCGGACCAGAGTAAACAGACGTTGCACGTCGTCATGCGCCAGCGCGGTGGTGGGCTCATCCATCACGATGATGCGGGCATTCGCCGCCAGCGCGCGGGCAATCGCCACGAGCTGCTTCTGGGCGACGGTCAGCTTTTCCACGCGGACATCAAGATCAATCGTCACGCCCATACGCGCGATGGTGCGCTCCACCACGGCGCGCCACGCCTGCCAATGGGCGACTCGTTCGCCGGCCCGCACCGTGCGCAGGAAGGCGATGTTCTCCAGCACCGTCAGATTCGGGAACAGCACCAGATCCTGGTAGATCACGCACAGTCCAAGATCGATCGCACGTTGTGCCGCGTCGGCCGCTAAACTTTCGCCCAGCAGTCGCACCTCGCCGCCATCACGCCCCAGTACCCCGGAGACGATCTTGATCAGGGTGGACTTCCCCGAGCCGTTCTCGCCTGCCAGGCACCGAACCTCGCCGCGTCGCAGAGTGAGCGACACATCGTTGAGAACGCGGTTCGCCCCGAACGATTTCGAGACGTGCACCACCTCCAGCACGACCTCGTCCGCGGGGGCGGACGAGGCGGCCGGCGTCACTGCGGACACGACACAAGCATCAGAAGCTATAATCTTTCATGTTTTCCTTCGTCACATCCACCCAGGCCTTGCCGTACACGACCTTGCCGACCAGATGGACCTTCTCGTAGCCAGTGACGCCAAGGTTCATACCTTCGGTCACTTTCTCGCCCTTCAGCAAAATCAGGGCGAGCTTGTTCATGACATAGCCAGCCAGCGACGGATCCCAGAAGGAGATCATGCTCACCGAGCCGGATTGCAGATACTTGCCGGACACCGACACCAGGCTGGTACCAACGACGGCGATCTTGCCCTGCAGCCCGGCCTCCTCGATCGCCAAGCCGATGCCGGCCGTATCGGTGGCGGCGCTGCCCTGGATCGCCTTGAGGTTGGGATAGGTCCGCAGCAACTCCTTGGTCTTGGCGTAGGCGGTCTGCTGGTCCTCGTTGCTTTCGATCCGCTCCGTCACCAGCTTCATCTTCGGGTACTTCGTCTTTTGCAGCGCGATCGCCCCGTCGGCCCACTGGTTGTGCGACTTGGCGGTAAGATGGCCGACGAAGATGGCGTATTCGCCCTCGCCGTTCGTGCGCGTGGCCATCGCCTCCATCAGATGCTCGCCATACGCGACGTTGTCGAACGCCTCGATGTCGTGGTCCACGTTCTGCAGGTCGGCGCCTTCGTGACCGATCACCACAATCTTGCGCGACATCGCCCGCTTGAGCACCGGCTCCAGCGTCTCGGGCGAGTTGGGCACGACGCAGATTGCATTCACCCGCTTGGCGATCAGGTCCTGGATCATCTGCACCTGCAGCGCAGCGTCGGCCTGCGGCGGACCCATCTCCTCGGTGGTCACTTCGGGATTATCGGTGGCGAACTTGCGTACGCCCTGTTCCATGCGGTCGAACCACTGCACGCCCATCAGCTTGACGACCGTAACGATGTGCTGCTTCGCCGCAGCCTGGGCCAGCGGGCTTGTCGCGCCCAGGGCGGCCGCCCCGATCACGCCTCCGCAAGCCTGTAGAAGTGTGCGTCTGTTCATGAATGTTCCCCTTTACAGGTGCCGCTCAGTCTCCGTCCACCGCCAGCGGAAGCGCCTTCATCAAGTCCTTGGTCCGTTCGTACAATTGCCGGTAAAGCGCGAATTGCCGATCGTAGCGTGACTTGCGTGACGCTTCGGGCCGTACGGTGCCGTTGCTTGGGTTCCAACCCTGCACATCCGCCGCCGAGGCAGCGCCGACGGCGATCGCCGCCAGCATGGCATCGCCGAACGAGGCGCCGATCGTGTGCGTAGGCAGGATCTGTTCGATGCCGCAAATGTCGGAGGTGGCCTGCAGCCACACCGGGTTGTGTACGCCACCGCCCACCGCCACCACCCGGCGCGGCGCATACCCGGCCTCGCTATAGGCCGACAGAAGATGCCGCACGCCGCAGGCGATGCCTTCCAACACGGCGCGGAACAGGTGGGCGCGCGTATGCGCCAGCGTCAGGCCAAACACGCAACCCTTGGCGTACGGGTCGTGCAGGGGCGTCCGCTCGCCGGAAAAATACGGCAGCACCAGCAAGCCGTCCGCGCCCGGCGGAATAACCGCCGCCTCGCGCGTCAGCGCCGGAATGCCCTCGTTGCCGGAAAGCTCCCGCGCGAGCTGGTCCTGGAACCAGTGGGTCAGCGTGCCGCTGGTGGCCAACCCGGCGGCCGAAGCGTGCAGGCCCGGCATGATCCAGGGCTGGTACCACAGCCGCGGGTCTCGCACCGGGGTGGGCGTGACCAGAATAGTGAAGATGGTGGAACCGTACATCAGCATGAGGTCGCCGGGCGCGTGCACGCCGATGCTGAATGCTTCCGCCGCGGCATCGATGGTACCGGCGATGACCGGCGTACCGACGGCCAGCCCGGTCTGCGCCGCCGCCCGTTGCGTGACCGTCCCCACCACCTCGGTGGTCTCGGCCAGCCGTGGCAGGCGGCTGGTTTCGATGATGCCGGCGGCCAGCTCCTCGCTCCAGCAACGCCGGCGCACATCGTAGAGCGGGGTGAAACCACCGGCACTGTAATGGTCGATCACCACCTCGCCGGTGAGCCGTTGCACCAGGTACGACGTCGACGTGACGATATGGGCGGCCTTGGCATAGATCTCCGGTCGATGGCGCTGCAGCCAGAGAATCTTCGGCCCCACCGATTGCGACGTGAGTTTCGCAGCGCCGATCTCGATCAACCGCGACTCGCCGATCTGTCGCGTCAGTTCGTCGATCTCGGCCGCGGCGCGCGTGTCCACGCCATAGAGCACCGCGTTCATCAGCGCCGTGCCATCGGCGTCGACCGGCAGCATGCACGGCCCGATGGCGCTGGCACCGACAGCCTTCACCGCCGTCGCGGGCAGCCGCGTGGCCGCGAGCAACTCCATGGTGATGCTGGCGAACTCGCCCCACCAGTCCTGCTCCGGCCGGTGCTCGGCCCAGCCCGGCTGCGGCACCAACATCTGGTGCGGACGCACCGCCGTGGCCAGCAAGCGTCCGCCGGCGTCCACCAGCACGCCCTTCGATTGGTAGGTGCCGATATCGACGCCGAGGAACGCGCTCATGCTTCGCTCTGGTCCCGATCCAGCGTGAAGCCGGTGTCGATACCATGGATGGCGTGCGCCAGCAGCTCCGCGAGCTGCTGCAAATCGGCAGGATCGCACGTCTCGACCTGCGAGTGCGAGTAGCGCATGGGGAAACCCATGTCGATACAGGCGACGCCGTGGTGCACGAGCTGCACATAGGCGTTATCGGTCAACACGCCGACCGTGGCGGCGCGCTGCAACGGGATGCCGTGCCGGCTGGCCGTCTGCTCGAACAGATGGACCAGGGCTGGATGCGGGATCAGCCCATTCAGCGTGCCGCGGCCATGGAAGTTATAGAGGCTCATGCCCGGCCCGCCGCCCAGCCGCACATCGCCGCGTCCGGCGAGGTCCGGCGTGTCGGTAGCCAGAATCAGGTCGAGTTGGATGCCGATGTCCGGCTGCAATTCCTGCGCCGCCACCACCGCGCCGCGCAGGTTGAACTCCTCCTGCACCGTGAACACGCAATGGACCGTGGCCGCCGGCCGACGGTCGTGCAGCATGCGGGCGACTGTCGTCAACACCGCGCAGCCAGCGCGGTCGTCAACCGAGGTTCCGGCGACGCGGCCACCGGCCAACTCAATGGCACGTGGCTCATACACGACCGGCGTGCCGATATCGATGCCGAGCGTCCGCACCTCCGCCGCATCGGCGGCACCGACGTCGATGAACAGCTCGGCGTATGGGACAACCTTGTATTTCTCCTCCGGCGGCGTCGCATGGTGGCTCTTGTTGGCAATCACGCCGAGCCGATCACGGCCCTCGCCGATGCAGCAGAGCACCACTGCGCCGGCCAGCACCTTCTCCGGCACGCCGCCCATCCGCTCCACCCGCAGCAGTCCGTTCTGTTCAACCTTGCGCACGATCAGGCCAAGCTGGTCCATGTGGGTGAACAGCATCACCGAGGGCGCGTCGGCCTTGCCGCCGGGCAAGGTGAAAATGAGATTGCCGGCGCGATCCGTGCGCGGTGCTACGCCGAGATCGGCCAGCCCGGACTTCAGCTTTCGCCGGACACGGCCTTCGGAACCGCTCAGGCCGGGCGTTTGCATCAACTCCAACAGCAGGGCCTTCAGCGACTGAGTCATGTGAACATCCTTCGAAACGTGGTCAGCCCCGCGCCAAGTGCCGCCTTCATCACCATCACCAGGATCAACAGCCCGCCGAACAGCAGGTCGCGCGCAAAGGTGTTGAGTGAAAGGAACTGCAATCCGCTCTGCAGAAGCTGCAATGTCAGCACCGCGAGCACGATGCCACCGACCGAGCCAAAGCCGCCGTTCGGATCGACCCCGGCGAGAATGTTGATGAGGATGACGAACAACAGATAGGAACCGCCATAGTCGGCGTTCGCCGAATTGACCCGTGACAGCACCACTAACCCCGCCACCGTAGAGAGCACGCCGGCGAGCAGATACGTGCGCACAATCAGCCGCCGGGTGGAAAGTCCGGCGTAGCGCGCGGCCAACGGGTTGGTACCGAGCAAGCGCAACTCGACGCCGAAGCGGGTGGCCTGCAAGACGTAGGCAACCAGCAATGCCGCGCCGGCAAACACCAGCAGCGGCACCGGCACGACACCGAATATCGTCGAATCACCAAGATCGCTGAGCCAGTCCGGCAGACCCGTGACCACGTGGCCGTGGGTCAGCACGATGGCAGCCCCGCCGAGCAACTGCATGGTCGCCAGCGTGGCCAGGATTGCCGGCAGGCGACAGAACGCGATCAAGCCGCCATTGGCGAGCCCGGCAACAACGCCAACCAACAGGGCCGCCGGCAACGCCGCCCAGGCCGGCGCGCCCGGCGTGGTCATCAGCAACGCCGCGACGATGGAAGCAAGGTTGGCAGTGGCGACCACCGAGAGGTCGATGCCGCCACTCAGCATGGCCGGGAGCATGGCCAGCGACAACAGGCCGAACTCCGGCAGTTGCACCGCCATCGATCCCAGATTGTCGAGAGACAGAAAGCTCCACGACGAGGCGAGACCCAGGCCGAACGCGATCACCAGCGTAAACCCGGAGAGCCCTGCCAGATGGATGCGTGCGGCGGTGCTGCGGTCGATTTTCTCAGCCATGCCACGACTCGCGGACGACGGAGGAGCCGCGCCGCCATGCTTCGCCAATGCAATCAGTGATGCGGTTCATCACCAACCCCAGCGTCGTCTTTGGCTGCCAGATCGTTCCCGAGCCAAGGCATGCGCCTGTTCCCTTCCGCTCGTTGCGCGGACCGACACGCACCATAGCCCTTGCTTGTTGGTAGTCAACCAAATCCGGACATATATGCACGCCATAATGTGCTTATTTGTTGTGTTTTGTCTGCACATGCCGTAGGCAGACGCCGGACAGAGAAAGAAACCAGCTACCGATGACAGACGACCCCGGCCAGCGAATGGAGCACCCCGAGCGCTCTGGCGAGACGTTGCCGCGGGACGAGCGGTGGAGCGTGCCGCTCGCACCGCCAGCGGCACGCCGACAGGCATTGCATCAACTGATCGAGCAACGCCGCTTCGTAACCGTGACCGACGTCGCCCGCGAGATCGGCATCTCCGACATGACGGTACGGCGTGACCTCGAAATTCTGGAGCGCGAGGGCAAAGTGTGCCGCTCGCACGGCGGTGCGGTGCCCGCGCTCAAGGAAGAGGTGGAGCCCTCGTTCGCCGCCCGCCGCGACCTGCATGCCACCGCCAAACGCGCGATCGCCCGCGCCGCCGCCGAACTGGTCGGGCCGCGGGAAGTGGTGGGGCTGGATGTCGGTTCGACGGTGGCTGCGCTGGCCGCCGAACTGCGCAACCGCGCCGGGCTGAGCGTGGTGACCAACAGCATTCAGGCGGTGGTCGCCATGACCAGCCAGGTGCAGGCGGATGTCTATATTCTGGGGGGGCAGTTGCGGCCGCTTGAGGGCTCGCTGTGTGGCCGCATCGCCCGTCAGCAGATGCGCCAACACTGGCTGAACAAGGTGTTTATCGGCATCGCCGGCATCGATACGGATGGTGTCTTCGACTACTCGATGGAAGAGGCCGACGTGAAGACCACCTTCATGGAACGCGCCACCGAGGTCATTCTGCTGTGCGACGCCAGCAAGCTCGGCCACCATTCCTTGGTGAAGGTTTGCGGCTTCGACACCATCAACACGCTGGTGACGGACGCTCCGCCGTCCGCCGCGCTGCAGGCGGCGCTGGATCGGCACAAGGTGCGGGTCATCGTCGCCAGCAGCGCCGAAATGGACCTGCCGGCCGTCGGCTGAGGTGGCGCGGCGGCGAAGGCTGCGAGATCAAAGGAGACCACGAATGCTGTTCGATTTCTTCCGGGGCCGAGCCAAGGCGGTGATTGGCATGGTGCACATCCCGGCGCTGCCCGGCACCCCGCTCTACGACGAGCGTGGCGGCATGAACAAGCTGATCGACTCCGCCGGCGCCGACGTCCTGGCGCTGCAGGCGGGCGGCATCGATGCGGTGATGTTCGGCAACGAAAACGACCGGCCGTATTCGCTGAAGGCACCGCCGGCATCCATCGCCGCGATGAGTGCCGTCATCGCCGCGCTCAAGCCGACGCTGAAGGTGCCGTTCGGCGTGAACTACCTCTGGGACCCAGTGGCCAGCGTGGCGATTGCCGCGGCGACTGGCGGACAGTTCGTGCGTGAAATCTTCACCGGCGTCTACGCCTCGGACATGGGACTGTGGGTGCCGGACTGCGACGGCGCCTTGCACACGCGGCGTGCCCTTAACATACCGGATCTGAAGCTGCTGTTCAACATCAACGCCGAATTCGCCGCCTCGCTGGACACCCGCCCAATCGAGTTGCGGGCCCAAAGCGCCGTATTCTCCTCGCTCGCCGATGCGATCCTGGTCTCCGGCCCGATTACCGGCCAGTCCGTCGATCAGTCTGCTCTGCGCAAGGTGCGCGAAGCGGTACAGAACGTTCCTGTGTTCGCCAACACCGGCGTCAAACCCGAGAACGTCGCTGATGTCCTGGCGCTGGCTGACGGCTGCGTTGTTGGCACCTACTTCAAAGTGGACGGCAACACCTGGAACCCGGTGGACCCGGCACGGGTGAAGCGCTTCATGGACCGCGTGGCGGCGCTGCGCTAAAATACCATCTTATCAAGTAGAATTACAAGGCGACCCACGAGCCGTTGGATTTTCTCGTAAGACTAGCCTCGAACGGTTTCGTTCAGAACGAAACCGTTCGAGGCAGAGCCCGCTCCGACTTACGGCTACGTCTGCCCACGTCACCGCAATAGGGTGACTCGCCGCTCACCGTCCCCTGACACGGAGAACCCGACGTGCCCCGTCGGTTTCCGCGAGAGATCGACATTGCCTCTGATTGGCACGGTGTCGGCTTCGCATTGACTCGGCAAAGAGAACAGGTGGCCCTCGGTGGCGTGGACGTTGAAAACGATCAACCCATGTCCCTCGGTTCCGGAAGACAAAAGCCGCACGAGGTCTCTGAGAGCTTCCTCGCTATCGCATCGGGTCGCGAGGCGCTGGGCAACGTAACCTGCTCCCACGATGACAGCCACAATGGCCAGAACAGCCAAGCCCCGCCGTCCCATCCCTTTGCGTTCCCTTTACCGTATTCCCGCGACACTCTGCGGCAGCGCGCGTGTACTCCAATCGCCGCCGAGCGCTTCGATCAGCTTGGCACTAGCCGTGAGCCGGTTCTGCTGCACCCCCAGAGCCGTCTCCTCGTTGCTGAGGGCGGTCGCCTGAGCGATGACAACGGTGGTGTAGCTCGTCGTGCCGGCCCGATACTCATTGAGCGCAATGTCCACCGCGTGGCGCGCCAGGACGACCGCTTCCGCCTGCGCTTCGGACTGCTCCTCAAGGATTCGCAGGTCCGAGAGTTCGTCTTCGACGTCATGGAAGGCAGTCAGCACGGTCTGTCGGTAATCCGCGACACTCTGGTCGTAAGCGGCGCGCGCGGCTGCCACTTCGGCACCGCGGGCGCCCCCGTCCACCACGGTCTGGCTGGCCGAGGCAGCTACAGACCAGACCTGGTTGGAGGCCGAGATCAGCGAGCCGAGCGCCCCGGCATAGCCGAACGTGCCGGAAAGGCTAATGGTCGGGTAATAGGCCGCCACCTGCACGCCGATGAGCGCGTTCTCCTGCTGCATGGTCCGCTCCGCCTCGGCAATGTCGGGACGCCGTTCCAGCAACTCCGATGGCAGCGTGAGCGGCACGTCAGGCACCATCGCCGCCAGCTTCCCGGGTGGGATGGTCACGTCGATCGGTGTCTTGCCAACCAGCAGAGCGATGGCGTGTTCGTACTGGGCGCGCGTCTCCCGCGCGGCAATGGCGGAAGCGCGCGTGGTCTGCAGTTGCGTCTGCGCCGTGATGACGTCGGAACGGGCAGCCACCCCGGCAGCATATTGGTTTTCCGTAATGCTGAGGCTGCGCTCATAGGCGGCCACCGTGTCCTCCAGCAGGCGTTCCAGCGAATCCTGGTAGCGAAGCGCGAAATAATCGGTCACCAGCTCGGCCTGCGCCGAAAGGGTGAGCGAGGCGAGTTCCGCCGCGCTGGCCTGAGCACTGGCAACATCGCTCTCCACCTGCCGGTGCACTTTGCCCCACAGGTCGATCTCCCAGCTTGCGGAAACTTCCGCGGCGTTCGTGGCAGTTGTCTTGCCCTCGGTCCGTTCCCGGCCCAGGCTTGGCGTCGCCGAGAGTGTGGGAAACAGCTCCGACCGCGCCTCGCGCACCACGGCCTGCGCCTGCCGGTAAGCAGCCTCATAGGCCTTAAGGTTCTGGTTGCTGATGGCAACCTGCGCCACCAAAGCATCGAGCACGGGGTCGTCGTAGACGTGCCACCACGCCCCTCGACGTGCTGCATCCCCGGGCTGCGCCAGCTTCCAGCCGACCGGCGCTTCCTTGAAGGCGATAGGGACCGGCGTGTCGGGCCTGTGGTAGTCCGGCCCAACGGTGCAGGCCGTCACCGCCAGAAACGCGGCCGCCATCGCCAGCCGTCGCCAGGGGCGCGTCATGCGGACGTTTCGGGCAGCACCACGCCAGGGAACAGACGCCGCCAGAGACGCTTCGCATGGTGCCGGAAACGATCGAGACAGAGATAGACCACCGGCGTCGTGTAGAGAGTCAGCACCTGACTCACAATCAGCCCGCCGATGATGGAAATGCCAAGCGGGCGCCGCAGCTCCGCCCCCATGCCGCCATCCACCGCGAGCGGAACTGCGCCGAGCAGCGCCGCCAGGGTGGTCATCATGATCGGACGGAACCGCATCAGGCAGGCGCGGTAGATCGCCTCCCGTGGGGCGAGCCCCTGCTCCCGCTCTAACTGCAACGCAAAGTCCACCATCATGATGGCATTCTTCTTCACGATGCCGATCAGCAGGAACACCCCGATCAGCGCGATGACACTGAATTCCATGCCGGCCAACTGCAGTGCCAGCACGGCGCCCACCCCCGCCGATGGCAGCGTGGAGATGATCGTCAGCGGGTGCACGTAGCTCTCGTAGAGCACGCCAAGGACGATGTAGACGGTGAGCAGCGCCGCCGCGATCAGCAACGGCATGGTCGAGATGGTCGCCTGGAACGTGCCGGCGCTGCCGGCGAAGCTGCTGCGGACCGAGACCGGCATATGAATCTCCTGCACCGCCTTGTCGATGGCCACGGTGGCGTCGCTCAGCACATGACCGGGTGCGAGGTTGAACGAGATGGTGGTCGCCGCCGACTGGCCCTGGTGGTTCACCTGCACCGGTGTGGTCGCATCGCGCAGACGCGCGAAGGCGGCAAGCGGGATCATGGTGGACTGGCTGGTACTCACGGCCGCGCCGCTGGAGGCAGTACCGCTGCTGGTGGCGATGGAATTGGTCGCCGCGTTGCTCGCTGATTGGGCGCTGGTGCTGGTCGTGCTGGAGGAAGATGTCACTGTGCCGGTGACGGCGTTGGTCTTGTCGGTGCCACTGGCCGATTCTCCGGAGGTGCTGACATAGATGCTATTGAGCGAGTCGGGTTCCTCCAGGTAGCGCGGCGCCAATTCCATGACGACATGGTACTGGTTCTGCTCCTTGTAGATGGTGGAAACCTCCCGCTGCCCGAAGGCATCATAGAGCGTGGCGTCGATGCCGCTCGGCGTCAGGCCGTAGCGCGCGGCGCTTGCGCGGTCGATCTCCAGCCGCGTCTCCAATCCGCCACTCTGCTCGTCGGAGGTGACGTCGGCGAGCACCGGGCTGCGTTTGAGCGCGGCGAGTAGTTTCGGGCCCCATTCGCGCAACTCTGCCGTGGTGTCGGCCTGCAGCGTGTACTGGAACTGCGCGAAGCTCATGCGCCCGCCGATGAATAGGTCCTGCATCGGGAACATCATCAGCCGGCCGCCGGGAATGACGGCGAGCTTGGAGCGCAGCCGGTTCATCACCTCGAAGGCGCTGGCATTCCGCTCCGCGAGCGGTTTGAGGGTGACGAAAACCTGCGCCTCGTTGGTGCTGCGCCCGCCGGTGAAGCCGGTCACCGTCTGCACCGCCGGATCGGCCTGCACGATCGCTTGCGCCTGCGCCAGTTTCTGCCGCATGGCCTGGAACGAGGTGCTCTGGTCGGCAATGATGCCACCCATCATCAGCCCGCCGTCCTGCTGCGGGAACAGGCCCTTCGGCACGGCCACGAACAGCAGCACGTTCAGCCCGATGGTCAGCAGCAGCGACAGCATCACCAGCACCGGATGGTCGAGCGTCCGCCGCAGCGTCCGGTCATAGAGGTGTTGCAGCCCCTCGATGGCGGCGGCAACCCAGCGCGCGAGCCGACCCGGTGCTTTCGCCCTGTCTTGGCGCAGCAGCTCGGCACACAGCATGGGTGCCGTGGTGAGCGCCAGCACCAGCGAGATGGCGATCGCCAGAGAGAGGACGATGGCGAACTCCCGGAATAGTCGCCCGACGATGCCGCCGAGCAGCAGAATCGGCAGGAACACGGCAACCAGCGAGGCACTCATGGAAAGCACGGTGAAGCCAACCTCCCGTGCGCCGAGCAGCGCCGCCTGCAGGCGCGACATGCCGGCCTCAAGATGGCGGCTGATGTTCTCCAGTACCACGATGGCGTCGTCGACCACGAACCCGGAGGCCACCGTCAGCGCCATCAACGAGAGATTGTCCAGGCTGTAACCGAGCAGGTACATGGCGCCGAAGGTGCCGAGCAGCGAGATCGGTACGGTCACGCTTGGAATCAGCGTGGCGCGCGCGCTCTGCAGAAACAGCCAGACCACGAAGATGACCAGAACGACCGAGATCATCAGCGTCCATTCGGTGTGCTGAAGTGAAGCGCGGATCGTGCTGCTCCGGTCGCCGGAAAGGCCGAGTTGCACATCGCCGGGCAGCGCCGCGCGCAACTGGGGCAGTACCGCCTTCACGCGGTCCACCGTCTCGACGATGTTGCCGCCGGGCTGTTTGAACAGCATCAGCAGGACCGCGGGCTGCCCGTTCACCGAGCCTTCGTTGCGAAGGTCCTCGACCGAATCCACCACTTCGGCGACGTCGCTCAGCAGCACTGGCCGGTTGTTGCGATAGCCGATCACCAGGTCGCGATACTGCGCGGCGGTGCTAGCCTGGTCGTTGGCATAGAGCTGGTAGCGCCGTTCGCCGGCCTCGATCGCACCCTTGGCGCTGTTGGCGTTCGCCGCCGACAGAGCGGCGCGCACGTCCTCCAGGCCGATGCCGTATTTGAACAGCGCCCCAGGGTTCAGTTCGATACGTACCGCAGGCAGCGAGGAGCCGCCGACATCGACGTTGCCGATACCCGGCACCTGCAGCAGGCGCTGCTCAAGGATGGTCGCCGCGCTGTCGTAGAGCTGCCCGCGATTCAGCGTCTTGGAGGTCAGCGCCAAGATGAGGATCGGCGCGTCGGCCGGGTTGAACTTGTGGTAGGTCGGGTTGCTTTTGAGCGCCGAGGGCAGGTCGGCACGCGCGGCGCTAATGGCGGCCTGCACGTCCCGCGAGGCGCCCTCGATGTCCCGATCAAGGCCGAACTGCAGAATGACCCGCGTCGAGCCAACGGAATTCTCCGAGGTCATTTCGGCGACGTCGGCAATCTGGCCCAGGCGGCGCTCCAGAGGGGCGGCAACCGTGGCCGCCATCGTATCGGGGCTCGCCCCCGCCATCTGCGCCTGCACCATGATGGTGGGGAAGTCGACCGCTGGCAGGGGCGCCACCGGCAGCTTGCCAACGGCGACGATGCCGGCAAGTCCGATCGCGATGGTGAGCAGCGTGGTGGCAACCGGGTGGCGGATGAAAGGCGCACTGAAATTCACGGCGTGTCGCCTTCGGGTAGCGAGTCCCCATGGCGCAGACGGCGTAGCCGCAACGCCATGCGGTCGAAGGCGAGATAGACCGCGGGCGTGGTGAACAGCGTCAACAACTGACTGACGGCGAGACCGCCGATCATCGCGATGCCGAGCGGCTGGCGCAGCTCGCTGCCGGTGCCCCCGCTCACGGCCAACGGCACCGCCGAGAGCATCGCTGCCATGGTGGTCATCAGGATCGGCCGGAAGCGCAGCAGCGCCGCCTGCGTGATCGCCTCGCGCGAGGCGAGCCCCGCCTCGCGCTCGGCGGCCAGCGCGAAGTCGATCATCATGATCGCGTTCTTCTTGACGATGCCGATCAGCAGGACGATGCCGATAATGCCGATCACGTCGAGATCCTTCCCGGTCGCCAGCATGGCGAGCAGCGCGCCGACACCGGCGGAGGGCAACGTGGAGAGAATAGTGATCGGGTGGATGAAACTCTCGTAGAGCACCCCGAGCACGATGTAGACGACGACAATGGCGGCGAGCACCAGGTACAGCTCGTTGTCCAGCGAGGACTGGAACGCCGCGGCCGCTCCCTGGAAGCTGGTGCCAAAGCTCGCCGGCAGACCGATCGCCTGCTCCGCCGCCCGCACGGCCTGCACCGCGCTGCCGAGCGAAGTGCCGGTCGCAAGATTGAAGGAAATGGTCGCAGCAGGAAACTGTCCGAGATGGCTGATCTGCAGCGGGCTCCGCTGCTCCATCACCTTGACGATGGCGCTCAGCGGCACTTGACCGCTGCTGGCGGTGGACGAGGGCAGATAGATCGCGTCCAGCGCATCAAGGCTCGCTTGCAGCCCGGGATCGGCCTCCAGGATCACCCGCATCTGATTCGACTGGGTGAAAATGGTAGAGACGATCCGCTGCCCGAAGCTGTCGTAGAGCGCGTTGTCGATCGTCGCCAGGGTGATGCCGAAGCGCGCCGCGGTGGCGCGGTCCACCTCCAGGAAGGCGGAGAGGCCGCTATCCTGCAGGTCGGCGGCGACGTCCGCCAGCCCCGGCGTGGCGCGCAGCCGCTCCAGCAGGCGCGGCAGCCAGACGCTGAGGTCGGCAAGCGAGGGGGTGTCGATGATAAACTGGTACTGGGTGGCGCTGACCTCGGTATCGACGGTGAGATCCTGCACTGGCTGCATGTAGAGGGTAATGCCGGGCACTCCCGCCACACGCTGCTGCAGGCGACGGATGATGTCGGCAGCGGTGGCGCTGCGTTCGCGCCGGGATCGCAGATTGATCTGCAGCCGTCCGGAAGCGAGGGTCATGTTGGTGCCGTCCACGCCGATGGCGGAGGAGACGTTCGCCACATCCGGGTCGCGCAGTACCGCCTCGACCAGTGCCTGCTGGCGCGCCTGCATGCTGGCGTAGGAAATGGACTGGTCCGCCTGGGTGATGCCCTGGATGATGCCGACATCCTGCGCCGGGAAGAAGCCTTTCGGCACGACAACATAGAGCCAGGCCGTAAGCGCCAGCGTTGCCAGCGCGATCAGCAGGGTGAGGCGTTCGTGGTCGAGCGCCAGGGCGAGTAGCCGGCCATAGCCACGCGTCAGGGCGGCAAACCAACCCCGCGCCGCCTGGGCCTCGGTTCCCTTCGGCCGCGGGCGCAGCAGTCGCGCGCACAGCATCGGCACCAGGGTCAGCGAGACGATGGCGGAGAGGACGATCGTTATCGCCAGCGTCACGGCGAACTCATAGAACAGCCGGCCGATGACATCGCCCATGAACAGCAGGGGGATCAGCACGGCGATGAGGGAAGTCGTCAGCGAAATGATGGTGAAGGCGATCTGCCGCGAGCCGGTCAGGGCCGCCTGCAGCGGTGGCTCGCCCGCCTCGATGGCACGGCTGATGTTCTCGATTACGACGATGGCGTCGTCGTCGACGAAGCCCGTGGCGATGGTGAGGGCCATCAGCGACAGGTTGTCCAGGCTGAAGCCGAACAGGTACATCAGCGCCAGGGTGCCGATGAGCGAGAGCGGCACCGAGAGGCTCGGGATGATGGTGGCGGGCAGATTGCGCAGGAACAGGAAGATCACCATCACGACCAGCCCAACGGCCAGCGCCAGATCGAACTCCACTTCCGCCACCGAAGCCCGGATGGTGACCGTGCGGTCCGAGAGCGTGGCCATGCTCACCGAGGTGGGCAGGCTGGCCGCGAGCTGCGGCAGCAACGCCTCGATGGCGTTCACCACCTGGATGACATTGGCGCCGGGCTGACGCCTAATCTCGAGGATGATCGCCGGTGTGGTGTTCATCCAGGCGCCGAGCTCGGTGTTCTCCGGCCCGCTGACCACGTCGGCCACATCGGCGAGATGCACGGGACGACCGTTCTTGTAGGCGATCACCGTCTGCAGGTAGTCGGCCGGATCGCGGATCTGGTCGTTGGCGTTGATGGTGTAAGCGCGGCGCGGGCCATCCAGCGTGCCCTTGGGCGTGTTGACGTTGATGGTGTCAAGCGTCGTGCGCAGGTCGTCGATGTTCAGCCCGTAGCCGGCCATGGCGCGCAGGTTCGCGCGCACGCGGATCGCCGGGCGGTTGCCCCCGCTGAGGGAGACCAGCCCCACCCCCGGAAGTTGCGAGAGCTTCTGCGCCAGCCGCGTGTCGGCCAGCTTCTGTACCTCGATGAGCGGCAGGGTCGGCGATGTCACCGCAAGCGTCAGCACCGCGGTGTCGGCGGGGTTCACCTTCGCATAGACGGGCGGAGCCGGCAGGTCGGAGGGCAGCAGGCTGTTGGCGGCATTGATGGCCGCCTGCACCTCCTGCTCCGCGACATCCAGCGACAGCGCGAGGTTGAACTGCAGCGTGATGACCGAGGCGCCCCCGGAGGAGCGCGAGGTCATCTGTCGCAGCCCCGACATCTGCCCGAGTTGCTTCTCCAGCGGTGCGGTAACCGCCGAGGTCATCACCTCCGGACTGGCGCCGGGATAGAACGTCTGGACCTGGATCGTCGGGTATTCCACCGCCGGCAGCGCCGAGAGGGGCAGGAAGCGCCAAGCCACCAGCCCGGCCAGCAGCAATGCCAGCATCAGCAGCGTGGTTGCCACCGGACGGAGGATGAAGATGCGGGAGGGATTCATCGGCGAGGCCGCGACGGCGCGGTGGCGTTCATCGCGGCGCCGTCCCGTCCGTCATGGCGGTGTCGGCATGCGCATCCGCAATCGTCACCTTGGCGCCCTCGTGCAGACGGTCGGCACCATCCACTACCACGCGGTCGCCGACGGCCAGACCGGAGAGGATAGCAACATGCCCCTCTGCCGCGGCGCCGGCTTTCACCTTGCGCACGGCAACCGTGTTCTCGCCGGTCATGAGGTAGACGAAGGTTCCGGGCGCACCGGTCTGGATAGCCGTGCTGGGCGCGATGACGACGTTCTGCAAGGTGTTGACCAGCAGCCGCACGTTCACGAACTGGTTGGGGAACAGCGCCTCGTCGGCGTTGTCGAACACGGCGCGCAGCTTCACCGTGCCGGTGGTGGTATCAATCTGGTTATCGACCGTTTCCAGCATGCCATCAGCGAGCTTCTCGGTGTTGGTGCGGTCGTAGGCAGCAGCCGTCAGGTGCCCGCCTGCCCGCAGCCGCTTCATCACCTGCGGCAGCCTGTCCTCCGGAAGCGTGAATACCACCGAGATCGGTTGCAGTTGGGTGACGACGACGATGCCGTCGGTGTCGGAGGCGGTCACGTAGTTGCCCGAGTCCACCTGTCGCAGGCCGACCCGGCCCGCCACGGGCGCGGTGATATGGCAATAGGCAAGGTTGAGTTTCTGCGCATCGACCTGCGCCTGGTCGGTCCGCACGGTCCCTTCGTCCTGAGCCACGGCCGCCGCCGCGGTGTCCACGGTCTGGCGGGAGATCGAATCCTGGGTGTTCAGGCGGCGATAGCGCGCTAGGTCGAGCTGGGCGTTCTGCAGCAGCGCCTGATCCTTCTGCAGCTGCCCCTCATACTGGGCCAGCGCCACTTCATAGGAGCGGGGATCGACCACGGCGAGCAGGTCGCCCTGGCGCACCATCTGTCCTTCGCGGAACAGCACCTGGGTCAGGTAGCCGCTGATCTGCGATTTGATCGTGACACTGGCGAGCGAGGTCACCGTCCCCAGTGCCGAGAGCACGATCGGGATGTCCCCCTTCGCCACCGCGGCAACGCTCACCGTCTGGGCCGTCTCGGCACCCCCGGGCGGGCCGCCAAGGGACGTCTGGGCACGTTGCCATGGCTGGCGCCAGATCAGCAGGCCAGCGAGCACGCAGAGAACGAGCGTCACCCACGGCCAGAGTCGCCGCTGCCTGTCTGGCCCCGGTGTTGTTGTCGTTTGCATTGTCAGTGCTACTCGTCGCTGCTTCCGGGTGAGGGGTCCGGCATGGCACCGGCGATTCGGCGATGTCCCTCCGTCGAAATCGCGATCATGCCGCGCACCAGGCTTTCGTCGAACCGGGCGCTGAATTCCATCCAGTTTTGCCGATTTGCGGCAAAGTCCGCGCGCAGGGCATCCGCATCGAAAGGCTGGCGGCCGATCGCTGCCTTGGCCTTCTGGGCTCCCTCGCGCATGACCCGGCGATATGGCGTCACGTCGGGCGCGCCGCTCTGCATGGCCACATGAAAGGCGGCGCGGTCGGAAGGCGAGAGCAACGATTCGATGCGTGCCTGCAGCCGCTGCAGGTCAGGTCCCGGCGGCGGACCGGGACGGAACAGCAACGGGATGTCCCCCTTCGCCACTGTGGCAACGCTCATCGTCTGGGCCGTCTCGGCACCTCCGGGCGGGCCGCCAAGGGACGTCTGGGCACGTTGCCATGGCTGGTGCCAGATCAGCAGGCCAACGAGCACGCAGGGAACGAGCGTCACCCACGGCCAGAGTCGCCGCTGCCTGCACGGCGCTGGCGGTTTCATCGTCTGCATTTTCAGTGCGGCTCGTCGCTGCTTCCGGGTGGGGAGTCCGGCATGTCGTCGCTAATTCGGTGGCGTCCCTCCGCCGAAATCGCGGTCATGCCGCGCACCAGGCTCTCGTCGAACCGGGCGCTGAAGTCCGTCCAGTTCTGCCGGTTTGCGGCAAAGTCCGCGCGCAGGGTATCCGCATCGAAAGGCTGGCGGCCGATCGCTGCCTTGGCCTTCATGGCTCCCTCGCGCATGACCCGGCGATATGGCGTCACGTCGGGCATGCCGCCCTGCATGGCCGCATGAAAGGCGGCGCGGTCGGAGGGCGAGAGCAACGATTCGATGCGCGCCTGCAGCCGCTGCGGGTCAGGTCCCGGCGGCGGTCCAGGACGGAACAGCAACAGGCCCGCGAGCACGACGTTCAACGCCAGCGAGGCGCCGAGCGCCATGTAGGCAACAACCAAGCCGCGCAGGCGCATCAGAAGCGGACCTCCGCCAGCATTAGGGTCTGGGGGACGTCCAGCAGGTCGGTGTGGCCGTCGATTCCCGCCCAGGCCAGCCAGGAAACACAGAGAACGAGGGTCACCAGCGCGCCGCAGCCGATCTGGAAAAGGGCTTGCTGCCAGCCCGCCACGGCGCCGGTAGGCGAAGGCAGGGGGGAGCGAGCGATCCGCGCGGCGACCGTGACCCGCATGCGCCGCAGCGTGGCGACATCCAACAGCGGAGCGGAATCGGCGAGCGCCCTGTCCAGCGCCTGCACCTGCCGCAAACGGTCGCGGGCCTCGGCCGAGGCGGCAAGGAAGGCGGCGGCGCCCGGAATGTCTCGCCGCGGCCAACGCATAATGTTGGCACCATAGGTCTCCAGGAGGGAGTCAAAACGACGCTTCCGCATGATCAGGTCCCTTCCCTTACCGGTCCCCGTCGCGCAGCCGAGTCACGAGGAACTGCCGGGCCCGGCGCAGCAGTCCCTCCAGCCCGCGCACCGAGACCGAAAGCGCCGTCGCCGCGTCGGCTCCGCTCAGGCCCTGGTCGTAGAACAGAGCGAGGGCGGCACGCTGGCGTGATGGCAGTTCCCCGAGCGCCGCGCGCAGGCGCTGACCCCGCTCCTTGACGGCCAGGGTCTCTTCCGGCCCCGCGGCAGGATCGGAGAGCGCCGACGCGTCCTCCAGCGGCTGGAGGGTGAGCGCGCGGGTTCGGTTGATGGCGAGGTTCACGGCGATGCGGTGTAACCACGTGGTGAATCGAGCCCGTTCCGGATCGAACTGGGCGGCATGCTGCCAAGCGCGCACCATCGCTTCCTGCGCGGTCTCTTCCGCCTCGGCGGGACGCTGAACGATGCGAAGCACGACGCCGTAGACCCGCGGAAGATGACGAACCGTGAGTTCATCGAACGCCATCCGGTCGCCCGCTGCGGCCCAGGCCAGAAGAGTCTCGTCAGTCGCGCCGGTACGATCGCGTTCCAGCCTCGGTGTTGCGTCGGAACGGAGCACGGGCACGGTTGGCCTTGCAGCGATGGGGCGACAAGCGGAAATCATGTGGTCCTGGTCCTCGACACTGATACCCGCCAGGGCGCCGAAACCCACGCGGTTCTCCGTGTAGAGGAGTACGCTGATTCAGCATTGTGATGCGCCCGAGCGGACTTGGGCTGCTGGATCGAACCCATCCGCCGAGCGACAGGCCGGCATACGAGCAACCGGCATACGAGCAAGTGGTGCTCCTGTCAGCCGGCAGTCATTGATGAGATGGCAACGAACTTCCGACAGCTTGAAAACGCTGAATTTACCCGGTACGGGCAATCGTGAGAGTCTGTCCTGGAACATCATGAGGGATTACAGAGTGTTCTAACCATGAGGCGGATAGAGGCGAGCAACAGGAAGGCGCGGGCTTGATCCGAACGGCGGTCTTCCCCTTGATCGCCTGCTTCTTCCGGGCGTTGATCAGACTCTGGTGCAGACCGTGCTTCGCCACCAGCTGCCCAACCGTCAGCTTGCTCCGAATCGCTTCCAGAGCCACCTTTGCCTCGAAATCCGCCGAGGAATTGTGACAGCGAACCCGCCCTCATCGTGGGCATCTTTGACGCGCATGCCTCGATACACATCCGGCTTGCGTTGAAACAGGGCAATTGGCTCTTGACAGACGCCCCTCTGCCGCTAGGCTTATCACATATACCGGAACTGATAGCCGGATAGGCAGTTTTGCCTCGCCTTTCGTCGCGCCCCAGGGCGTGGCGGGGACGAGGTTTTCTTGTTTTGGCTGCCTCACTGCGGTGCTCTCGGGGGCTTCAATGTGACTCAGCCAGTGCCTTTGGCCATCCTGTTCTCCACGAGCGGTCCTTATGCCGCGCTGGGACGGGAGGCGCTGGACGGTGCCCTGATGGCGCTGGCCGAGGTGAACGCCAACTCCCGCCAGGGCTTCACCTTGGTGGCGGAGATCTGTGACCCGGCCGGGCAGACCGAGAATTACGCGCCTCTGCTCGACCAGGCGCTGCGCCGCACCGGCGCCCGACACGCCGTCGGCGGCATCACCTCCTGGAGCCGCAAGGAGATGATCCCGACCGTGGAACGGCATCAGGCACTGCTCTGGTACGGCTGCCCCTACGAGGGGTTCGAGGCCAACGACCGCGTGGTCTATCTCGGCGCCTGCCCCAACCAGCACATCGTTCCGTTGTTCGCACATGCCCTGCCGCGCTACGGCGCGCGCGGCTGCTTCGTGGGCTCGAATTACATCTGGGGATGGGAGACCAACCGGATCGGTCGTGAACTGGTGACCGACTATGGCGGACGCGTGGTCAGCGAGCGCTACCTGCCGCTGGGCGATACGAACGTGCAACGGGTGATCGACGAGATCGCCGCGAAACGGCCGGACTTCATCCTCAATACCCTGATCGGCCCTTCCAGCTATGCTTTCTTCGCCGCCTATGCCCAACTCGCGGCCGCTGATCCCGCCTTCGCAGCCGCCCGCCGGCCGGTGCTCTCCTGCAACCTGACGGAATGCGAACTGGGTGAGATCGGCCCCGCCGCCATCGGCCACCTCTCCACCGCGCCCTATTTCGACAGCCTGCCGGAGCCCGCCAACACCGCCTTCCGCCAGCGCCTCGCCGCTCGGTTCGGCAAAGACCGCAAGGGCTCGGCCTTCTTCCTTGGCGCCTGGCTTGGCGTGCACCTGCTGGCCGAGGCGATGCGCGAAGCTGGCACCGACAACCCCGACACGGTGCTGCGCGTCGTCACCTCCCGCCGCTTCGTCACGCCGCTGGGGCCGCTCGGCATAGACCCGCGTACCAATCATGCGATCCTGCGGCCGCATCTCGCTCGCGTGGCCGAGGGCGGGTGCTTCGAGATCATCGAGAGTGCCGCTGAGCCGATCGCGCCCGACCCCTACCTAGCCGAGTACGTCGCCAGGCCGCCGGCATCGGCAGCCTGCCCTGGCCAGCGCCCGAACCTACGAGTTGTGCAATGACACAGCCATTCCGAACGCCGAACTTCCGTGGCTGGCGCGCCCTGGTGCTGCATAAGCCCGGCCCGGTGACGGAGGCGCTGCTGCGCCAGTTCGGCCAGCTGGGCATGGAAGGCAGTGTCGTCTGGCCACAACTCGCGTCCGGCACGGAGGCTGCCGTTCTGTTCTTCGACGCCGACCTCGGCCACGATGGCCAGTTTCCCTGGCCGCCTGGCCAAGCGCCGATGCCGCTGATCGCCCTCCTCGGCAGCGAGGCGCCGGGACGGGTGGAATGGGCGCTGACCCAACGCCCGCAGGCGCATCTGCTGAAGCCGCTCGGCTCTGCCGGGGTGTACGGCGCGTTGGTCATCGCCAGCCACGCCTATGCAGCGCAATGCCGCCTCGAGCAGGAGGTCGCGGCGCTGAAGAGCCGGCTTTCCCGCCGGCCGGCGGTGGTGGAGGCGGTCGTCGCGCTCATGCAGCGTGACGGCATCGACACGAGCGGGGCCGCCTA
>Ga0224531_1000344_pt1 | contig 24745 bp, 25 predicted proteins | sample CBST100metaG_FD_179876 | JGI IMG/M metagenome (GOLD analysis project Ga0224531, IMG submission 179876) | Peat soil microbial communities from Stordalen Mire, Sweden - C.B.S.T100 | ecosystem: Environmental > Terrestrial > Soil > Wetlands > Peat | place: Sweden: Norrbotten County, Stordalen Mire...
AGCGATGGAAATAAGCCAAGTGCTAATGCGGCAATGATTGTCTTCAAATACACAGATGATTCCTCCGGGTGCGATTGGCCGTCAATTGACACTCCTCGACTATACCACTACCACTGTTTTGGGCTAACAGTTCTTTATGAGAACAACACTCAAGCTGCTTTTTGGGGGGAATGTGGGGCAGTCCCACGCTTTTTAGCTTAGCGGAGCATCTCGCGTTATGGTTGTGATGGAACTGAGGTAGACAGCAATGACGATTCAAACGTATCTCGATAACAGGATGGTGAAGGTAGGCAGCGAACTGGCTGACGTCGATTTCGATCTCACCGGATGCATTCAGCCTGCTGACTGGACGGAGTTCTCCGCGCGCGCGAGCAAGAAGTTGGATAAAGCGTATGCAGCCTTCTGCTCGTCAATTTACTGGGGAATCGTTCGGGGCGCGTGCGGCGGTCTCCGCTCGTTTGGGATGGCGGAGGCCTCGGCCAGCCACATCAAACTTCACGGCAACTTCGGCATGTTGGCTGTTGTCCCAGGCAACACGGAAGCTCCCAATTTGCTGCGAATGCGGCCGTCGCCTAATGGGCTGTATGACTATACAAACATTGCGCTTGCGCCAGACCGTGACCGAAAAGTGCAGGCTTATCTCTCGTTAGATTTATACGGCGTTTCACAGGCATCTATCTGTTATGGAACCCGGGTTGAATCGCCGCGGAAACTGCAGGCCCACAAGCCCAAAACGAATAGACAAGTTGTCATCGCCCCAATGGTTGACCGTGCCCTGCTGGCGCAAGAAAAGAGCCTCCGAATGCTCCTGTCTGAGTTTGAGTGCATGGCAAACGCACAGGCGCGGCGCGACCGTCTGATCCACCTCCGGCAGCTATTAAAGGGTAAGCTCCGAAGCCTCGAATCGATGCAAAAGGCATTCCAAACCGTTCATCTTCCGACCGAACAATTGGTCGAAGTAGTCGAGCAACTCGAACGGTTATTGGGCCCCACGCAAATGGCAACAGCCCTTCTGCTGAAAGGTTTTTCAGGTACTGGGAAGACTTTGTTAGCTCAGAAAGTATCTGTCGCGGCAGGCATTCCCTTCTTCAAGGCTGGCGTAAACACGCTCAAGAAGCCCAATCTTGGCGAGAGTGCTGCTGCGGTCCGCGAACTTTGGGAGACTGCCCGGCACAGTAAGCCCTGCGTTCTCTTCATCGATGAGCTTGACGCTATCTTCGGCCAGAGGGGGTCTGGGAATACAGACACAATTTCTCAGGAGGTGACCAATGCGTTCCTGGCCGAGTTCTCAGGCAAAGAGGAGGGTATCTGGGTGATCGGCGCCACAAACCGCCGTGACGTCGTAGATGACGCCATCCTGTCGCGCTTCGGGATGGAACTCGAATTGACCCCGCCCGACGAAAAAAATCGACTGGCGATCCTCAACCAGGAGCTGGCGGAGGCTGGATACAAGGGTACGATCCCCGCCAATGCTTCAAACTTGATGCAGGGCATGTCTGGCCGCGATATTTCGATGCTGGCACAACGGTTGGCCGGCAAAGAAGAGGGACCGGGAAATTTCGTTTCAGTTGTTCGGCAGATCAGGGGCGCGTCCAACCCAGTTGTCGATGCTCGCGCCAAGTGGGCCAGCCTCATTGTGAGCGCCGACACGCGATCGCGACTCGAGACCACCTGCGCCATATTGAAAGACGCAGAAGGCTGGGGCACCCGGGGCGTGTCCATCCCGACAGGCATTCTTCTGGAGGGTCCGGCTGGTTCAGGCAAGACCCAGATTGCACGCACCATGGCAAATGAGGGATCACTGGGGTTCGTCAAGGCAACCGTTGCCGACCTCAAAGGGTTGTACGTCGGCCACGCGGCCGGCAACGTGCGCGACATCTTCGCGAAGGCGAGGGCCGTATCTCCGGCTATTCTCTTTATCGACGAGCTGGACCTCGTGGCGCCTGCGCGAAAGGGCGGCGGTAATGACGTCCTGGTCCAGGAGATTATTAGCCAAATGCTTCAGGAGATGGATGGGATCGTCGATCAGCACCGGCAGGTGTTTGTTCTCGCTGCAACCAACTTACCGGAAAACATTGACGCCTCCATACTGAGCCGCTTTACGGAGCGACTGACAGTTCCCCTCCCTGACCTGGAGTCTCGCGTGCGAATGCTCAAGGTTTTGTTTGTCCAAGCGAGGATCGACTCCCTGTTCTCCAGCGACTATCCGCTGCTGGGTGAGCTGTCATCAGGTATGTCACTCCGCGGTATTCGCAATTGGCTGGCTCTCGCACAGCGCCAGGCCGTATCGAGGGCCGTACGAAACGGCGGAAGTGCCGCGTACAGTATGGTTCGCGAGGACCTACTGGACTCTGCTCCACTGGTTCAGGTGATTGCGTAGTCGCGCAATATTGGTCTAACAATCACTTCCCTGCCCTTTCAGTCTAAACCGTTGTCATATTATGGGCGTAAATCACGGAAGACCAGGAGACTCCGCTGTTTGAATCGGAGCCACTACGTACTTGTAGCGATGTGTAGCTTAAGATATCTACTGCTATCGGTAGTTGTTGCTATCTGTTTCTGTTACTATTTATAGTCGTTGTAGCCGATAGTGGTTGCTATTTGGCGTGGTTGTTATTTATAGTGGTTACTGGCGGAAGCTGTTGCGATCAAACGCTGTTGTTGTAAACAGTGGTTGTTATCTGTAGCGGTTGTCGCCGGAAGCGGTTGCTATTATCGTGTAGCAATCGAACGATAACACACTGGAGGGTTTATGCCGGTCATCGTAACTGCAAGTTCAAAGGGCGGGGCAGGGAAGAGCACTATGACCCTCGTCCTCGCGCAAGCGTTGGACGCTATGGGGGCCTCGGTAACTATCATCGATGCTGATCCGAATAGGCCCATCCTTCGTTGGAGGTCTGGTGAGTCGACCTCAACCGTTGAGGTCGTAGGCGACGTGACCGAGAGCAGCATCATTCGGGTGATCCGGGAACACAGCGCTGTGCGCCAGTTCGTCCTGGTGGACCTAGAGGGCACTGCAAACCGCCTCGTGTCACGCGCCATCACACAAGCAGACCTGGTGCTCATTCCGCTGCAGGCCAGCGCTCTTGACTCCAACGAAGCGGGTCGCGCAGTAAACCTCATCAAGGAAGAGGAGGAGGCGCTGGATGGCCGAGTCATTCCTTTCCGCATCATCATGACCAGGACGAACCCACTGATCACCACCAAGATCGAGGGGGGCATCATCCATGCTCTGCGGGAGGCAGAGATCCCACTCATGCAAGTTCGCCTGCATGAGAGGCAGGCTTACAAGGCCATTTTCGTGCAACGGCTTTCGCTAAGGGAATTGGACGAGAGTATTAACGGCCTTCCGGCTGCGAATGAAAACGCAGAGCGACTCGCCGAAGAGGTTGTCGAGTTGATCACAAGTGCTTCTTCCGTGAAGATTGGAGAGACAAATGCCACAGAATGATTCCACCCACGATACATTCGGATTCGGTCCGGCTCGCAGTTCCGCAGCGGAGAAGATCAAGCAGATTAAGCCCGTGCTCCCGCCCGACGTACATGCCGACCTTGCCACCGTTGACGCCGCCGGCCACAACGCGGGGTTTGTTAGCAGGGAAGCGCCACAGGATGTGGAACCAGACTATCGGCCACAGCGCATGGTACGAGCAGAGGTGCGAATCGCAGTCAACATGCGCGTGCCTAAGACTGCGGGCGTAGCATTCTTGAAGTTTTGCGCCGACAACCGGTACAGCTATCCCGAAGGGCTCATCGAGATAATGAAACGAGCTGGCATCCCTACGAAGTAAAGTGGGATGGCCCCAACGTGGCGGATTAGTCCCCCAGACGATCCCACAGGGCTTTCTCGGGGTACTGAGACCCAAAATCCAGCGGCGACGCAACACGGGTGCGCTGGCGAAGCCTTACAACCTATTTGTGAATAGGCCGGGCTGGATATTAGCCTTCTTCCACTCCTCGAACGACGGAAGGTCGAGTTCACGCATGAGTTCGCGCCGAAGATATTTCATCAACTCGCCGCGACGCGCTTCGGGTTTCATGAAAGTCAAAGTCTTCGCAGTGGTCGGATCCTTCCGCAGTTGGGTGGAAATTGCCATGAGCTTTTTTTCTAATTTCTCTTCACTGAAATTGCGTGAGATGAAGTCTTCCGCTTGCGTATGGCGCCATACGTCATACTCTTCCTTCGCTTCCATCTCTTGGAGAGTTCGAATACTCTCAGCTCGCCGTGCCGCTTCCTCTTCACGCCGCTTTTTTTCTAAGGCCTGGCGTCGGCGACTTGTCTGGAAGTTGTCCGGAATCTTCTGTTGGCCCTCAACGAAGCTGATGAAGTAACCGGGGGGATTCTTGAAACTGCCCTTGCGGCTCGATTCAACTTGATGTGTCACGTAGTCAATACGGTCAAGCAGGAACGTGGCATCGTGTTTGCGCGCCAACTCGGCGGCTTTTGGTTCGCTTAGGCCCAGTGCAATCATGGCCTCCTTGGCCTCCTGCTGGTCCAAAGTGAGCGTCTCCCCTATCTGCTCTACAGCAAAAGCTAACTGCTTGCGCTGAGTCAGCTCAAGAATCTCTTTGATCGCACGGCCAGGGACAAGAATGAGCTTGTACCGGTCCATTGAGGTCATCGGCTTCACATCCCAAGACTTCAAATAACCAATGTCGACGAGATCGGAGAGAGCTACACCGATCGTCTCCTTGATTTTGGAGACATACTCGTAGCTGCGAATGTTCAACAGCGAGCAAAGCTCAACGTAATCTTTCTCGACCGGTTTGCCTTTCGACGCGTAGAACCAAAGGTAGAGATAAACGAAGATGCCCTTCGCGGTGGGCCGCTTGAGCTTGCGATACATATTGAAGTCTTCTGGGATCACAAATGAATCGTTGAGATTCTCAAGAAGCCAGTCTTCGAGCACTATCTCGAATTGATCCGTCCGCTTGGATCCGTCTTGATCGCTGCTGCCTAAACGGGTAAAGCTTCGGAACACGTTGACCGTTTTGTTCATGTACTTCTTGCGCGCGGCAGAGTACATGATCTCCTCTGAGGTGATCGTAGTGCCAGCCATCCTCATGCCCCAGGTGTTCATAGCCTCATAGTTTTCACCCGAATCGCAGAGTTCCATGGCGCTCAGTAGGCTGTATCCAGAGAATCTGATCGGATTCGTGATGACCCCATTGCGAATCTTTTGCTCCATCGCTAGCTTTGAGAAAGCCATAAACTTGTCACGATCGGCGCTGGAAGGGAGGCCGAGTTCGTTAGACCGGAATTCTGCGGTCACCTTGACCTTCTTGCCGTCGCGATTCACCCATTGCTCAAAGCGGCGGCTAAGGGGAGCGTTCTTGTCGCGATTCTCGTGTGAACCAAAAAATCCGATCTGAAGAAGATTCTTCTCGAATCTAATTAGTTCAACAGCATCAGGCGTTTTCAAAAGGACGGTCTGCACCGGAGCAGTTCTTTTTCGCACTTTGCTTCGATCCTCCTGAGATGAACTGAATGATGACTGTAGCTTTTACTAAGAAACAAAAACTGTAAAGCAGTCTAAGAACTATAGAGCCCGATAACTACCACATTACACACAGCATAGGGTGCTTAAATTTCCAACCAACTGCGGGCTTTTTTCCAACCAACTGCGGAGGTGCTGCCAGCCGACTACGGAGATGGTTCCAGCCGAGTGCGGATTCGTTTCCAGTGTACTGCGGGCATCCTTCCAAGCCGCTGCGGGAAAATTACCAGCCTACTGCGGACAATGGAATACATTTCAAGATCGTCGATTAGCCTGTTTCTTCCAACCAACTGCGGAGTTTTCGAGGTGCGGTGGCTCCTGAGTCTGGTTTCTGAGAATTTGGTTGGCGGATCGGTCGAGGTGGGCTCCGATCCGGTCCTCAAATTCCGAACCAACAGGGATTTGCTATCGCTCATCTTGAAGTCTGTTCATCCTGGATCGAGCTGCGCCCTCAGTTTCAGGCATTCCGAGTGAGCGTGCCTTACGGGATCCGGCTGCAATCCGGCCGCGGCGTTCTAGAGGGACATGAATCGAGACTCGTAGCGCCGCCGCAGTCGGCTGGAAGCGAATGGCACCGGTATTGCAGTAAACCATTGAATATGGATTACTTATGGTAATAATTTCCAACCAACTGCGGGTGGACTCTTCCAGCCTACTGCGGGTTCTTCGATGCGAATTCTTCCAACCAACTGCGGGAAAGGCGGTGGAGGATCTGCGTTTTCCTTCGATTGATTGCCCGGTCGGCCCATTTCCAACCAACTGCGGGAAAGCGCCGGGCAAAGTTAATTTGCTCATCTGCTGCAAAAGAAAAGAGATAGTGCATTGGTCAATGCTGCGGTGCCGGCAAGGGTGTCACGATCCGCAGTTGATTGGAAATCTCCGCACTAACAAAAACGCTAAAGCCATATTTCTAAAGCAGTTAGACTAGAAAACTTCCAACCAACTACGGGCGAGGTCTTCCACCCGACTGCGGAGTTGGTGCTTCCAACCAACTGCGGGAGCGATGAAGTCCAGACAAAGACATGTAGCGATAAAGCGAATATCCGCAGTTGTCTGGAAATAGGGCTACCCATAACGCCGCTAAAACCGCTTTGTTTCAGCGAGTTATGGCATAGATTTCCAGCCGACTGCGGCGATGAATTTCCAGCTGACTGCGGGCAACTCACTTCCACGCACCTGCGGAGTTAACAAGGCCAGGAGCCGAAAACTTGTCGACTGGGACTTTGCTAGCGATGTGGGTGGAGTGATTTGCCTGCGATGGACTAAGGATTTTTGGGTTTGAGGTGTAACCGAACAGCAAACTGAGTGTAAGCTTTTCACTTTGGTGAACAATGCGAAGTAGGATTGAAGAATGAACCCCAAGGGTCGAGAAGAATTTCGCCTCCAAAAGCGAATTAGGATCAGGGCTTGCGCGGGCATCCTTTCGGCTCGAAATGGCGGAGCTGGAACGAATCTGGGCCATTGTGCCGGCCCACCGTGAGGGGCTATCTGTTCGAAACATCGCTCGCCAGGTTGGGCTAGGTTCCACCCGTGTGCATCAACTTGTTACCAGTCCGCAGGCGGATTTCGTGGAACACGCTCTATCAGTACTCCGGGAAGTGGGATGGCCCGCGCCAGAGGACAGCCGCCCCGCAGCTAAGGAGCAGGTTGCGGATCGCCTCATCGAAGAAGCCGCTGCGCTCGTCTACTGTGTTGAATGGCTGGAGTCACTCTCCACTCAGGAGACGCCAGTGGTAAATCTCAGACCGGAAGATGACTATCCAGAGACCGATTATGTTGCCGTGGATCAGAGTCGTGTGATCAGAGTTCTCCGGCGGATCGCTCATGACCTGGAGGAACCGGCCCGTGCCCGGCGGGTGGCGGATATGTCTTCAAGCGGAAACGATGCTGACCCCCGTATGCGCCTGCGTCGTCGCCTGGCAGAACCTCCGATTGAACTCTCCCGACGGGGCACGAGCATTCTGCAAGGCCGCAAAGCCTGGGAGAATTATGAACACCGACTCCAGAAAGCTGGACTCCCAGCCCCGCTGAACCCCTATCGGCACCTCCATCGTTCAGCGGAGTGAACAGCCTAACTCTGTTTGCTGTCCGGTTGCTCCCCAGACCCCTATAGAGCGGGCCTTCGGCCCTTGGTTTGTGCTGCGAATTAATGCTAGAAGCATCTGACAAGCTGGGCATTTCTTATTGCAGCAAGTTCCGTGCGGCAGTGTGGGCACCTATAGACTTCATGCTGCTCCCCTCCAACCGGCATTTTATCCGGCACTGCATGTTGATTTATTTTGCATAAATGCATTTGTTTGTTTATACTTGAATTCGGCAAATAACCGGCAATGGATACTCCCGTCACCAACCCGAGCTGGATGGAACCGCTGCTGCCGCCCGAAGAAGGGCAGAAGCAGCTTGAGGATGCTGCATTTGATTTGGTCTCCCGCTCGAGTTCTCTGGCAGGGCAGACCAACCCCATCGTCACAGCGTCCATCGGCACACTCGTTCGCTCGATGAACTGCTACTACTCCAACCTCATCGAAGGCCACGACACGCATCCGCGCGACATCGACAAGGCGCTACGCAAAGACTATTCCGCCGAACCGGCCCGACGCGCCTTGCAGCTTGAGGCGGTCGCACATATCGAGGTCCAGCAGGCGATTGACGAGGGGCGCGACGATCCTGCGTTTCCGGCATCGCTACCTTATGTCCTGTGGCTGCATCGAGAGTTCTACCGTCGCCTTCCCGACGAATTGCTCTGGGTGGAAGATCTGGAGTCGAAGAAGCGCGTTCGGGTGCAGCCCGGCGAACTTCGGGATGGGGAGGTAGTCGTTGGCCAGCATCTGCCCCCGGAGGCAGCCGCTTTGCCACGCTTTCTAGAGCGATTCGAGCTGGCGTATGCTCCTGCTGATCTCTCCAAGATGCGGCAGGTGATTGCCGTGGCGGCCGCCCATCATCGCTTTGTATGGATTCATCCTTTCTATGACGGCAATGGCCGTGTGGTGCGACTGATGTCCCATGCCATGCTGAAACGGCTAGGGGTGGGCAGTAGCCTTTGGTCAGTGGCGCGCGGATTGGCCCGCAATGTAGGCAACTATAAAGCACTGCTGATGGCCGCGGACAAGCCTCGCCAGAATGATCTGGACGGCCGCGGAAACCTCTCCCAGACCGCATTGATCGAGTTCTGTGAGTTTTTTTTGAGCACCTGCGTGGATCAGGTCGAATACATGCGCTCGATCCTAGAACCAGCGGAATTATTGCGCAGGATGGAGATATACACGGAAGAGGAGGTTCGCGCCGGACGTCTGCCCAAGGGCAGCTTTCCATTGTTGCGTGAAGCACTTCTAGCCGGGGAATTCGAGCGCGGTCAGGCACCGATTATCACCAGCTACAAGGAACGTATGGCCCGCATGGTCCTTGCACAGCTTTTAGAATCCGGCTTGCTCGTCTCGGCAGGCCACAGAGCATCGGTTCGTCTGGGCTTCCCCATCGGCGTTGTGGAACGCTGGTTCCCGGCGCTCTATCCGGCGAACTTCCGTTGAGATGCGAGGCTAAGTTCCCTCTGAATTCTGGCAGTGTCGGAGGTGGTCAGCTTATAGGACACGCTGACTATTTGATTTTTGGAGGACCAGCAAACAGAAAGTCCATCCAACTGATGGCCTGGATCCCTAATCTCCGCGCAGTCTCTTCGTCTCCTGGTGCGGTAATCACGAGCGGAGTAAACGCCGGATAGCGGCGGCAGAATTCCAGCAGCCCGCGCAGGTCCTGGCCGCCGAACCTGCTGGTCTTCACCTCAACTGCCCAGTTTCCCCAACTGCCTTCAAATAATCCGTCTACTTCGAGCGGTTCTTCGCGCCAGTACATCACCTGCTGGCCCTGATTGAAGGCAAAGGCCAGACACGCATTCTCAACCCATTGACCGAAGCGTGCTGGTTCGTGCTCCCGATCCGGCGCGCCGTCTGGATGCATCGCCGAAAGAAGACCGTTGTTCAACGTCACGAGCTTGGGTGGCGCCGAGCGCCGTCTGTGAACTTGGGCCGCATACTTTTCGAGTGATGCAATCAGGTAGGCATCCTGTAGAAGGGCCAGATAGTGAGCCAGCGTCTCCAGAGCGCCGCTGTCCTGAAGCTGCCCCTGCATCTTCTGGAGAGAAATAATCTGCGCAGGCGAACCGGCGGCCACGGCAAAGACTTGCCTCAGCAGAGCAGGCTTCCGCACGGTGCCGAGCGCCAGCATATCGCGCCCGATTGCCGGTTCGATAATTGCGTCGCGCAGATAGGCGCGCCAGCGTGCCGGAGTTTTCTCCAACTCCACCGCGCCGGGGTAGGAACCGAAGCGAACAAGGCCCAACACCGCATCCTGAGTGGACCGATGAAAGGCTGACGCAAGAGACGCGGCCGACCAATGGCTCAGGGTCAAACGCTCAAAGCGCCCGGCCAGACTCTCGCGCGAGCCGGAGGCCACGCGCAGAGTCGAGGAGCCGGTCGCAATCACATGAATGGGAATATGTCTGCGACGGATACGATCCCAATTGCCTTTGAGTTTGGCGGCCCAGTCGGGGACCTGATGTACTTCGTCGAGCAACAGGAGCGCCGTGCCACGTTTGGCTCGGGCCTCGGTCTCCGCCCAGCATCGTTCCCAGAAACCGGGCAACGCGGCGTTCGGATCGTCGCCTGCGGCATAGACGGCCTGATCGCCGAACTGCTCTGCGAGTTCGAGCAGCAACGTGGTCTTGCCGACCTGTCGCGGCCCGGTCAGGATCTGGATGCGTCCTGGAGCGGCTTCACGGAGCCTCCCGGCAAGCTCTTGGCGGCAATGGGCATAGTCGTTTTCTATTTCAGCCATAGTTTGATAATTATTAGACTATGATTTGTTTATGTCAACTCCCGGCTATTTGCTCAGGTACTTGGCCTCTGGAGAGTAATGGAACAGTGAACCGGCTAAAGGAGTTGCCAGCGCCCTGACGTTTTCCGGCGGAATTTTCTGGGGTTTGGGCGTACACCCCCTATCTCCGCGCCGCAGTCGAATATGCGTAATACATATAATATGTAGTTGACTGCATGTTTTATATCTGGCATGGTTGTATCTATGGAATGGGCTGTCGAGTATCACGAAGAATACCTGATCGAGCTGCGAGCCGAGCCGGAATCTGTACAGGTCGCGGTGTTCGCCGCCGCTGGGGTGTTACAGCGATTCGGCCCGCAACTGCATCGGCCCCAAGTCGATACGCTGAAAGGTTCGTCGTATCCGAACATGAAAGAACTACGAATCACCTTGCTGGATGGCGAGTGGCGCGTCGCCTTTGCTTTTGATCCGAAGCGAAAAGCCATACTGCTCAACGGTGGTAGCAAGTCCGGGGTCAATCAAAAGTTGTTTTACAAGAAGTTGATCCATGTTGCTGATCGACGCTATGCGGATCACCTATCGAACTTGAAATCTAAAGGAGACTGACGATGGCTATATCTCACAAGGAAGTTATGGCTGGCCTTTCGCCGGAGATGCGCACTCGGGTTGAGTCCAGAACGCAAGAGTTGATCGAGGAAGAGATGACCTTGCGCGACCTGCGTTCGGTTCAACACCTCACACAGAAGAGCATGGCTGAAATACTTGGCGTCGAGCAGGACAGTGTTTCGAGAATGGAACGCCGCGCCGACATGCTGCTTTCGACCATGAGTAGCTATGTCGAGGCAATGGGGGGAAAGCTTCGCCTGATTGCAGAGTTTCCTAATCGCAGGCCGTATGCCGTAAAACTTGGTGAGTTGACAGAAACTGGCCCCACTCCAAGGCGGCGTAGAACGGCCAGCCTAAGAACTCGGGCAGCTTCCACGACATAAGCATCATCCCCGGGTCATCACTTTTCGCGCCGCTCCTTCGTCCCACTGCGATCCGTGCGGCGTTCGTAGCCCAAGAGATCAATCATGACGAAGAAAACGAATAGCGTGGTGGAGGCAATCCTTGAGATGGCCGATGACCAGCTCCGCAGCGGCCTGATCGACAAGGCAGAGCATGAAACGATCACCGTCAGCCATACCCCAGTAACAGCCGTGTGTACATACGCAACTCCGAGGAGTGAGCACGTGCCACAACTCACGCGGTCAATGCAAACGCCGGTACCTCAACTTGGACGTCGGCGGGGATCTCCCGCAGAGCCTTGATTTGGATCGGCGTGGCTTCATGGGCCTGGTTCAGTAATACAAAGCCCCTGCGCGTCAGTTCCAGTAGCGCCAACAGCAGTACTGCGCGCGCACCGTTGCCCGGCTGATCTGCGAACCATGGGGATGTATTGACGGCCGTGTTGATGGGGACCTCCGCCAGCTTCGCTCTGATCCAGTTGAACTGCTGCTCAAGGGTTGGGCCCTGCGTATCCTGATGCGCGAATGATGAAGCCGCACGCGCTACAGCGACCGCTTCACGGGTTTTAGCGAGGACGTCTTCAATCGTTGGTGCGTCGTCGACAGAGGGTGGAAGAACTAAATCCTTGCGTCCGGCCGGAAGGGAACTGGTGCGGCCAGGATGCGCGTTGCGGTCGTAGCCACCTCGCAGAAGATCTGTTGCTGCTGTGAGGGTGGCGTGGTCGAGGACCGCTCGGCGCAGTTCCTCTTGCGGTAGGGCCTCATCGTCCTGCGCTGGAAGCAAGCTCCGCGACTTCAAGAGCACAAGCCATGAAGCCGTCTCTACGAACTCGCCTCCCAGTTCCGGGTCGATATCGTCGGCATCTTTGATATAGGCGAGAAACTGGCGCGTGATTTCGAGGACTGGGAGATCGTCGATCGACCACTCATTGCGCCGGATGAGGGAAATAAGCACGTCGAATGGACCGTCATAATGCGGAAGCGCGATGGTGAGTTGGCTTGAATTCTCCTCAGCCATTTAGGTCTCCTGGTGGATCGCCGGCTCCAGCCCGGTCTCCGGTGGCATCGCCGTCTCTGCCGGCTGTACATACGCAACTCCGAGAGAGGGGTGGTCCAGACATCGTTCGAAGCTGGCGAAGTCTTTTACTGCGGCCTCGACAAAACTTTGGATTCGCTCGAGCAGTTCACTTGCGGTCGAAAATTGGAGGCGCAACTCGCCAGGGGCCGAGACAGTGAAGCCCGGTGGCAGGGAGGTGTTCGTTACCCGAGGGAGTGGTGGCTTGATGCGTCTGGGGCGAGGTTTGCGCTGCACGCTCTCCAGAGCCTCGATCATCGTTGTCTTGCGCTTGGTCTCGGCGCCGGCTACCCCGCGGTGCGCTCCCATCTTCTCCAGCCCGGCAAGCAATTTGGTCCGGTCGACCACCTTGGAAGCGCCAAGCTGGTAGCCGTGGTGGATCCGGATTAAATTGTTGGCCTGGCGGCGGCCGACGCCGAAGAGTTGTTCAATCGCTGACCGATCAATGACGGGCGCGGTCATGTCGGTGAGGCTTTGTCGAATATCGGGGAGTTTGGAGTGCCACCTGGGTTTGACGGGCATGGTACAACTATACACATGATATTGGTTATTGCGTAGTTACGCAAAACAGTGGTAGTCTATAAGGGATGATAAGAAGGAGTTATCATCCCTTGGCGGGAGAAAACACCATTTCCGCTAAATTGTGCATCAGCCGTACCAGATTCAAGAAAAGGGAGGCTCTGTGAGCCTGGACCCCGAGATTTTGCCGCCCACACCATACGACGTCGACTCCGAAGAGGGAAGTCGTCCTTCGGCCGGGGCCGCGCTGGCGATTGTACCGCGCGGCGCCGGGTTCCTGCCGGCCCTCGAGCCGGGCGATCCGATGCATGAAACCGATCGGATGGTAGAGGAATACATCAGAGCGTCCAAAGCGCTTGCAACCCAGCGCGCCTACCTGTCGGACTGGAAGCACTTCGTGGGATGGTGCGAGAAATGCGGATTTGCAGCCCTGCCGGCCGCGCCCAGCACCGTCGCGCGCTACATCACGTACCTGTCGAAGCCTGGGGACGGCGCGAAGCCGCGCAAACCTGCCACCATCATCCGCCGCCTGACATCGATCAACAGGATGCACAAGATTGAGAAGCTCGACTCACCGGCGAGCCTGAACAACAATCCTGGGGTAGCAGACACGCTCCATGGGATCCAGCGGCGGCTTGGCGTGAAGCAGCAGAGGAAAGAGCCGCTGACGCGAGAGCGGATCGTCGAGGTCCTGGGTATTCTGGATGGCCCCATAGCGGCGGCGCGCGACAAGGCGCTACTGCTGATTGGCTTCGCCGGCGCCCTGCGGCGGTCAGAGTTGGCCGCCATGCGGTTCGAGGACGTAACGTGGCACAGGAAGGGCATCACCATCAACCTGCCGCGCTCGAAGACCGACCAGGAGGCCAAGGGGCGCACCATTGAGATTCTGTGGGGTGTTCACAAGCAGACCTGCCCGGTGACGGCCCTGGAAAATTGGCTGAAGATCTCCCAGGTGAAGGACGGCTTCGCATTTCGCAGCGTCGGACGTCATGGGAGCATCGGCAAGGGGTTGCACCCCAATTCTGTCGGGAAGCTGGTCAAGAGGCTCGTCAAGAGGACAACGATCGAGTCTCCAGAGTTGTACGGCGGGCATTCCCTGCGTGCCGGCTTCGTGACTGAGGCCTCGGCCAACGGCGCGACGGATCTGCAAATCATGAAGCAGACGGGTCACACCTCGGCGGAGATGGTTCACCGCTATGCGCGCGCCGATCAAGAGGACAAGCAGACCGCGATGAGCAAGCTGGGACTGTGAACGGGTTATTGGAACTGGAGGGACGATGGAATCGTGGGAACTGAAGGCGGGTCTTGAAGTAATCCTCGGGAGCGCCCATCGTGCGCTGACGTTGAGCGACCTGGCGCGTGGCCTTGGGGTCGACGAGCGCGCGGCGGAGGATTTGCTTCAAGAGCTCGAGGTAGACCTTTCCGCGGCCGACCGTGGATGGCAATTGCGCCGGCGCGCTCATGGCATTCGGCTGGAGTCGAAGCCGCAGTTTGCGGCACTCCCCAAAGCTGCGATCCCCGAGTGGGCACCCAGGCCAATCTCTGAGCAAGCCATCGAAGTGGTGGCCATCATCGCCATGAAGCAGCCGGTGAGCATCTCCGACATCAATGCGATCCGGGGTGTAGAGAGCACAGCCACACTCCAGACCCTGCGCGATCGCAAACTCGTGGCGCGCACGGCGCAGCTCGGACCACACCGAGAGAAGTATTGGCGCACCACGCCGCTGTTCCTCGAAACCTTCGGACTGAGCAGTCTCGATGATCTGTACAAAGAGGGAGCGCTCGAAAAGACGTTCCCCTCGATGTACGTTGGCGTGGAAGCCGACGATGACGACGGCGACCAGGCTGCGGATGGCGAACCTCAACCATCCCCAGCCTCGGCCGAGTGAAAGACAAAACCCCGCCATTTGGCAGGTACTAAGGGCTGTCCGGATCGCCAGCGGTCGCTCCTGGAGTCTCAGACGAGGGCGGTTTTCTCCATTTTGACGAACTTGCGCTCGGTGCGCGAATACATGTGGCCCGGGGGCGAGGCTATCGCTTCAATCAGCGATAGTGCCACAGGGAACCGCTGGCCACCACCGTTCTCGACGGTCACATGCCCCGGAAACTCGGATTTGTCCGAGACAACGGTGTGCAGAGAAAATGCGGGGTCGCCAGGGCGATACTCTTTCTTTGCTGGACCTGTGGCGTACCAGAATCCGATGCGTGATGCGGCCATGGGAAATCTCCTATTAGAACTTTCGTTTGATGTGGGTGGATATTCGGACCGGCCAAACGTGCGTCAAAATAGATCGAGCAATGTGAATGGTTTGGCCACTGACGTGCGGTTTCCCTTCATGGGGACTGGATTCTGCAGGTAAGCGGCTGCTGCTCGGAGTTGCGTATGTACAGCCCGTTAACGGACGACGCGCTTTGGTTGTGTTTATGTGTAGCGATGTGTAGCTTAATAGCGGTTGCATGTCGTCATGGCCACACCCGCTGTTAGGGGGGCTCTGCGCAGGTCACTGATTTCTTAGCGCCAGGGAGTTTCGGTATTTTCTCGGCGATTTACGAGCAGGATTTCCCCAAACGAAGGGGTATGCGGGTTGATTTGTCGTCCGTGGAGGCCGTTTTTCGGCCTCCATACACACTACTCCCCGAGCGTTGCCAGATGTTTGCGGTGGAGGTAGAGGTTCACCAGCGCGAAGTTTGCGCACAGCCGGTGATGGTTCTTCGCTATCCCCCGATAGCGCACCTTGTCGAAGCCGAAGACGCGCTTCAAGATGCGGAACACGTGTTCTACCTTCGCTCTGACTCGCGACTTAGTCGTGTTCTTACGTCGAGCTTCTTCGTCCACATAGTTTTTGAACTTCGTCCTGCGGCAGGTCATGTCCTGCGCGTGCGGAGCGGCTTCGCGGATCGCCTCGGTCTGGCTCTGATAGCCGCCGTCGCCCCACACCTTGCGTTCTTCGCCGTGCAGTAAGTCGGGTAGCATGTGACAGTCCGCCTTTAACCACGGGCTGCTAACCGAGGATCGCGCATCAAACCAACATGAGCAATCTTACAGAAAGTCGTACTGCGCTTCTGTTCAAGCCCTTTGTCCTTAAAAATCTGGTTTTGCCAAACCGCATCGTAATGGCGCCCATGACGCGCACCAAATCGCCGGAAGGCATTCCCGGTCCGGATGTAGCGGCTTATTATCGCCGCCGCGCCGAGGGAGGCGTGGGCCTGATCGTGACCGAGGGGACTTACGTTCCGGTTCCATCCGCAGGCTTCTATCCCGCTGTGCCGCGCTTCTATGGCGAGCAATCTCTTGCGGGATGGAAGCGTGTGGTGGGGGAGGTTCATCAGGCAGGCGGCAAGATCTTTCCCCAGCTCTGGCACGTTGGCTTGACGCCGGCTGCAGGCGGAAAGATTCCATCTGGTGCGATAGGTCCTTCCGGGCTTGCCAACAGAGGCGAGAAGATTGCCGAGCCGATGACGCAGCCGGAGATCGACGACGTGGTTCGCGCCTTTGGCCAGGCCGCGCTCTCGGCACAGCGGTTGGGGTTTGACGGCGTGGAGATTCACGGCGCGCACGGCTATCTTCTGGATCAGTTCTTCTGGGATGGGACGAACCAGCGGACCGACGCGTATGGCGGCGATCTGGTGGCGCGCACTCGCTTCGCGGTGGAAGTGATCCGCGAGGTTCGCTCTCAGGTGGGACCGGAGTTCCCGATTTGCCTCCGGTATTCGCAATGGAAGCAGCAGGATTACAACGCAAAATTAGCTCATACTCCCGCCGAGTTGGAGCGCTTTCTTGCGCCTTTGACCGGAGCAGGCGTGGATCTGTTTCACTGTTCGCAGCGCCGCTTCTGGGAGCCTGAATTTGAGGGCAGTTCGCTGAATCTGGCGGGGTGGACCAAGAAACTGACCGGCAAGCCAACCGTGACTGTGGGGTCGATCACGCTGAACATGGAGTTCACGAGTACGTTTCGCAGTTCGGAGACTGCTGCCGCGACGGGAATCGATGAGCTGCTGGAACGCCTGGAACGCGAGGAGTTTGATCTGGTGGCCATCGGGCGCTCGCTGATCGTGAATCCCACCTGGCCGCAAATCATTCAACGTGGAGCGATCGACGAACTGCTGCCCTACCAGCGGGACGTTTTAACCCAGTTGATCTAGAACTGAGTCAGTGGCCATCCTGCATGCCCGACAAAGTAGCGTCTCACTGGAGATCAAGTTGAAAATCTGTCATGAGCTTGTTCCTTCGTTCGAGTCAATCAAATTCGTTCTACCGGCTGGCAGCGAAGATTTGTCGCCAACCATACCAGCAGACCTCGCGGATCATTTCCGGGGTAAGATTTCTGCCTGTTGCAATCCGGGCAGACTCGCGGAGCGTGTCATTCACCGCCAGGAAGTACTTGTCACCGGCACAATTGATTTGACGCAGTAAGTTTTCATGTAGCGTCGGCCTAACTGTTGATTGCCACTGATCGTGGATAGCAGCCAAGTTTCCGCCGAATGTCTCAATCGTGTCGTGGATATAGAGGATATCCTTCGCGCGTTTGGCGTGGTCGCGCTTTTCATGAATCAAAATCTTTTGCACGAGGAATGCCGCGGGATTGGGCACGTGGACACGTCGAACGGAAGGAGTTGGATAGCCGATGGCGGGAGAGATAAAAACCTCCCACGGTGATTCAAGCAACAGTTCGAGGTATCTCAGTTTCTGAGCGGAGATTCCAGAGATGCGTGCAGTGATGTCGCGTTTGCCTTCGCGCTTCAATTCGCTCCCAACCAGCGGCGTGAGGAACTCCGCATAGAATCCGCTGTCGCCAGCTTCAACAAGATAATGCACGACTGGGGGCTGCGTATCGCCCTTCAAGTCCTCTTTGAAACCTTTGTCCAGCAACCGGTCGTGAATTCTTTCGGCTGATGGCAGCAATTGCGATGGCACCGCGACATCAGCATCGAATGTTCCCAGCGGTTCGTAATCGAGCGTTTGCGCAAGCGGATGCGCTCGATAAAGCCGGTGCGCCCAACCTCCGATGATGACGACTTGATTGACCCACGGTTCCAGAGCCTCGACCAGACGAGCGAAATACGTGACCTCGGAATTGGTTTCCATTACGACTTCTCCTCGAAGATTGACGCAAGTGCGTGACGGCGTATCTCGTCGGCCTGGGCTTCACCGCGGACAGGATGTGAGCTGACATCAAGCCAGACCTGCAGGATATCGGACACCAGCACACCATCGCGCTCAACTACGGCGCGAAAAACTGACTCGCGAGAGGCCGGAACCCGCACATAGACATCCGGCCTGTGCTCGGCACCCTCTGGCGAAAGCCCCATGCGTCCGAGAACCGCCCGATCCAGTTTCTCAATATAGAAGCACGGTGGAACACCATGTACAAAGCCAAGTCCAAACGATTCGGCGGCAGCGAAAAGGCCGAGGCAAGCGCGTGGCGCCAATTTGTTTTCTTCCTGGGAATGAACTTGTAACGCACGGAGCGCGGAAGGTAATCGGCGCTCGTCCTTGGTTGGAATAATCCAGCGTAAGGGAAGTTCGGGCACTGGTCGGAGATTAGCCGCCTGCCAGCGACGCATCAGTTCTTTCCTCCGAACCAACCGCAGCGAATCGCTGTCGCTGTCGAGAAACCCCTCCAGCCGCAACTGGCGGACGAGGCGGAAGGAGCTCATCACCGAAACATTGGCCGCCGATGCCAGTTCGGAGGCGTTGCGGTACTCCTGACGTGGTGCCCGCAGAAGTCCCTCTGCCACGAAGGGTGCAAGAAGAACCTTGATCATCCACTGGTTGAGATCGGAGAAGAGATACGCCGAGTCTGGTGGGGCTAGTTTCTGCCGACGCGCTCGACGGGACGGAGCAGCATTCAAGTGTTCAAGGCCGGTGCCGACGAAATGCAGAAAGCCCTCCTTGTCAATGATTCCGGTCGCGGCATCTGGCGCAACTTCGGCCAGGAAGCGCATCAATCCCTCGGCTACACTCGGAGAAATGACGGGCGCTGCAATGATCGCCATAGGAACTGCCGGCTCGGAGGAGGCCTTCGCAATGGCCCGAGCCTGGAGGATGGCTTGAGAGAGGAGAGGGATCAGGCGATCACGCCGTCCCTCGGAAGAAACCTTCATTTCGACGATGTAGCGCAGTTCGCCGCGCGAAACAGCAAGGTCGGCAGATCTACCGCCGACGGAAGGCGAGACTTTGACCCGCCAGCCGTTCTGCCGGAAGTGATCGGCGAGCAGGCCGAGGTAGTCTTTCACCTCGCGCGGAGCAGGAAGCGAATTGGATCGAGAAGTGAGCATTACAGTATCATGGCCGCGTGAAATATCGTGTCCGTGATATTTATCATGGACGCGATAGGACTAGATGTCAAGTTGCATTGGAAAACATGATCTGAGAAGAGCCTCTTTAGAGGAACGAAATTAGGCGATCATGGTTCTGCCAGACAAGGCATAATAAGGCCCGCCAGCCGCAACTCTGCGTAGATTTACGGTAGCGTATTACACGCTGGATTGTCCCCTGGGATATCGCGTTCGAAATTGTACGTTCCGTTGGGAATGATATGGGCGAAGCACAGGTCAATTGTGCAGCAGCCTGTGGCACTATTGACCGGAAGCCAGAGGCCAGATGACCGTAACCAGCCAGATCGCCGTTCCGCCAGGCTACCACGAGCTGCTCGAAGAGATCGCCAGCCGTATCTCTACCTCCCAGGTCCGCGCCGCCCTGGGCGTCTCGCGGGAACTGGTCCTGCTCTACTGGTCGATCGGGCGAGAGATTCTCGTCCGCCAGGGGACCGAAGGCTGGGGAACCAAGGTCATCGATCGGCTGGGCCGCGACCTGCAAGCCCGGTTTCCCGGGGTCGAAGGCTTCAGCCCAAGAAACCTCAAGTATATGCGGGCGCTGGCTCAGGCCTGGCCCGACCCCTCAATAGTGCCACAGCGTGTGGCACTATTGCCCTGGGGGCACCTCCGGCTTCTGCTCGATCGGGTCAAAGAGCCGGAGACCCGGCAGTGGTATCTCCAAGCTGCCCTCGAATATGGCTGGAGCCGGGACGTTTTAACCCACATGATCACCGGCCGCCTGCACGCGCGTCAGGGCAAGGCGTTGACCAACTTCGCCGCTGTCCTGCCACCCGCCGACTCGGACATGGCGGTGCAGGTCCTCCGCGATCCCTACAACTTCGACTTCCTGACCCTCTCCCATTCCGTTCAGGAACGGGAACTCGAACGCGGTCTTCTCCTTCACCTGCGGGACCTGCTGCTGGAGCTTGGCCGCGGCTTCGCCTTCGTCGGCAGTCAGGTATCGCTCCCGGTTGGAGATCAGACCTTCTATCTGGACCTGCTCTTCTATCACGTGCGTCTGCACTGTTATTTTGTGATTGAGTTGAAGACCGGGGAGTTCAAGCCGGAGTATGCCGGCAAGCTCAACTTCTACCTGGCCGCGGTCGACGGGATTATGAAGACGGATCGCGACGATCCCACCATCGGGCTCTTACTCTGCGAAAGCCAGGACGAAGCGGTCGTCGAGTATTCCTTCAAAAACCTGCAGAGTCCGATCGGCGTGTCGACCTACACGGTCACTCGCGAACTTCCGACGGCTTTAGAGGAGGAGGTCCCGTCCGTCCAGGACCTTAAGGGTGTCGTCGAAAAACTTCGTGCAGAACTCGAAGCCGCGCGCAAGGCGGAGTTGTCCGACCCGGGGGAAGGGAAGTGACCCCGACCGCGTTGGCCACGATCTCTCCGCCGTCGACGGAGCCGATCGATCTTCGCCTGGCCGAGCTCAGGCGGATGGTTCTTAACTCGGTAGTCTCCGAGCATTCGAAGCGCAACTACGCCAAGGCTCTCGACGATCTCTTCCTCTTCGCTGCCAGCCGACCTCTCACCCGCGCTCTGCTGATGGAGTGGCGGGCGGCGATGAACAAACTCTCGCCCTCGACGGTCAATGTCCGGCTCTCGGCGATGCGCAAGCTGGTCACCGAAGCTCGTCGCAACGGCATGCTCGGAGCCGAAGAGGCCGCGAATCTGACCGAGATCCCGAATATTCCGGAGAAGGGAACTCGTCTCGGCAACTGGCTGACCCGGGAGCAGGCGAAAGAGCTGCTTGCGGTCCCGGATCGTTCCACCATCAAAGGCAAACGCGACTACGCCATCCTCGCGCTTCTGGTCGGCTGCGCCCTGCGCCGGCAGGAACTCGCCGAGCTGGACGTCGAGAAGATCCAGATGCGCGAGGGCCGCTGGGTCATCGTTGATCTCCGCGGAAAGGGCGGGCGGGTGCGCACTGTGGCGATCCCGATATGGGTTAAGCACGCGATTGACGCCTGGATAATCGCAGGCAACGTCGAAGACGGCCGTCTGTTGCGCCCGGTTCTCAAAGGCGGCAAGGTCAAGGGAGAGACGTTGACCGACTGGTCGATCTGGTCGGTGGTCGAGCGATCGGCGAAGGAAATCGGCATCGAGCGCTTCGGCGCTCACGATCTGCGCCGCACCTGCGCCAAGCTCTGCCGCAAGAACGGCGGCGACCTCGAGCAGATCAAGTTCCTGCTCGGGCACTCCTCGATCCAGACGACAGAGAGGTATCTTGGGTCTCAGCAGGAACTGGCGGTAGCGGTCAATGATGGTCTGGGCTTCTAATACAGTCGTCAGGAGCGAGCCGAACGATGAAACGACGAATCTGTTCCTACGACCTGGCGGCCGTTCCCGAAGATGGTTACGTCGTGACCGACGATGGGGGCGAGATCTACCCAACGATTTTGAATTAGGACACTGCCTTCCGCTGAAATCCGCTGGATATACCTCGCGAGCAAAGTGTAGGATGCTCCTGATAATCTAGCTGCGTATGAGTGAACTCGCCCCACCCCCGCCCCCAGTCGCTCCTCTCCTTGAAGATGTGCGTCGCTTGATCGTCGAGGCCCGGCGCCAGACCGCGGTAGCCGTCAACCTTGGCCTCACCGCGCTCTACTGGCAGATCGGCCAGCGCATCCGGCACGAAGTCCTTGGCACGGAACGGGCCGCCTATGGGGAGCAGATTCTCGTGACACTGTCACGACAATTGATGGCAGAATATGGCCGCGGGTATTCAGAGAAGAACCTGCGCCGCATGGTCCAGTTCGCCGAGGCATTTGCCGAAGAGCAAATTGTCGTGATGCTGTCACGACAATTGAGTTGGTCCCACTTCAGTGCGCTTTTACCTTTGGCCCAGCCCTTCCAACGGGAGTTCTACGCTGAGATGTGTCGCATCGAAGGCTGGAGCGTGCGCACCCTGCGCGAGCGCATCGACTCCATGCTCTACGAACGCACCGCGCTGTCGAAGCAACCGGAAGCCCTTATCCGCGAGGAACTGGCCCTGCTGCGCAACCGTGGCGACGTGACACCGGCTCTGGTTTTGAAAGACCCCTACATTCTGGACTTTCTGGGACTGGTAGACCGTTTTCATGAGCGCGATTTGGAGGACGCGATTCTGCGTGAGCTGGAGACCTTCCTCCTGGAGTTGGGTTCGGGCTTCTCCTTCGTGGCGCGGCAGAAACGCATTCAACTCGACGGCGACGATTTCTATATCGACCTCCTGTTCTATAACCGCAAGCTCAAGCGCCTCGTGGTGGTGGAGCTGAAGCAGGGCAGCTTCAAGCCGGAATACAAGGGCCAGATGGAACTCTACCTACGCTGGTTGGACCGGTATGAGACCGAACCTGGCGAAGAGACGCCGCTGGGCATCATCCTTTGTGCCGGCAAGAATACAGAACAGATTGAGTTGCTCGAACTGAGCGCAGCCGGCATTCATGTCGCCGAATATCTGACGGTTCTGCCCGCGCCGGAGATCTTGCGCGAGAAACTGCATCAAGCCATTGAAACGGCGCGGCTGCGCCTGGAGAGCCGCGCCGAAGAAAAGAACGGGGAAGAGCCGAGCCTATGATGGGGGTCAAGGTGCAGTGGAACGGTTATGCTGAGCTCAGCATAACCGTTCCAGTGCACCTGAAACCCCAGATTCCAAAAACTTAGGGTGGGTCACCCGCCAGGCATTAGGAGAAATTGCCCCAGCGTCACCACAATTTCAGCATTCAATTGGAGATGAAACTCGCAATTCGTTCGCTGTAGATCAGAAAGCGATCCGTAACGCATCATCTTGCGTCGGCCTACACTCTCGGCCTCCAATCCCTTGATCACTCTCTTCACGTCTTCTAGTTCCCTGATCGTCCTAATCACGTTATCCACGTTATACCCCCAAAACAACCCTAAACCCTAAGTCAAGAGGGGCAACGCCGATCACCAACTGAAGTTCGCCACGGTTAGGACATGTAGTCCTTTGCCTTAATGTTCGTCTGACGGAAAGGTTTCTGTCCAAGGAGCCGTTTCACCGGGATGCTTGTTTAGATAGGCGACTGTCTCTGTCACTTCGCAATGAGCTTCCGTGTCCATGGTCGTGAACGACACACACTTTTTGCGCAGCCATTCAGGATAGGTGTCCCAGCGTTTTTGCAACTCTGCCTGGGCCTTGGCCATCTGATCGTCGGTACAATGTTGTATATTGCCTTCGCTGTCTCTGCAGGCGTAATCGCTATCAGTACTGTTTTGCAGAGTGGGGGCGTTCGCCAGCGTTGGATCTTTTAGGGTTGACGCGGGGATAGTAGGCCCATAGGTCCACTCCGCCTTACTATCCGTTGCAGTCTCCGGCGTGGAGCCTGGGTGTAGAACCATGAGCACAGTGAAGACAACTGCGAAAACCAACACGAATCCAAAGATTTTTCTCAATCGATGTTTCCTTCTTCAACAATGTACGCTCTTTCGGTGTAACCAGGGCGTTATCTGGCGGGTGGCCCACCCACCGCTATTTCTGGATGCGGGAGACGTCGCGGACGGCGCCGCAGGAGGCGCTGGTGGTCCATGCGGCGTAGGCTTGGAGGGCCTTGGAGACCTTGCGGGTGCGCTCGGCAGGCTCCCATGCGGATGCGCCGCGGGCCTTCATCGCCTTGCGGCGGGCGGCCAGCTCGCTGGCGGTGAGCTTGACGCGCAGGATGCGTTTGGGGATGTCGATCTGGATGGTGTCGCCCTCTTCGACCAGGGCGATTGCGCCGCCCTCGGCCGCCTCCGGCGAGATGTGGCCGATGCAGAGGCCGGAGCTGCCGCCGGAGAAGCGGCCGTCGGTGACGAGGGCGTAGAATTTGCCGAGGCCCTTCGACTTGAGGTAGCTGGTGGGGTACCGCAACCTTCGTGCGACCGCTTCATCCGGTCGCTCAACGTCTAGAATCGAGGGTTTGCGGAAATGGATTTAAACCGTTTCACGGCAGAGAATCGAAAAGATCACTGGATTTTACGGAGAGTGCCCGTGCCAATTTCACGATGTTTTCGAGTGCCACGTTTCGCTCGCCCCGTTCGACTCCACCGACATAGTTCCGATGCAGTCCGGCTCTTTCCGCAAGCTCCTCTTGCGAATAGCCGCGCTCCTCCCGCAAGGTCCGGAGCGCTTTCCCAAAAAGGGACTTCGTCGATGTCTTAGGCACCCCATAATGTTTTTCCCTTGACCACTATGAGTCTACACACTATGAGTGTGATATTCTAGCCTTATCAATTCTTGAGGAATGCCCCTGGGCCGGCAACCCTGCGGGAAGGGAACGTATCGAATCATCGACATCAATCACGGATGCAAGAGTGCAGCGGTGGTTGACGCTTACCTCCAACCATGACACGGCCCTCTACCGACACAGTCGGCATGTAGGCGGTAAGCGTGTGGTGTTGGCCGGGTGTACAAGTGGTGGGGCAGGCTTCAGGATGATTGTATGTCTGAAGCGAAGCTTGAGCTGGATGGGATAGGGGCTGGAGTTGGTTCGCGCCGTCGTCGCAGTGCG
>Ga0224531_1000346_pt1 | contig 24631 bp, 21 predicted proteins | sample CBST100metaG_FD_179876 | JGI IMG/M metagenome (GOLD analysis project Ga0224531, IMG submission 179876) | Peat soil microbial communities from Stordalen Mire, Sweden - C.B.S.T100 | ecosystem: Environmental > Terrestrial > Soil > Wetlands > Peat | place: Sweden: Norrbotten County, Stordalen Mire...
CAAGAAAATCTTTGGGATGGAAAGCACCCGCTGAACTGTTCCTCCCAGAAGGTGCTTTCGACTTCGTCCAACACTGGTCAGCTAAAATCAAACCCGTTGCACTTGTACCTTGAATCCACCCACCCAGACTTTTGTGGATGGTCAGACCTGGGACAGCCCAAACAGATCAGACGAGCGATTGAAGGCTGGATTCGGCCTGTTTGATGCGAGCGAGGCAAACGTCGCGGCCGAGGACGGCCAGGGTTCCAAAGAGCGGGGGCGCGTTTTTGCGTCCGCAGACGGCGACGCGGATGGGCTGGAAGGCTTGCCCAGCCTTCAAACCAAGGTGCTCGGCGGCAGCGCGAAGCGTCTGGTCGAGCGAATCGTGATCGAAGGCCGTCGTGGCCAGAACCTCCTGAGCATACTGGAGGACGCGGAGAGCCATGGCGGCATCGCCCTTTTTGGGGATCAGCTCGGCGGGATCATAGGGGGCAAGCTCGGCGAGGAAGAAGAAATCGGCTGCGGAGGGGGCGTCGCGCAGGAGCTTGATGCGCTCGCGAATGAGCGGAGTGACGGCAAGGAGCTTTTCCGGCGTGGCTTGGAAGCCGGCAGCCGCGAAGAAGGGCGCAAGCGAAGAACTGAGTTGTTCGACTGGCAGGGCGCGGATGTGCTCGGCGTTGAGCCAGACGGCCTTGGGATCGAAGGGGTCTTCTTCAGTGAAATTCACGACAGCATTGGAGCGGTTGACGCCCTCCAGCGTGAAGGCGGCGGTTAGCTCATCGTACGAGAGAAACTCGCGGTCGTCTTTGGGCGACCAGCCGAGGAGGCAGAGGAAGTTGACGAAGGCCTGGGGAAGGAAGCCCGCGTCGCGATACGTTGTCACACTGACGACGGGGCCGTGCTTGCGCTTGGAGAGCTTGGCTCCATCGGGGGCGACGAGCAGGGGAAGATGCGCGAACTGGGGCGGCGGGACGCCGAGGGCCTCGAAGATGAGCAGATGCTTGAAGGTGTTGGTGAGGTGATCCTGGCCGCGGATGACATGGGTGATGCGCAGATCAGCGTCGTCAACGCAAGAGGCCAGATGGTAGGTGGGAAACCTGTCCGACCGCAGCAGGGCGAAGTCTTCTACTTCGTCGGCTGACTTGGATTGCTCGCCGTAGACGCTGTCAGTAAAGCTCAGGATGCGGTTTTGGCCGCGGGGGACGCGATAGCGGAGGGCAAAGGGCTCTCCGGCGACGGCGCGGCGGTCGGACTCTTCCCTGGACAACTCGCGCATACCGGGGTTGAAGAGCCAGGCACCCTGAGCGCTGGAGTGCTCGTCGTCGTCGGCGTGGGCGGGGGTGAAGTCGCGATAGGCGAGGCCCTTGGCAAAGATGGCCTCGGCCTGCTGGCGGTGCAACGCAAGACGCTCGGACTGCTTGTACTCTTCGTCCCAATCGAGGCCCAGCCAACGCAATCCCTCGAAGATGGATTGGACGCTGGCGTCGGTGTTGCGCTCGACATCGGTGTCGTCCAAACGCAAGACCATGGTTCCGTGATTGTGGCGCGCATAGAGCCAATTGAAGATAAAGGTGCGGGCGCTGCCAACGTGCAGAAAGCCGGTGGGCGAAGGCGCAAAACGAACGCGGGGAGTCATTGGCTGGGAAAGATTTTCTTCTGTCATTGGTATTTTTAAGTCCTAATTGATGGTAGCAGTTTCGCGCTGGCGGCGGAACGCCGATGGCTGGAGGGGCATATACCGACGCGGCCTTGACCAACTTGACCAACAAGCAGAATGAGCGCACAATCGAAGCTGTTGAGAGAGCGATGGAGGTGGCTATGGCAAGTATGCAGTTTAATCTCTACGAGGCCAAGACGCAGCTTTCCAGTTTGGTGGAGCGGGCGGCGAAAGGCGAAGAGTTTGTGATTGCCAAAGCGGGAAAGCCGATGGCGCGTTTGTCCGCGATGATCGTCGAGGAGAAGTCTCCGAAGCCGTTGCGGAAGTCCGGGCAGAACTTGTTGGGGATTACCTATATCGCCAACGACTTTGACTCCCCTCTGCCGGAGGATGTGCTTCAGGACTTTGGACTCTAGCGCGATGAAGCTGCTACTCGACACGCACGCCTTCCTTTGGTGGGATTCAAATGATGCCCATTTGCCCGAGGCTCTTTGTTCCGCCATTGCCTCGCCTCGGAATCAGGTCTTCGTCAGCGCCGTGTCGGTTTGGGAGATCGCGATTAAGCGAGCGTCGGGAAAGCTGATCTTTGGACAAACTGTCGGCAAGGCCATTGAGGAGCATGGGTTCATTCCCTTGCCAATTACCGTTGAGCACGCGGAATGGGCTGGAGGGCTTCCGCAACTTCACCGGGACCCCTTCGACCGGCTGCTCGTGGCGCAGGCGCAACTCGAGGGACTGATTCTTGTCACCGTGGACGAGCAAATATTGCGCTACCAGGTTCCACACTTATAGTTCGTCGAATCCCGGTTCCCTGCTTTAGGTGATGTCTTCCGTGTCGTAGACCAGGCCGACGCGCTTTTTGGGGACGCCATGGACGGAACTGAGCAGGTCTTCGACGACATCTTCCAGTTGGCGCTGACTTTCGATGACGGCGCTCATGCTTTTCAGTTCATCAGGCTCGATGACGCGCTCGACCAGGACGACGGCATGGCACTGGGCGACGTGATCGAGGTTCAGCCCCTCGGGGGTCTTGGCTTTGATGCTGACCTGATCCGTGCCCAGGCCCAGCAGGTCGGCGACGCGGGCGCGCATCTGGCCGGAGATGGGGCCGATCTTGGGCGCGGCCAGAATCAGCGTGGTATCGATGTTCACAATGCGGTAGCCAGCGTGTTGCAGGGTTTCCTTGGCCAGGTTGAGGAAGATGGCCGAGTCGGCGTCCTTCCAGCGCGGGTCGCCCGGTGGGAAAAAGCTGCCGATGTCACCGGCGGCGATGGCCCCAAGAAGAGCATCCGTGATGGCGTGCAGGAGCACATCGCCGTCAGAATGACCGGCCAAGCCCTCCGGATGGTCCAGCGCGAGCCCGCCAATATGCAGCGGAACGCCTGGCTGGAAGACGTGCGAGTCATAGCCGAATCCGATGCGTGTTTCCATGGTTACCGTGCCTGTCCTTCAGATCTGATTGGCAGCGATTTCGATCTGGTTCAGCCGGAATCAGCGGTTGCGCTGGCTCAGATAGAACTCGGCCAACTCCAAGTCGCCCGGCTGGGTAATCTTCAGATTCACTTGAGAGCCGTGAACGACGGCTACCGGATGACCGGCGCGCTCGACAACCGAAGCCTCGTCGGTACCTACAAATCCGTCCGCCGTGGCCTCGGCGAAGGCGCTTTGCAGCAACCCGAAGCGGAAGCCTTGAGGCGTCTGCGCCAACACCACGAACTCGCGCGGGATGGTGGAGGTAATCAGCGCGCCATGCGCGGTCCGCTCAACCTGCTTGATGGTATCCACGGCCGGAAGTCCAACGATGGCGGCACCGTGCTCGATGACCGCATCGATGGTCCGGTCGATGGTGGCCGCGTCGATGAGCGGACGCACCGCGTCATGCACCAGAACGATGTCGTCGGGTTCGGCTGGCAGAGCGGCCAGAGCGTGGGAGACAGACTCCTGGCGGTTGTCGCCACCTTCCACCACGCGGACTCGGCTGGCAAAACCGGAGCCGGCGTCATACTGGGCGATTTGAGCCTGGACGCGCTCAATCTCGCTCTTGCGCACGGCCACGTAGATTGCCGTCACGCGCGCCACAGATGCAAAGGCGCGCAACGAATGAATCAGGATGGGAACCCCATCGAGCGCTAGAAACTGCTTGGGCTGTGGCCCGGCCATCCGGGTTCCAAGCCCTGCCGCAGGGAGAATCGCAAATACTTGCATACCCGGAGGAGTATACAACGGCGGGGCACCCCGTGAAGCAGGCATTGTAAGCAGAACCCCTCTGGTGGAACCTTCTCAGGCAAGAAACCGCATCGCCGCCTTATGATTCTGGAATGCGAACTACGCCGCTTCCGACACTGCCGATTGACACCACGCTGCTGAAGCCCGGCTTGCGCCTAGCCGTGGGACTCTCGGGCGGCGCAGACTCAGTGGCCCTGGTACGCGCGCTGGCGGAACGGAGCAAGGAACTGGGGCTGGTGTTGCACGCTGCCCACCTGCACCACGGCCTACGCGGCGAGGAGGCCGACGGCGACCTGGGCTTTGCACGAGCGCTGGCAGCCGAACTGGGTCTTCCCTTCCACGAAGCGCGGGTGGATGCCGGAGCGGAGGCCATCGAAAACAAAGAGACCGTTGAAGAGGCCGCGCGCCGCCTGCGCTACCGCTGGTTCCGGCAACTGATGGCCTCGAGTGAGGTGGAGGCCGTGGCCACAGCCCACACTCGCGACGATCAGGCTGAAACCGTTCTGGCCAAGTTTTTGCGCGGAGCCTGGACCGAGGGGCTGAGCGGGATTCATCCGGTGGTGGAGTTTCCCGAGGGCCGCATCCTGCGTCCGATGCTCTCAACTACGCGGGCCGAGGTGGAAGCCTATCTGGGCACGCTGGGGCAGGGTTGGCGCGAAGACTCATCGAACCGTCACCTCACCTTCACCCGCAACCGCATTCGCCACGAGTTACTGCCGCTGTTGGAGAGCTGGAATCCGCAACTGCGCGAGCACCTGACGCAGATGGCCGAACTGGCGCGCGACGAGGAGGCCTGGTGGCAGGCCGAAGTGGCCCGGATGGAGCCTCAAATCGTGATGCCGGGCCGCCCGGTTCGGGGTGGGGGCCGCGCCGCTGGAGATGGACTTGCCCCGGCTCTGGCGATTGATGTCACACGACTGGCCGCGTTGGCCGTGGCGCTGCAACGGCGGCTTTTGCGCTACGCGGCGGATGAGTTGGGCGCAGCAGTGGATTTTCCCGCGACCGAGGCGCTGCGCGCGCTGGCGCTGAGAGGCCGCGCCGGGCAAAAACTCGAATTGGCCCAAGGGCTGCTGGCCGAGCGAACCCACCGCGAAGTGCGCCTGACGGTCCTGACGGCGGCGCCAGCCGGTTCGGCGGCTGCGGAGGCTGCTCCGGAGTTCACGGTTGCTGTTCCCGGCGAGGTGACGGCTCCGGCCTTCGGACTGAGGCTACGGATTGATGTTTCCGAGCCGTCCAGTGCGGCGGTAAGCCACTCCGCCACGCTGCGCAACTGGAAGCCCGGCGACCGCGTGTGGCTGCGCTACTCCTCCGGCCCGCGGAAGGTGAAGGAAGTTCTGGAGCGCCTGCGAGTTACAGGCTCCAGCCGCTCCCAGTGGCCGGTTCTTGAACTGGATGGCCGCATCGTCTGGATGCGGGGAGTTGGAGTGGAGCCGGAGCCGGGAATTCGGATTGAGGCAGCCAACCTGATCGACGACGGACCTCTGCCGATGGGGCGTTCCACGGAAGGTTGACCTGCGAGATGCCGCGACGGACTCAGTCCGCAGATTCCTATTAGCATCCATGACTTGGGAGTACAATCAAGGTTACTGCTCTCCTGAGCGGAGGAGTTGGTGTGTCTGCCGTTGAGGTGTTGCGTATTTTCTGTGACTTTGTGGAAGGTACCGGCGTCTAAAAGGGGAATGCAGGACGTGCTGGAGACCCGTTTGTTGGCTTCTCCAACGCCTGAAGAGAGGAAACCTGGTGAATTCGACCGTCAAATCGATCATGGTCTGGGCGTGCATCATCGCCTTCGGCATGGTTCTTATCAGCTGGGTGTCGAAGGGCACCGTGGGCAAGGACACGGAGATTTCCTACTCCGACCTGTACAACCTGGTGAAGACGCAGCAGGTACTCGATGCGGAGATCCAAGGCACGGAACTGCGCGGTCATTTGAAGGCCAAGCCCAAGGAACAGTTTCACACCCACGTGGGAGAACACTGCGAAGCGATTGAAGCGGCGCTGCTGGCCTCTGACACTCACTTCTCCAAGAAGGAACAGCAGAGCAATTTCCCGCTGCAACTGCTGATCAACCTCGGCCCGTTCGTCCTGCTGATCGGCATCTGGTTCTTCTTCATGCGCCAGATGCAATCGGGCGGCAACAAGGCGATGTCGTTCGGCAAGAGCAAGGCGCGCCTGCTTTCGATGCAGCAGAAAAAGATCACCTTCAAGGATGTGGCCGGCGTCGATGAGGCCAAGGAAGAACTGAAGGAGATTATCGAGTACCTGCGCGAGCCGGCGAAGTTCCAGAAGCTGGGCGGACGCATCCCCAAAGGCGTGCTGCTCGTCGGACCTCCGGGAACCGGCAAGACGCTGCTGGCCAGGGCTGTGGCAGGCGAAGCGAATGTGCCGTTTTTCTCGATTTCAGGATCGGATTTCGTTGAGATGTTCGTCGGCGTGGGCGCTAGCCGCGTCCGCGACCTCTTCGAGCAAGGCAAGAAGAACGCGCCCTGCATCATCTTTATCGACGAAATCGACGCCGTGGGCCGCCATCGTGGCGCAGGCCTGGGCGGCGGACACGACGAGCGCGAACAAACCCTCAACCAGTTGCTGGTGGAGATGGACGGATTTGAATCGAACGACGGCGTGATTCTGGTGGCCGCCACCAATCGCCCCGACGTGCTGGACCCCGCGCTACTGCGCCCCGGCCGCTTTGACCGCCGCGTGGTGGTGGGCTTGCCCGATGTGCGCGGCCGCGAGGAAATCCTGCGCGTGCACGTGAAAAAGGTTCCGGTCTCCGACGACACCGATCTCAACGTGCTGGCTCGCGGAACCCCCGGTTTCAGCGGCGCCGATCTGGCCAACATGGTCAACGAAGCCGCGTTGAGCGCCGCGCGCATGAATCGCAAGCAGGTCGTCATGTACGACTTCGAGCTGGCCAAAGACAAGGTGCTCATGGGCGCCGAGCGCAAGTCCATGCTGCTGACCGAGGAGGAGAAGCGGGTAACCGCCTATCACGAGGCAGGCCACGCGTTGGTCTCGTTCAAGCACGTACACTCCGACCCGATTCACAAGGTCACGATCATTCCCCGCGGCATGGCCCTGGGCGTGACCATTTTCCTTCCCGGCGACCGTCACAATTACACACGGGAATACCTGGAAGCCAACCTGGCTATCGCTTACGGCGGGCGCGTGGCGGAAGAGATATTTCTCAGCCAGATGTCCACCGGGGCGGGCAGCGATATTGAAAGCGCCACGGATCTGGCCCGGCGGATGGTCTGCGAATACGGCATGAGCCGCCTTGGTCCGCTCACCTTCGGCAAGAAGGAGGAGCAGATCTTCCTAGGCCGCGAAATCTCGCAGCATCGCGACTTCAGCGAGGAGACGGCGAGGCAGATCGACCTGGAAGTGCGCCGCCTGATCGACGAAGCCTACCAGTCGGCCCATGGAATTGTGGAATCAAACGCCGACGTCATGCACCGCATCGCCGCAGCTCTGCTGGAGCGCGAAACGATCGATGCCGAAGAGGTGAAGATGCTCATCGAGGGCAAGGAATTGCCTCCGATGCGCTCGAATCTGGCAACACCGAGCGACGCCGGCAGCGGTGACTCGCTGCAGGTGCTCAAGCCAGAGGGCGGCGGCGGACCGAGCATCCCGGAGGGATCACCTTCTCCGGCATAAACGCCAACGCAATTCATGTAAATAAAGAAGGGCCACTCCAATGGAGTGGCCCTTCTTGTCGATAAGCAAGCCGTTAGAAAAACTTGTAGGCGATGCCGACGCTGGCCCCGTAGGGCGACAGCGAAGAGTTACTCCACCAGGGCCAATAATGGTACTCAAAGTCCGCCGCCCGGAGCCTGATCCGCTTGGTCAGCCTCACATCCATGCCCCCACCGAAGGCGAAGTCAGTGTATTGGCCATTGTCGCCGTAGGAGTCGAATTGCATCTTGGAAAACCCGGCCAGCGCCTTGCCATAGATGGTCGCTTTCCGAAAGTGGTAGACCGGGATTTTGGGGCCGATCAGATAGTTGTCCTGGTGGATGCCCTCGTACTGATTGAAGCGCAGCCAGCGGCCTTCGGCCTCAATCTGCAACCAGCGGCGCAACCTTACGTCCACATAAACACCAGCGCCGATGAGAGGCTGGCTGCTGGCAGCCGCCGCGGGAGAATAGAAGCCGGTGCTACTCGTGGAGAGAGGCGAACACGAGGATGTGCATGTGAAGGTCCAGTCGCCCTCAAAATCTGGCTGAAAGATGGACGCCATCCCGCCGACGGTGATTGAAACCTGCCGTCCGGTGGCCGCGGGGACAACTTGCGCGCGGACGCAAACAGCTCCGGCAGCAAGCAGGATCGAAAACAAAACTGCGCCAAATCGTCTCATATCAAAATGTGCTTTCAGTCCGGGCAAATCTTCGCTGCCGGGGGCGAGAGTCGAACGCGTTCAGAACCCCTTGGACCGGAATGCAACACAGGTCAGACTCCGGTCAAGGGATCCCGATAGAGGCTACTGCTCAGCCGGATGCGATGTGCCCGTGAGCTGCTGGGGCTCGTCGCCTGCGGCGGGTGGAACGGCAGCCGGCGCGGCGGCTGGAGGAACGGGCGGCAGCAACTTGGAGGCATCAAAGCGCTGCAACTTGTAGAAGATCGGCGTCAGTTCCAGCGGCATCTTGTCGCGGGGGTTGATGTAGGCGTAGATCTTCGCGTTGAGCTGATGCACCCGGTCGTCCCAAGGATCAGTCTTGAGCCAACTGCCCAAGGGCAAGGCCGGACGCTGGGTGAGGTCGTCCCAGTTGAGCTTGGGTGCGATGCGCTGCAAATCGGCCATCCACGGGGTTCCGTCGGCCTGGAGCAGCGAGTCGCCGAGTCTGGCTGAATTCAGGGCCTTCAGCTCCTTTTCCCGATCAACCAACTGGGCATAATAGAGACCGGCCGAGGGCAGCTTGTCCTTGTACATGGAGTTCTGGAGGTACTCCATGGCACGCTTGGCAGCCTCCGCGTTGTCGTGGTCGGAGTGATACATATCGATGCGCCTGAAGGTCGCCTCATCGGGAAACATCATCCGGTCATTGAAGGCATAGCGCGTATCGATGTGGTGCCCCATCACGATGTGAGCCACTTCCATGGCCACCACCGAAGCAATCGCTTCCTCGTTGGGCAGCGTATCGATAAGCCCCTTGCTGATCAGGATGGTGTTGCCGACGGTGGTGGCTTCCACGGTGGTCGAAAGCAGAATGCGGGTATGCACCTGGTCAGTAAAGGCGATATTGTTGGGCACTTGCAGGTTGATGACGATCTGGTCCAGCACCGTGTTCTCATAGCCGCCAGGAGTCAGCGGCGCCACCAGACCGGCTTCAACCAGACGGTCGATCACGTTGTTTTCAGCCTGCGTGACCCAGGCGCGCGAGGCCTGGAGCGGACCCACATCCTGCGAGTCGTCGCTCTTGTCCACCGCGTCGTCCACCCTGATGCTCACGTTCTCGCTATCCCGCGTGGGCAGCTTGAGCGAGTAGCCCCAGAAGTGCGTCTGAGCCCTCAGCCCGACCTTATCGCGATCCGTGCGTTCGGTCTCCTCGACGTAAACGGCCACCGGCAGCCAGATTCCGGGCTGCACATTCATCCGCCAACTGTCGAAGTGGAAGTACAAGCGCGAGTCGTCCTCGGAGGTGGGCGAGGTAAACGTGCCGTTGAAGCGGACTATGTTGCCGTCCTGATCCTCAATCCAGATGCGCCCATAAAAGCGGCCCATGCCGGAAACCTTGGGCTGCACATCGTAAACCCAGGTGCGCACCGACCCCAGAAACTCCCGCCGCACGAAGTTGAAGGCATAGTGCTGGTTGTCAAAACTGTTGGGATCCAGGAACATCATCTCCGTGAAGCCGGTGGGGGAATAAATAACCGGCCCCAAGTGCAGCGCCCTGCTTAGCCCGGCAATGGAGGCCACGGACGCCTTGAAGAATTTGTGCTTTGTAGCGACAGCCCTGGTCTCATAGGCTTTGTCGAAGAAGCCCTTCCCGAAGTCAACGCGGCTCAGCATATACTCGTCCGAGACCGGCACCTGGTAGAGCTTGACGTCCGGCTTGGTGTTCTGAATGTAGGTCTCCACCAGGGGAGTGCGCTGCTGAATGTTCTTGATCAGCACCTTTTCCTGGCCGATGGCTCTTTCCACCAGCGCCGCCTGCTCCGGCGTGAGCGGGTGGAACTGCGAGTACTTTGGGCCCTTCTTTGCGTACGCACAGGGGACACTCAGGGCGATGAGCAGGAAGGCGAGGGAGATCTTCCGAAACGTCATGTGAAACTCCTAAGCTGATTATTTCAAATCATTCTCTAACCGCTTGCATCGTTCGGGGTTACCGCGGCTGAGCACAATTTTTTGATCTTGCAAACATTTTCGATGCTACGCCAACTGAAACGTAATGGTGATGTTGGTTGTCATGTCGATGGCCTGTCCATTGCGTGTGGCGGGACGGAAACGAATCTGCTGCGCCACCCGCCGCGCCTCTTCATCCAGGCCATGGCCCAGGCCATGTACGATGCCCTGTACCAGCACCTGGCCCTTTGCCGTGAAGGTAACCTTCAAGATGACGTCGCCCTGGACCCTGAGCTGCCGGGCTTCGCTGGTGTACTCGGGGCGCGGCTTGGAGAGGACCTCCAGGTTGGTGGAGACCGGCTCCGCGACCGGCCGGGAAGCTGCCGCCACGGCTGTGGGCGCGCTGGGAACGCCGGCTGAGGCCACCTTGCCCACATTGGCCGATGGAGCCATCTTCGAGGCTCCCGGAACCCCGGCAGAGGCTACCTTGCCCACGACTCCGGCATTCGATCCGAACTTGGTTCCATTGCCAAAACCCGTCGAGCCCACAACGCCATGAGGCGCCACGGCCGACCCTCTCATGCCGCCATAGGGGTTGCCGATGGCCGATACAGTGGCCGGTCCCCTGGCGTTCGGATTGGGCGTGACACCGAAGGTCTGGCCATAATGCACCGGCGCCGTCGAGGGCTTGCCGTGGTTGTCTTGCGCCGGCATGGCCGCCGCGCCCAGCGCGGACTTGGGCTGTGGCGAGAGGATGACCGCCGGCCTGGCACCCTTGATGATCGGAGCTTGCAGCTTGGCTTCCAATTGGATCGGCTTGGGGTCCGGCTTGGGTTCCGGCCTGGGCAGATTGATCTTCGGCGCATCGAACTTCACCTCCGGAACCTTGGGCGTATCTATCGGGGGCGGAGGAGGCATCTTGACCTTCGGCGGCGGTGGCGTGTCTTTGGCCGGCAGAATCAACAGCGTCTCTTCATATCTGTGCTGGTCGATTGCCTTCCCGGCTGTTGCACCAATGTAAAGAAACGCGGCCATCATCAGCCCGTTGATCACAATACTGGTGATAAACGAGACGGGGCTGCGCTCGGGCTCAGGGAGCAATCCGAAGGTTGTCTGTCGCTGAGAAGCCTTCACCGGCATGATCTCAATCCTCGCTCGCGGCCATGGAGGCCGCACAGTATTGCGCCCGCTGCACCCGGCAGAATCGTGATGGGAAACGATACAGCCATACCGTAACCGGCTACCGGGTCGGATTCAAATTGCCCATGCACAGATCGGATGGGGGAAAAGGGGAAAACTCTGTTCATGCCAGCCGCGGATTGCCGGAAAAACCTGCTACGGCCAAACCCCAGCTTCCAAAGTTCCGCGCCATGCGAACTGCTGGCCGCGTGGACCCTGGATCTGTGAACACTCCATTTTACGTCCGAGACAACCAACAAAAGTACGATTCCTCCTTTGGCGTCTTTCCGGTGGTCCGCAGATGGCCGCCATCAAGCTGCCCCATCACGGCCTCACGTAATAAACTTTAAGGTATACCAAAGTGTTTGAGAAGGGACAGGCTTTTTGTGAAGATACTGGTTACCGGTGGTGCGGGGTACATAGGTGGTACTGTAGCGGGATTGTTAACTGAAAATGGACATCAGGCCGTAATTTTTGACAACCTGAGCCATGGCCGGCGCGACCTTCTGCCCCCCGGCGTGGAATTTGTCGAAGGAGAGCTGGCAGACCGGCCCGCGCTCGAACAGATTTTCATTTCAGCCAAAAACGAGGGCAAACCCTTCGATGGCGTGCTTCACTTTGCCGCCCTGATCGAAGCCGGCGAGTCCATGCTTCATCCAGAGCAGTTCTTCCGCAATAACACCGCCTCGACACTTTCCTTACTGGAAGCGATTCTGGCCCACGGACCCCGGCGGCTGGTTTTCAGTTCCACAGCCGCTGTTTATGGCGAGCCAGAAGTGGTTCCGATCAAAGAAGATGCTCGCCTGCTACCCACCAATGCCTACGGCGAGTCCAAGCTGCTGGTGGAACATATGCTCAGCTGGCTGAACCGCATTCACGGCCTGCGCGTTGCCTCACTGAGGTACTTCAACGTGGCTGGCGCCCCCGAAGGGCCAAACGGAATCACACGCGGCGAGGCCCACAATCCCGAGTCCCATCTGATTCCACTGGTTCTGGATGTGGCGCTGGGACGCCGCCCGTCAATTAAAATCTTCGGCGAAGACTACCCTACCCCCGACGGAACCTGCATCCGCGACTATATCCACGTCTCCGACCTAGCCGATGCCCACCTGCTGGCCCTCAGCGCCCTGGAAAAAGCCTCTGCCGCCAAGAGCCGCCTGATCTTCAACCTAGGCAACGGCAAGGGCTTCAGTGTTCGCGAGGTCATCGAATCGGCGCGCCGTGTTACCGGCCATCCCATTCCGGCTGAGGTTTGTCCTCGGCGTCCGGGCGACCCCGCCGTGCTGGTTGCCAGCTCAGAGAAAGCCATCCGGGAACTCGGCTGGAAGCCGCGCTACACGCAACTCGATGAGATCATCCGCACCGCCTGGATTTGGCATCAGAAGCGGTACGCGCAGTAGACGAGCCAATGGCGCGGTTTGTGGCACCCCAGTCTCTGACCGGATGGTGTCGTACCATTGAATCCGTGGTTTCCCAGGTCTCAAAATCGAGACCTGGGGCACCCAAAAATTCCCAAAATACTATAGCCTGGAGGCTACTATGCGTTTCGCGTTTGCTCTGCTCCCTTGTTTGTTGCTGGGCGGACTGCTTCACGCGCAGAACACGCCGTGCTCATCCTGCGCAAAATCGGAAACCGGACCTTTGCCGCAAGGACTCGGCGGTTGCCTTTCAGGCCATGAAACGGCCTCACGCATCGCCACCAGCAAACCTGTCGCCGCGCCCGACCTCAAAAAGCCTTCCACGAAGATCAACGGTACCGTGAGGGCTTGCCTCTGCTTCTCTCGGGAAGGCAAGGTCACACAGGCAAGCATTCTCTCCGGCCCCACGATGATGCAGCAGACCGTGCTGGATTCATTGAAGGGTTGGACCTTTCGCCCGGTCGAACAGGGCGGACAGCTCTACGGCGGCTGCGGAACCCTGCGGATTCACGTCACCCTGAATGACGGGCAGGTACGAACGAAAATCGAAAAATAGGACTTGGACGGGGCAAGATTCCAAGGCTGAATTACTTTTCGATTCAATAATTTGCCCCGTGATAGTTAAACCTATGCCGTAACTACGTAGAGCGGCAAGCGCGCAGGGAGAGTCACGTTGCTGTCTTCATGGACATTACCCCGGAACTGGCCATTGTCCCGGTGGCCGGCGGTTGCGCGCTGGCTTCTGTTACCCTGTTGGCACGATGTATCACCATCACTTTCAACGATGAACACCCTCTCATTGCCGGCAAATCCATCCTGGTTGCGCCTGCCAAGCCTGCGACGCCTTCTGATTGGCCTCGCATTGATCGGGAGTTTTCTGTCCCAGTTCGGCGTGGCGTGGATGTTGCGGAACCAGATCGCTATAGGCCTCACTGATTTTTCCGCTTTTTACACAGGCGCGAAGATTGTTGCTTCAGGAAACGGCAGCAATCTTTACGACCTTGCCATCCAAACGCGGGTCGAAGGCGCCTACACCGTGCGCTCGGACTCCGCTAGTTTTCTGCCTTACAATCATGCTCCGTTCGAGGCTATGTTCCTTGCGCCGCTGGCCGTTTTTCCATATTCCGCCGCGTGCTGGATTTGGTGGGTATGCAGTCTGCTCCTCGGATATCTTGTGTTGTTTCTGCTTCGACCGAGCCTTCCACGCCTTAACACCTGGCTCGCCCTGGCAATTCTCGGAATGGGCTTTTTTCAACCACTTCTGACGGCTGAATGCCAAGGGCAGGATTCTGTTCTCTCGCTGCTGCTTTTTACCGTCTGCTTCGTCAACCTGGTCCGCGGCCAGGCATGGATTGCAGGGGCCGCTCTCGCCTTCACCACCTATAAACCGCAGCTTGCGCTGACTATGATCGCAATCCTCGCAATCACCTCCGAGAAGCGTTGGCGCATCCTGGCGGGCTTCATCGAAACCTGCCTGGGCCTCGCCGCCCTGTCAATAGCCATGCTGGGCTGGCGCGCTTGCGCGGCCTATCCCGCATTTGTAGGAAGATTCGCTGCCGATTTTGACGATATTAAATCGCACACTGAGACTATGCCCAACCTGCGCGGTCTGATGTATCCATTTTTCGGCACCCATCTCTCGCACCCGGTCTTCGTGCTCCTGGTGGGCGGCGTATCCATCCTCTTTGTACTCGCGGCGATCTGGGCATTATGGCGCAAAGGAGGAACAGTACAGGAAACTCATCTCCAATTTGCGCTGGCGGTCACAGTCACAGAGATTGTCGCCTACCATGGATTCCTCCACGATATGACCGTGCTGCTGCTGCCTTTGTTTCTGGTCTGGAATTCGTTGGCTGAAACCGGACTTCATAGCTGGAGGCGCAGAGCTTTGGCCGCTGTTGTGCTGCTGCTTTTTTGCCACCAATTCCTGCCGGTTTCAGACCTGCCGTTTTACGCCTGCGCATCTATCGCCTTGTTTGCCTTGCTCTGCCTGGAAGTCCGCAGTGGCGGCGAACCAGCCGTAGAGACCGCGTGAGGCAGTCCACGCCTTACACGGTCATCGAACCGCGCTGCCGCGTCTTCCGCATTTCCATGGCGGAGATTGGCGCTGTGGAAGATTGATCCTCGTCCGCAACCGGGGTTGCAATCGGAAGACGGCTCAGATCCGCCAGTTGTCGGCGCGCCAGCTCTGGATGCGCTCCTTGATCCCCTTGCGGGTCAGGTTGCCCTCCAACGCCTGCTTGGCCAGTTCCACAACCTCGTCGTCGGCTGCGAAACGCAGGCCGATCAACTGATCCTCAGTGAGGCGGTAAATCTGAGAGTGCCATTCCCGCGGAGCCAACGCCTGCAAACGCAGCCGCTCCTCAAGCCGGATGACGCGATCCTGCACCTTGAGCGGATAGGTGCGCAGCTTGAAGACGGGGATGAAGACCGCCAACGAAAGCACCAGGAACCATCCGGAAGCTATGCGGGAATCCGCCCAATGGTATGCCAAGTGGAAGATGGCAAAGAACAGGTTGGCGACCAGGACGAAAAGCAGCACAAAGTGAAACGCCGGATCGAGCCGTCCGTGGTTCTTGAGACTCTGCTGAGATGACTTACTCATGCGCGCCCTTGATTTCTGTCAGGCCGGAGTTGGCTATCGCAGTGGCCTTTGTTTCCGCGGAACCACTGGCAGCAGCGATGGGGACCTGCGCTCCTGCGCTGTCGGGATTTTCAGCGGAGCGGGTCTGAGCTGTCAACGGTAAAAAATTGTACGGTCCCAACTTTTGCGGATTCTTGGGAATGAGGTGATAGCGGCCACGCACAAAATAATCCACAAATAAGCCCCCGGCAAGGTAGGGATTCATCACCGCAATGGGGACGGCATAGACCGTGGTGGACAGCGATTCGGCGACACTCTTGTTCGAGCGGCTCAGGCGACGATAGCCGGGAATCTGCGGAATCTCAAAGACCGTCAGTTGCGTCTCAGGATGCTTCTGGGCATAGCGCACCAGTTTGTAGGCAATCTGTTTGGGAGTCGTCATCCCCGCATCCGGGAAAGCGCTGCGCCGGAATGTGCCGGGAAAGTAAAAATTGAGTTTCTGACGCGCAAAATCCGAACAGTTGGCGAACAGGAGGTTGAAAGGTGTACGATTCCTGCCATTATTCATACGCGCGATGAAGGCGTCATCCTGCGCTTCGCTGGTCTCGAAGCGGAAGGCATAGATGCGCCGCTCATAGGAGAGGCCCACCAATTGAGTCCAGCCGCCATGCACCACGTTGCCACGAGCCAGGTTTGCTCCCAGGCTGAGCAGATGGGCTTCGCGATAGCGGTTGCGCAGCCGATCAACGGTTTCGCGGTTGACGCGCGCGGGAACCTCGGAGGCGTCTTCGACCGAATAGAGGTAAGGAATCAGCGGGATCGCAACCCAGTCGTAGCCATGGATGCCCTGGTAGCGGGCAACGACGGCACCCAGCTCACCGGCTTGGCAGCGGCGCAGCTTGACGGGAGTTTCAGCGCAGATGCGCTCAAAGTAGAGGGCATTGTGCCCGGTCGGGTTGACCGAGCCGAAGAAGCCATACGGCTCCTCCATGAGCAGAGCTGCCTGCGCCCGGCCCGGAGCAGGAGATAAGGCCAAAACCGCTAAGGCCACGAGAGCAAATGCAGGTGTGAGTAATCCTCGCATCGAGAGCATTGGTCCTCCTTGGTCAGGATCTTGAATCACCTTTCAGTGTGCCCCGCTTCCGGGAAATGAACTGCAATACAACCTGGGGAACGGACTTACAGGAGCTGAAATTACGTCCGGAAATCGCAACGCGCCGGCAAATCCTATTTGTTTGGACACGTCTGGAGGTTAAATGTTGCGCGCATACCAGTGGAAAACGCAAGAATAATTACAGAAACCGGGTCTCTGACCGCGTGATTTCGGACCATTGAATCCGTGGTTTCCCAGGTTCCAAAATCGAAACTTGGAGCGCGCAGCCTTGGTACCGCATCAAGCGGTTAGAGAACAAGCAGGGGCACTCCAGATCAGAAGCCCATCATCACCGGTTCCATCTCGAGGCGAATACCAAAACGCTTCACGACAGCGGCGGTAATCTGCCTGGCAAGCGCCAATACGTCCGCCGCGCTCGCTTCGCCACGGTTGATGAGAGCAAGCGTGTGCCGCGAGGAGACCGCGGCAGCGCCCAGCGTGTACCCTTTGGCGAAACCGGCCTGTTCGATCAGCCATGCAGCCGGAACCTTGACCCGGCCTAGATTCTCGGCTTCCGGCCCAGCGGGAAAGCGCGGCGGCTCTTTTTCACTGCCAGCCGCAATCTGCCGGAGTTCTTCATCCGTCACGACGGGATTCTTGAAGAAGCTGCCCGCGCTGCGGCAATCAGGGTCGCCCTCGACCATCAACATACCCTTTGTCTGGCGAACGCGGCGCACCTGAGCCGCAACCTCAGCCAGCAGAGGCTTTATACCTTCCGGAAAGGCCCGTTGCAGATCCGCATAGCGAAGCGTCGGCGCGCCGCCGGGCGTGAGCCGATAGTCCACACGAGTAACGACGTACCGCCCGCAATCAGCGGAATTGAAGCGGCTGCGGCGATAGGTGAAGCCGCACTCGGAGGCCGCAAATTCATGGAAGCTGTGCTCCTGGAGATCGAAGGTGCGCACACGCTCGATGGCCGAAGCAACCTCCTGCCCGTATGCGCCGACATTCTGCACAGGAGTTCCGCCCACCGAGCCGGGAATGCCGGCCAGGCACTCAACGCCAGCGCAGTTATCCTGTACGGTCCGCTCGACGAAGTGGTCCCACTCCTCGCCAGCCGCGGCCTGATAAATCTTCTGCCCAGTCTGGTTCAGAGCGTCCGGCTGATCCGGATCCATTGCCGTAATGCCGCACAATGCAACCCGCACAACCAAGCCCTTGAATCCAGCGTCGGCGACCAGCAGGTTGCTGCCTCCGCCCAACACAAAGAGCGCGACTCCGCGCTCTCCCGCCCAGGCAGCGGCCTCGGCAATCTCCTCTTCGCTTGTGGCCTCGACAAACCAGCGCGCAGGACCACCGATGCCAAAGGTGGTGAAGGGCGCAAGCGGCTTGTTCTCTTCAATCAGCATCAGTTCAAGGCTACACCACCGGATGAATCGCCGAAAAGCTGACGCGCAACTTCCCTTCCCGATGGGCCTGAGCTTCGCGCATATCAATCTAGAGCTTTTCGGAAATAGTGTAGACAGAAATTTTGTCGGTGCCCCACCCATTCCGCAGAAATACGCGGAATGGATGGGGCACAAAAGTTTATAGCAAAAGCTACAATGCTCTAATGTAAAACGGCCTCTCGCAGGAGAGGCCGCCTTACATTGCTACTGTTTGCTGAATCAGTCAGCCTCAGTCGCCTTGGGCAGTTTCTGCACCTTGCTATGGTGGATCGAGTAGCTAAAGTAAATCACCAACCCAATCAACATCCAGGTGAGCATCACCATCCAAGTGATCCCGGGCAGGTTGGTCATCAGGTAGACGGCCGTCAGGATGCCCAGGATGGGCACAAGTGGAACAAACGGCGTCTTGAAAGGCCGATGCAATTCAGGTTGACGCACCCTGAGAATCCACACTCCAGCGCAGACAATGGTAAAGGCCAGCAGCGTGCCGATGTTCACCAACTGAGCGAGCCGGTCAACGGGCAGGAAAGCCGGGAGGATGGCCACGACCAATCCTACCGCGATGGTCGATTTCCACGGCGTGCGGTATTTGGGATGAATCTCCGAGGCCCATTTGGGCAACAGGCCGTCGCGGGACATGGAAAAGAAGACGCGCGACTGACCCAGCAGCATGACCAACATCACGGTAGCCAGTCCGAAGACCGCGCCAATCTTGACCAGCAGCGAGCCCCAACTAACGCCCGTAGCGTCAATACCCAGAGCCACAGGGTCGGCAACATTCAATGACTTGTAGTTCACCAAGCCGGTGAGGACGGTGGAAACCACAATGTAGAGGAGAGTACAGATGACCAGAGAACCGAGAATGCCAAGGGGCATATCTTTTTGCGGATTCTTGGCTTCCTGGGCCGCGGTAGAAACGGCGTCAAAGCCAATATAGGCAAAGAAGATGGAAGCCGCGCCCGTAGCAATGCCTTTCAGACCGAAGTTTCCGTGCCCGTCAGAAGGCGGAATAAAGGGGTGCCAGTTGGCGTGGGCCAACGCCGGGTGTTGGAAGAGGAAGTATGCGCCCAGAACAATGAAGATGCCGACGACACTCAACTTGACGAAGACAATCCCGGTGTTCAGGTTGGCCGACTGCTTGATGCCGACGACCAGAACGGAGGTGATCGCCAAAACCACCAGAATGGCCACCAGGTTGAAGAGCGCCGTCACGTGCGGCAACCCGGAGGGGTCGGTTCCAGGCGGAAGCGAGGTCAGCGGCAGCCATCGCTCGTGAAAGAAGACCAGCACCGAACCCGGCGTAGCGGTGAACCGGGGCGGAAGATAGATATGCAATTGCTGCAACAGGCTGTTGAAGTAGCCAGACCAGCCGGAGGCTACCGTAGCCGCACCAAAACCGTACTCCAACCCCAGATCCCAACCGATGATCCAGGCCACAAACTCGCCCAGCGTGGCGTAGCCATAAGTGTAAGCCGAGCCAGCGATGGGAATGATGGAGGCAAACTCGGCATAGCACAAGCCGGCAAAGGTGCAGGTGATGCCGGCGAGCACAAAGCTGAGCGAAACGGCAGGACCGGCGTGCAGGGCCGCAGCCTGACCAGTGAGCACAAAGATGCCGGCGCCGATGATGGCGCCGATGCCAAGGGTAATGAGGTTCAGCGCGCTCAAGGAGCGCCGAAGGGTGTGTTCTCCCTGTTCACTCGCCTCTTGCGAGAGCAACGACATGGGTTTGATGCGCAGCAGCCTGGACATGAATGAGGGACTTCCTCCTCAGGAGTTGGAATCGGATTAAGTTTGGCCGGCCGGGGCTTGGCGTGCGGGCCGACGCGACCAAAACAGATAGACAGGAATGCCGAGCAAAACCAATACCAGGCCCGGCCATGTGTATTGTGGCTTGTACCGCAATAATACGACACAGATGCAACCCGCCATGGCGATGTAAAGCGCTGGCAACACCGGGTAGCCCAGCGCCTTGTAAGGCCGGGGCGCGTCCGGGCGCTTGAAGCGCAACACGAACAAGCCCACGATGGTGAGAATGTAAAACACCAGAACGGCAAAGATGATGTAATCCAGCAATTGGCTGTAAGAACCCGAAACGCACAGCAAGGTGGCCCACGCAGCCTGCACAAGCAGGCCCGCTGCGGGTGTCTTATAGCGTGGATGCAGCTTGCCGACGGACTTGAAGAAGAGACCGTCCTGGCTCATCGCATAGTAAACACGCGCGCCCGCCAGCGACATTCCATTAGCGCAGCCGAAGGTTGAAATCAGAATCGCACCAGCCATCAGGTACGCGCCCCAGGAGTGGAAGATCTGCTCCAGCGCCGCCGTCGCCACACGGTCTTCCGTCGCGTGCTGGATGCCGCGCGCCATGACCGAAGCGCCGTTCGGGTCGCCATGCATGGGCAAAACCAGCAGGTAGCCCAATGAGACAAGGAAGTAGACCGTCAGCACAAATCCTGTGCCCAGAATGAGCGAGAGCGGAATGTTCCGCTTGGGATTCTTCACCTCGCCGGCGGTAAAGGTGATGTTGTTCCAGGCGTCAGCGGAAAACAGCGACCCCACCTGCACCACGGCAAGAATGACGATGACGTTCACCAGCACCATTGGCCCGCCGACGCCCACCTGAACCGGATGCAGCGAACTCCAGCCAGCATTTTTCCAGAAGTTGGCCCCGAAGTTAGCCGCAATCGCCGTGGCGTTGCGCCCCACCGTGAAGGCCAGCAGAATCAGGGCGGCTAACGACAGCGCCTTGGCGGTGGTGAATACGTTCTGAATGAGCGCGCCCAGTTTGACGCCGAAGATGTTGACGATGGCCAGAAAGACAACGACAACAATGGCGGCAAGGTTCGCGGTGTTGACGCCGATATGCATACCGCCCAGCGCCATGGGACCGACCCTGACGATGGGAACATCGGCGATGTGCCAGAGCCAGTTATCGCTGGAGACGACGGGGAAAAAGACACCGAGAAACTTACCGAAGGCCACGCCAACAGCGGCAATGGTGCCCGTCTGGATGACCAGAAAGAGCGTCCAGCCGTAGAGAAATCCCCATAAAGGGCCCAGCGACTCGCGCAGGTAGACATACTGGCCGCCAGCCTTGGGCATCATGGCCGCCAATTCGCCGTAGCTGAGCGCGGCGGTCATGGTCAGGATGGCCGCCACCACCCATGCACCCAGGAAAAGCGCCGGGGAGTTCGTGGCGCGGGCGATATCGGCATCGACGATGAAAATGCCGGAGCCGATCATCGACCCGATCACCAGCGCGGTAGAGGAGAAGAGGCCAAGACTCTGCACCAGACGGGGAGCGTTGCCTGGAGCTTCGGGCTCAGGAAGAGGATTGGGGTCTGGGGTCGTCGTTGGCAAGATTCATACCCGAATTTGGCACAATTTTTTTGTAGATTTCTTTGAATGGATGATTTTATCCGGTTTCAGCGCGGCGTGCGCCGGAATTTTTCCAGACTTACGGCTCAACCGTCCGAGTCACTGTATGCCTCCACGCTTGCCACCGCAGAAACTGATTCCGCGAAGCTCATGCTCATCCCAGTTCAGCGATCCACCTGCGGAATTCGGCCGCGGGGTCCGGCTGACGAAAGAGTCCGCCGGCAACAGCCACGAGAGTGGCTCCGGCAGCCAAGACAGCAGCAGCCCTGGGCGGCGTGATGCCGCCGATGGCCACCAGCACAGGAGCGGGGCCTGCTAGCTGGCGCAGATGCCGCACGCCCTCAAGGCCGATGGGGGGCGCGGAAACCTGCTTGGTACGCGTGGGATATACCACACCGATGGAAAAATAATTGGCCGGAGTTTGCAGAATGCCCGGAACGAACGCCTCACCGCCTCCGAAAGTTCCAATGATTTTGCCGGGGCCCAGCAGCTTGCGCGCCTCGGCGGGCGAAACGTCGCCGGAGTCTACATGGACTCCGTCAAAGCCGATCTGCTCCACCAGATCAGCGCGGTCATCGAGAATCAACTTCACCTGCCCGGCGGGCATCGCGGCGCGAAGGATCGCTGCGTCGGAGAGCAACTCGGCCTCAATGCCAGTTTTGTTACGGTACTCGAGCAGCGTGACGCCGGCGTCGGCTAGCGAGCCGCCCAGACGGCGCAGAAACTCCGTGCGGCCTGTGGGTGGGATGAACGAGGTATCAAGGATGGGATAAATTTTGGGCCACTGATTGAAGATAGGCATTTGTCTGATCACCTTAAACTTTCGTAGATCAACAAAAACATTCAGCAGAAACGAACTGCGATACTCCGGCCGTTGAAGCTCATTTCTTTCGCGCCTCTGCCTCGGCCAGCCATCCACGGCGCAGCTTCTCCTGTGGAATGCTCGAGAGGTAAGGCTTGATGTCGAGGATCGGCGTGCCGTCGAGCATATCCACACCACGAACGCGGAGCGCTCCGCCTTCGCGGCCCAGCAGTTCAACGACCGTGAGGCCAATGGGGTTGGGGCGGCGCGGAGAGCGCGTAGAGAATATGCCATGGGGGCGAATGTCGGAGGGGGGCGTGACGAGTAAATCGAAGCCGTCTGAACGGTCGAAGACCCAAATCACCATAAGGTGCGAATAACCCTCGATGCCGGTAAGACCGAGGTCATAGGCGGGCAGAATATTCAGTACCCCCTCCGCCTCGTGCCGGGCGCCGAGTCCCTTTGGAATTTCCGCTGAATTCTTGAAAGGACTGCTGACAAATCCGATCGGTTGCGGAGTAAACATGGGTGCCCGTGCCTCAGCCTTCATAGTAAACCTGAGGCTGCGCGGAATAGGGATTAGGGATTAGGGATTAGTTGCGCGAGGCCCTCGATCAGCAATTGCCGCTCGTTGATCGAGGGCGAATAAATCCTAAATCGCAAAAACGCGAGCGTTGCGGGCGTTTTCTATTCCCTGCTCCCTGCCCTTCCTAGTGTTCATCCGCAGACGGTCCGTAGGTGCCAGGGATTGGCTTGTTGAGCAGGCGCAGGTAAACGCCCAACTGGGCGCGGTGATGGATCATGTGCGCGATTACCCAGGTGCGCCACACCTGATACTTCGGTTCGTCGATCCAAGCCTGGCCGCCGGCCACAAACTTCCAATGCGAGTCCCACTTCTGTGGCGCGAAGCTGGCCAGCGCGGACTTGGCGTCGACTGTTTCCTTATCAAAGCGCTCGAGCAGCGCCGCAGTGGATGCCGGGATGTAGGCCTCGAACTTATGTTCCGGAGGAAACTCCATTTTGTCGGTAGTCAGCGTTGAGATGGCCCACTCGCCCGCAAGCTCGGCGGTATGCCCAGCCAGCCGGCCCAGGGTCATGGATTTTGGGTGGGGTTTGAAGGTGAAATCGACATCAGCCGGGATCGCAGCAAGCATCTTGCGGGTTTTGGTAATTTCGCTGTCGTATTCGGCAATTAGTTCCTTTTGAAGGTCCATACGGGGAATCTCCTGTGCAGCGAAGCTAGCATAAATCAAGGCCAGCAAAAAAGCGAACAAATAGCGATAAATTTTTCCGCTTCGCTCAGAATTTATTTGCGGATGCGCGCTGTCAGGAAGCTACAATCAGGCGAGTTGCCGCTTAGGAAATTGCAGATTATTGCGAAAGTGAGGCCGAGCTTGAAATTGCGTTGTTTCTTAATGTTCGCTCCCATGGCTTTGGCGCTCGCCGCCGCCGCGCAGACGCCGGGACCGGCGCCACGCTTCGACGCATGGAAGATACTCGGCCCAGGCGGCGGCGGAACCACCATTGGCCCAACGATCAGCCCCCACGATCCCAAACTGGTGGTGGAACACTGCGACATGACGGGGGGGTATATTACGCACGACGGCGGGCTGTCATGGCGGATCTTCAATCTGCGTTCGAGCATTGAAACCTTCGCCTTCGACCCTGGAAATCCCCAGCGAATTTATGCCGGAAACGCGGCGTTGTGGCGCAGCGACGATACGGGCCGGACGTGGCAGATGCTCTTTCCCAATCCCGCCAAGAAGACCGTTGAACATCAGACGAGCGACCACAGCGACTACAGCCTTACTTCAAACGACGGGAATTACGTCACGGGGTTGCATATTCGCCAGATTGCCATCGATCCAAAAGACTCGAATGTTGTCCATATTGCGTTTTCCGATCCGCGGTACGGAGGGACAACACTGCTGGTCTCAAAGGACGGCGGCGTCACTTTCCGGCATGAGCACGAGTTCCCTACGGATAGAATCCTCCTGCTCGTCTATCACGGCGAGGAGCGGCTGGCGATTGGAACGCTGGGCGTCTACCGCGGCAAGTCATCCGCCAAGCCGATTGCGGGGCCCGGAGAGAAGATTGCGTATGCCTGTTCGGGAGAGGCGCAAGGAATCACGTATCTCTTTGCAACGACCAAGAGCGGCGCCCTGTTCGTCTCAGAGGACGGGGGCGGAAGTTGGCAAGCGAGAACGCCTGCGCTTGGCCAGCATGCAGGAGAGTTTGGAGCAGTTGCCGCAGCAAGCAGTAATGGGCGAATCGCGTACGTTGGCTTCCGCGGCCTCAGGCTAGGCGAACACCCTGATGAGATTTATAACGGCATTGCAAAGACCGTTGATGCGGGCAAGAACTGGGCTATCGTATTTCGCGAATCGACGCGGCCAGCAGCCAACCTCGATGCGTCGTGGATCGAAGAGCGCGCAATCGGCAGTGGAACGGACGACCGCAAAAGCATCTTCTTCGACGCGCCGTACAGCCTGGGAGTGGCTCCCGGCAACCCGGAGATTTGTTACGCCAGCGACCTCTTCCGAAGCTATCGGACGCTCGATGGAGGAAAGAGCTGGGCACA
>Ga0224531_1000347_pt1 | contig 24324 bp, 22 predicted proteins | sample CBST100metaG_FD_179876 | JGI IMG/M metagenome (GOLD analysis project Ga0224531, IMG submission 179876) | Peat soil microbial communities from Stordalen Mire, Sweden - C.B.S.T100 | ecosystem: Environmental > Terrestrial > Soil > Wetlands > Peat | place: Sweden: Norrbotten County, Stordalen Mire...
GAAGAAGTTGAAGAGGTTCTGTATGACTTTGAAGAGGCGGATATTTGTTCTCGGAATGTTCAGGGACCAGAGTGGCCAGGTGCTTCCCTGGGCCGCGCTCCTGATGGGCACGTGTCTCGGGGTGAGCGCTCTGGTGGCGGACGCAGGCCATGGCATGGTTGTCAGCCGGCAGTTGCAAGCTTCAACCGACGCGGCAGCTCTGGCTGGAGCACAAGCCCTGCCGAACACGACCTATACTGCCGCCGCAAACACTTACAGTGCGGCGTCGGGTGGCTTGAATGCCCGCTCGAGTCTTACCGGCGTCACCGCGACCGTCACCGGCAAATGCCTGACGACCGTGGCGAACTGGGGAGTTCCGTGCGTGGCCCCCGCCAACTATAACGCCGTGGTTGTGAAACAGTCAGTAACCATTCCAACGTGGTTTGCCGGAGTCATCGGCATACACACCATGACGCTGAGCACCACATCGACGGCCGCCATGCGAGGCGCGCAGAGGGCACCGTACAACGTGGCATTAGTGCTCGACACAACCAGGTCGATGACCGACGCGGACACCGCCGGCAACTGCACGGGCACGCGCATCACCTGCGCATTGTCCGGCGTCCAGATTCTTCTCAAGAATCTCTCTCCCTGTATGTCGGGACTGTCTTCCTGCGGGAAGGCCACCAACGGGAACGTCGCCAATCCTGTCGATGAGGTTGCCGTTTTTGCGTTTCCCGGGTTGAATACGGGCGATGCAAAGTATGAATATAATGGCGGCACCGTCAGTTCGAGTTACATCTCGAAGTATAACGACACGGCCACCTCCAGTTACCTGACGCTGCCCGAATATGAGGTGCTGCCTTTATCGAGCGATTACCGGGCATCCGACTCGTCGACGACGTTGAGTGCAACGTCCAACCTTTCGCTGCTGGCCGGCGTAAAGAGTGGAACCGGGATGCAGGCTGTAGGCGGAGTTGGAACCTACTATGCCGGGGCATTCCAGATGGCGCAGTCGTACCTTGCTGCACAAGCCGCATCGCGGCCAAACTCGCAGAATGTGATCGTCCTTCTCAGCGATGGGGACGCAAGCGCAACGTCCGCGAATATGCCCAACGCCTCCAAGACATCCGGCACGTATCCGTCCTCGATTGATCAGTGTCATCAAGCGATTACGGCGGCAAAGAATGCGAAGACGGCAGGAACCCAGGTCTACGTGGTCGCGTACGGCGCCTCAGGCGGATCCAGCTGCTCGACGGACAGCCCGGCGATCTCCGCATGCTCGACGCTCTCGCAGATGGCCTCGTCGCCGGCGACATTCTTCACGGATCAGTCGAGCAGGAACAGCGGCTGCACGAGTCCGAGCCAGCCGACAACCACCCTGAATACAATCTTCACAGAGATTGCGGGATATATGTCCGTCGCGCGCCTGATTCCCAACGGAACGACGTAACGTCCTGAGGATGTTCGGGAAGGATGCGCCAATCAACGTGGCGCTATAGACGACGCGAAAAACGGGCAACTCATGGCACGCGGTTGCGAGTGTACGAAACAGGAGAATGCGAAGGTAGAGGAGGATGTTGCTTATTTCCGGGCCTCTATCGCACAGCGCGATTGGTGCGTGAAGATCTTTTAACTAAAGACGCCAGATGACGGAAGGCGCGCTTGTCGGCTCGTCCATCATATCGCCGTGAAGTCACCAAGGGAGTTATGGGCGAGGCTGCACTATAAGTACATCTCGCACGGAACGGGAGAAGAACAATGTTGAAGTCCAGTCTCCAATCTGCCGATAGAGAATACATGCCAGACTCCGTTACCTTGAGTGCCACCGCAGCAGCCAGTTCGCATCGGGCGCCGATCAAGTGGCCGACCGAGATGGGCTCGATGGCGCGCCAACCTATCCTCGATCTGCGGGGCCGCGTAACAGGTTATGAGCTTATCTTCCAGAATGAGCAGAGCGCGGTGCTGGATGCGAACCACGTAGAGGCTGCCTCCACGATTCTGGACAATATGGTGCTGTTCGGCCTCGATCGCCTGACTGGCGGCTTGCCGGCCTTCGTTCGATGCAACGCCGAGGCGCTGATTGAGCAACTGGTCGCAGTGGTGCCAGCCTTCGCCACCGTTCTTGAAATTCCCGCAGGCCTGGACGTGACCCCGAAGCTACTTGGGGCATGCCGGAAGCTGAGGAATGCGGGCTTCAGACTTGCGCTTGTCGATTTTGCATGGAGCCCGGCGCCACATCCTCTGCTGGACCTTGTGGAGTTTGTCAAGGTGGACTTGAGACGCGTGCACCGCCGGGAGAGATTGCGCCAGTGGCTGGAAGGAACTTCAGTGGCCATGGTGGCAGAGGGAGTCCATTCGCAAGAGGATTACGTCCAGGCACAATCGGAGGGATTCAGGCACTTTCAGGGTCCCTACTTCTGCAAGCCGGAGATGATCAAGGACCGGAAAATCCCCGCCAACCAGGTGTTTCACGTGGAGATTCTTCGTCAACTGTTCAGAGACCCTCTCGACTTGAGAACGCTTTGCCCGCTGGTGATGCGCGATGCCGCTCTCGTCTATCGGGTACTGCGCCTTGTGAACTCGCCGATTTGTGCCATTCGCGAACCGGTAAGCTCCATCGAGTCGGCCATCATGATTCTCGGCGATGTTACGTTTCGACGAATCGCAACCCTGGCCATTCAGTGTGCGCTGAACGAAGGTCGCCCTCCGGAGATTCTTCACACGGCGCTGGTGCGGGCGCGCTTCTGCTCCCAGGGTGCCCGGGTCTGCAAACTGGATCCCGACGAGCAATATCTGATTGGGATGCTGAGCCTGCTACCCGCGATGTTGCGCCTCCCCATGGAGACGCTGGCACAGGAACTGCCGTTGAGCCCGAAGATCCGGCTGGCGCTCCTGGGAAGTTCCAGCCATGAACGTAGTCTGCTCACGTGGATCGAGTCGCATGAATGGGGCAACGCGTCAGAATCTCATGCCATCGCATCGAGCATTGGAATGAATCAGCAGGAATTGACACAGATTTACGTCGACGCACTTGTCTGGGACGGGGCGGCGCCGGACCATCTTCATTGAAGAGCTGACGGTGCTCCACCGTGAGTTTTCGGCAGCGCTGCGTGATTGAAAAGTCCGGCGCGTCTGACCACTGGCGCCGATTCTCCGCACGTGCCAGCAGATCGAGCGGCCATTGGCACTGCCCCTCTGGAGCTTCCGAAGTCTAGCCAAGAGGGGCCGGAATCAGCGCCACCAGTCGGAACGGATTTCTACGCCGGGGACAACCTCGGACGGAATACCGGGCGTGGGGGACCAGAGGCGCAGGTTTTCGACAGCGAAAACACTTTCGATTGGCTTGGTCCATTGGTGGAGCGCGAGGTCAAAGAGTCCCCAGTGGATGGGCATGAGCAAGCCGTGGGCGCCAAGAGCTTGAAAGCTGCGAACAGCCCCTTCCGGGCCCATGTGAATGTCGGCCCAAAGAGGGTTCGAAGCGCCGATCTCGAGCATGGTGAGATCAAAGGGTCCAAACTGCTTGCCAATCTCGATGAAGCCGTCCCATTCACCCGAGTCTGCGCCGTAATAGACGCGGTGCTTTGGGCCGACGAGAGCGAAGGATGCCCACAGGGTCTCGAATCGGTTGAAGAGACTACGACCGGAGAAATGGCGGGCGGGCAGGGCCGTAACTGTCACGGAGCCGACGGTTGCGGCATCAGTCCAGTTGAGCGCCGTGCAACGGTTGGCATCGACCCCGAGAGTGTGCAGAATTTTTTCCACGCCGAGCGTGGTGATCCAGCGGGTATTCCGAAGCTGCGACATTTCCGCAAGACTGCGGATGGTGCCTGCGCCGAGATGATCGTAGTGATCGTGCGAGATCAGAACGGCGTCGATCGCCGGCAAATCCTGAAGTGCAAGCGGTGCAGGGAAGAAACGCTTGGGGCCGGCCCACTGCATGGGAGCCGCGCGCTGATCCCAGACCGGATCGATGAGGATGCGCGTCCCGTCGATCTCTACCAGAGATGTGGAGTGACCCATCCAGGTAACGCGCAGGCCGGAGCGGGGATTGGTTGCAAAGACCCGAGGGTCGGTATGGAAGGGGCCGAGAGGACGTTGTGGAGATCGTGCCGCCGCTCCAAAAAAGAAACGGGGTCCCATTTTGAAGATGAGGGAAAGCCCACCGAGTTTCGCCGGCACGGGGTTCAGAAACTGCTTGCCTTCCCGCTTGGCTGGCATCAAGGTCATGGGTATTGGATGGCGTATCTTGTACGCGGATTCCTTAAAACGAAGATAGACACGGTTGGAGACCACTTGGACAACTGCGCGCCAGAGGCGCAAGAGCGCCTCTGGCGCGCAATCGGCGCAGGCTTAGAAGTAGCGCATTTGTTCGAGGTCGGCAATCAGGCCAGGGCCGGTGGGATGCCATCCCAGACGTTGCTGTGTTTGTGCGCTTGAAGCGGGCATATCCAAGCCCGCGAAGGGCGCGAGCCAGCCAAAATGAGCTGCCGCTTCCTCCGGTGAGAGGCTGACCACGGGCACCTTCAAGCCTCGGCCAATGACTTCAGCGATCTCCCGCATCGATACTCCCTCTTCAGCGACGGCGTGGTACCTGCTGCCCGCTTCGTGTTTCTCCAACGCAAGCGCGTAGAGGTGGGCAACATCGAGAACATGCGCCGCTGCCCAGCGGTTGTGTCCTTCCCCGATGTACGCCGAGACTCCTTTCTGACGAGCCAGCTCGACCGCGTAGGTGATGAGGCCCTGCTTAACCGTGTTGTGGACCTGAGGAAGACGCACCACCGACACGTTCACACCACGCGCACCTTGCGCCAAGCCTGTCTGCTCGGAAACGCGAGGCATCGCTGGGTTGAAGATGACCTCGAGGTCTTCGGTGGCGAGACGGCCCGGGGCAAGCGCCCCGATCCCGGAGCTGACAATCAAGGTGCGGTTTGAGCCCGCGAGCGCGTCGCCAATCGTCTCAATTGCGCGCCCATCGATCTCACAGTTCTGCTTGAATTTCGTGAAATCGTGGATGAAGGCTGTGTGGATGACGCCGTCCGATTTGGCCGCTCCACTGCGCAGGCTTTCCAGGTCTTCCAGACTGCCGCGATGCACTTCGGCGCCGGCGGTGACAAGAGCCTGCGCGCCTACATCGCTGCGCGTGAGTCCGAGCACCTGGTGGCCCGCTTCGATGAGTTCGTGAACAATGGCTGAACCGATAAAGCCGGTTGCGCCGGTGACAAAAATACGCATGTGCATTCTCCTTTGATTGGGTGAAGGACTGTATGTGCAGCCGCTGATTCGCTGGATCGATTCGCAGTTTGATCAGGCGGTGAAGTAGCGCGCCTGATCGAGGTCGGAGAGAAAGACTGGCTGTGTCGGGAGCCATTCCAGCCGCTCCTGGGTCAACTTGCCGGCGGAGGCCTCCGAGCGTGACCGGCGCGCGAATTGACGGCCTGCGCCGATGAGTTCCCTGGCAAATGCAAATCCGATAAACCCGTAGTGCCAGTGACGAAAGCGCGCATTTTGGACTCCCTGCTGAGGTGAAAGGGCGCATTTGCATCCCGATATAAGCTAGATGTGGCAGGTGATCGAGACGATCTATACTGAAAGTCCGTATGATTGGTTCGATCGTCCGGAGGTCGCATGGACCCACTCTCAGATGTACTTTCATTGTTAAAACCACAGAGCTATGTTTCAGGCGGCTTCGAGGTGGATGGCGATTTGGCCATCCAATTTCCGAAACATAAGGGAATCAAGTGCTATGCCGTGCTGTCAGGCCAATGCTGGCTGGCTGTGGAAGGCGTACCGGATGCGGTGCTTCTCACAGCGGGGGACTGCTTCCTTTTGCCGCGTGGACTGCCCTTCCGCCTCGCGACCGATCTGTCCCTCACGCCGGTCGACTTCCGCGTACTCCTCGCGGCGCAGATGCCGGGGGGTGCGCTCTCGAACCCTACAGGTGGGGGGCGTTATATCGCTGGCGGGCACTTCCTTCTGACCGGCAGTCATGCCGAGATGCTGCTAGGGTCTTTGCCGCCGATCGTACATATAAGGAAAGAGTCGGATAAGGCGGAGATGCGTTGGTCGCTGGAGCGCATGAGGGAGGAGTTGCGCGATCCGCAGCCGGGCAGTTCGTTGATCGCGCAACAGCTCGCCTACATGATGCTTATTCAGGCGCTTCGACTGCACTTGGCGGATGGGGCGAGGAGTGGCGTCGGCTGGCTCTTTGCCCTGGCGGATCAACAGATGAGCGCGGCGATCACCTGCATGCACGACGAGCCGGGACATCCATGGACGCTCCAGAAACTGGCCGAGCGCGCCGGTATGTCGCGATCGATCTTTGCCCTGAAATTCAAACAGACGGTTGGGGCGACCCCGATGGAGTACCTGACCCGCTGGCGCATGTTATTGGCCGGCGAGAGGTTGAAGAATTCCGACGATTCCATTTCCATCATCGCCTCATCGCTTGGCTACGAATCCGAAAGCGCCTTTGGTAAAGCCTTCAGGAGGGTGATGGAATGTTCGCCACGGCAATATAGCCGGGGACGAACTCCGGCTTCCCCGGTAGATCAGGGAAGGGAAGCTGCCAGCGCCCTTCAGCTCGAAGCCGTCGCCGGATAGACGAGGCGATGCGCGACACCTGGCGTCTGATCGCTGGCGATCAAGAGATCCTTGCCCCAACCGCGCGGAGAGTTCCTTCGCAACGCGATGCTCAGCCGCTGGCACCAGCATCGCGGGCAGTTCAGTGTCTATCTGCGCATTCTGGATTTCGCGGTGCCCGCGAGCTGGGGACCGAGCGCTGACGAACCGCCGCCCCTTCCCCAAAAGACACCGACGGCCTAGAGCGGCTTCGATTCACGTGATTCTCGAGCAAAACGACAAAACCTCCGACAGTGGCGCTGTCAGAGGCAATTTTGAAACGGAGTTCAGATTTTTCCTTTGAATGGTCGGGGCGGAGGGATTCGAACCCCCGACCCTCTGCTCCCAAAGCAGATGCGCTACCAGGCTGCGCTACGCCCCGACGTTCAGATTTGATTGTAGCGCGGATTGGTTTCCTGTTGGGGCTGTGCGGGCAGCCTCAATGCCGGGTGAGCCAGGCCAGGAACCACACCACCAGTACGACAGGAACGGCAAAGACCAACCCCAGCATTGCCGCCAGAAAAAGCAGAAACGCCCAATCTCGCCAGTTGTGCCGTCGCGGCGCGGCCAGAGAACGCTGGAGCAGCCGGTAGTTGCGGCGGTTGGCCTTCCAAAAGATGTCAAAGACGTCGCCGAAGAGCGGAATCGTCCCCACCAGTACGCCGATTCCCAGGTTGGCGGCCATGCGGACGAGCGTGATGTAGGGGACACCGCGGACCCATGCGGCCAGAGGAATCGCCAGCGAGAGCAGCCCGGCCAGCACATCGCCCAGCCCTGGAACCAGGCCGATGATTCCATCCAGTCCGAAGCGTATCTGGGTTCCGGGCAGGCGAAAGGCCTCGTCGAGCAGGACTTCAAGCCCATACAGGGTCCGGTCGTTCAAGATCCATGCGCCCCGATGCCACCGTTCTGGCGGCTGGCGCTCGGCATGAGCCTGGCCTGCGAAGGGGTCGGCGGAGGCACTAGAACTGCGGGCGGAACGGGGCATGGGCGGTTTCCACCTCCGGTCAGGCGAAGTGACCTGATTCGATGCTACAATCAAAACAGATGGCGGCAGTAGTTCAGTGGCAGAACGCCTGACTGTGGCTCAGGATGTCGTGGGTTCGATCCCCACCCGCCGCCCCATTCTAAAATAGACGGCTTACACTATATCCACTCCAGCGCGCAATCGCGTCGCATGACGCTGCCCAACTCCAGGGCATCGATGTCATCGGCGCTTTATAGACTCCACCGTGAAGAAGGCGAAGCAGTGCAACCGGAAGACTCGGAAATCTGCTGGTTCACGGAGGGCCGGAGAGTCTGGAACTGCAGCGCTCGTTTCATTCAGTCTTCCAGTCTTCGAGTGCTTTCGCCGCCCAATTCAAGCGTCCGCTGACTGACCCCCGGACGTGGAATGAGGCCGGGGACGCGCCACACACAATGGCAAACGGCAGGATCCCAGATGGCTTGCTCAAGAAAGACGCGTAGCCGTCTGCTCTTCCCCATACATTGTTCGATGCCCGTGTCCTACGGACAGTGGCAGCCGCAGTCGTAGAGCACGCTGTTTGGGCCGCAGTCGCCTGCCAGGGCGTCGCTCAGTCATGCAGCACAACGTTGACCAGCGAACTGTTGATGACCATCCCCGTGGAGTTGTAGTCGATGTAGCCGAGACTGCGAAACCGATTGAGGAAAAAGCTGACGCGGGACCGGGTGGTGCCGATCATTTCCGCCAGGGTTTCCTGACTGATCTTGGCGATGACTGGAATGGGCTTCGATTCCTGGCCAAAGTTCGCCATCATCATGAGCAAACGAGCGAGGCGCTTTTCGCTGGAATTGAACAGATGATCGACCAAGTCGGCTTCCATGCGAATGTTGCGGGAGAGCAGGTGCGCAAGGAATTGCTCGGCGAATTCAGGCTCACGATGGATCAGGTTCAGCATGACCGTCTTTTCGATGCGGATGATCGTGCAGGGTTCAAGAGCGCTCGCAGAGGAGATGCGGAGATTCTGACCTGCCAGGGAAGCTTCCCCGAAGAAGCTGGTCACCGGAAGGTGTGCGATGACGGCTTCCTTGCCGCTCATCGATACGACGGTGAGCTTTACCTTGCCACTCTGGATGTAGAAGACCGCATTGGCCGGATCGCCCTGCGAAAAAATCGAGTCACCCGTCAAGTATTCGCGGCGCGACCTTCCGGCCATCAGCTTGTTCAGCGAAGCTTCAAGGTCAAACGCTGATTCCCGCTCCGGCATAGCATCAACCCGATTCGGAACGACCTTCAACATGTGATGCGCAACCGGAGGCAAAGGAAAGGAGCGGCCCAGTGGAATCCTGGATGTCGAGCTGTTCATCGTGGCGAGGCTGGTAGCCATTGTCGATACCTTTCAATCGTACAGAGTGCGGGCAAGGATATGAATTACAGTCACCCCTTGCGAAGTCAATATAACCAAGATAGCGGGCGGGGAAGAGGGTTAATATCGGCGAAGACTGTTATTGTTGTAGGTTTTGCAGCGAGAGGGTTGTAGGGCTTTCCCTACGACGAAAGGTGGACTGGGGTGATCAAGTTAGGCGTTATGGCGCAACAGGAAGGACGACGATGGGCTTTATAGATTTGCTTCACCGTGCTTTTGTTTTGCTTTTGATCGGCCCAATCGCGCAGCAGCGCTGACCAGCTAAAACAGCCATAGCCGCGCTTCGGCTTCGGCAGGGACTACATCATCTTCAAGGTTGGTTACTGCGGAGATAAGTCAAGGGCTCGATAGAAACGTAACTCTTATAAGGAAGCGTCAAACTTGTCGAAAAGCTTCGATTGAAGATATATAAATCAACTATCTCGAAGGCTGCGCGCGCTGTCGGACTTTGAGCTTCTCGTGCATTATTGATCCGGCCCGATTTGTATTGCAACAGGAAAGAAGAACGAACAACCGCAGATCCTTCGACTCCGCTACGCTTCGCTCAGGATGACAGTCCTCTGTATGATGGTGTAGGTGAGTCCTCTGCATGACGGTGTAGGTGATGGCAGTTCTGTGACGGTGTAGTTGTCAAGGGCCGGAACAGTAATATGTCACCGCGCTTATCGAATCCAATGAGCAGGTTCCGCTCGTGCCCCGCTTGCACCCTGCTTGCGATCAAGTATTTTTTTGATCGCCGGCGCCAATTCTTCTGATGCGCTGTCTTTGTTGACATAGGCGGTTGCACCGGCCAGTAGGCAGCGCGACGCATACTGGTTCTCCGGCTGGACACTCACCATGATGACTGGGAGCAGGGGGTAAATATGCTTTACATCCTTCAACACCTCCAGCCCGCTGCGCCCCGGCATGTTGATGTCGAGCAATAGGACGTCGTGTTGAGACGCGACTAACTGGGTTAGCACTTCGTCTCCGTCGGAGGCTTCGGAAAACTGGGCGCCGGAAAATGCGTCGACCAGGATCTCTCTCAGGCCGCGTCTCACGTTCGCGTGATCATCTGCTATCAGGATATTCATCGTTGTTTCCGTCTGCCCGGTCGCACTTTCGATCTGAAACTACGATACCGGAGGCAAGAATTAACCGGAATCAGCGAAGACCGTGATTTGTGTAAGGTTTGTTCCGTTTTCTCTGTAGGGTTATTCCTACACCGGCAGACCCTAGTCGATGAGGCCGTGCGTCATGGCGTAGCGGGTCAGGTCGGCGTTGCTCTTCATTTGCATTTTTTCCATAATCCGAGCTCGATAGCTGCTGATCGTTTTTACGCTGACATGAAGCCTGTCGCCAATTTCCGTCAAGGGGACGCCGGCGGCAATCATTTTCATGACTTCGTGTTCGCGGTCGGAGAGCAGCTCATGCAGGGGCTTCTCGATGGACTCATCCAAATTGGCAATCAATTTGTCCGCGAGGCTTGCGCTTACGTAGCGGCCGCCGCTCAGGATCTTCTTTGCTGCCGTCGCCAGCTCTTCAGGAGCGCTTTCCTTGTTGATATAGGCGGATGCGCCAGCCCGCAAGCAGCGTACGGCGTACTGGTCCTCGGGCTGGCAGCTCAATATGACCACTGGCAACCGAGGGTAGGTGTGCTTTACATCGCGCAGCACGTCCAGCCCGCTGCGTCCAGGCATGCTGATGTCCAACACCAGCATGGCAATTTGGGATTTTCCCAGGTGGCTCAGCACCTCATCCCCATTTCCGACTTCTGAAAAGTCCGCGTCGGGAAGAGCATCAGCCAGAATCTCTCTCAGTCCACGGCGCACGACCGCATGGTCATCAGCGATCAGGATGTGCATGTTTGCTCTCCCTTGACGCGTGGAGTATCTACGGGGACGCGCACCGTAACGGTTGTGCCTTTGCCGATGGAACTTGAGATTTGCACATCCCCCCCGCAAAACTGCGCTCGTTCTTTCATGCCCAGCAGCCCCAAAGACCCGAGAGTGTTCGATAACCCGGATTCACTGAAGCCAATTCCATCGTCTTCCACAACCAGGAGGATGTTCTCCTCTTCCTGGACCAAAGCGACGCGCACCGACGTTGCCTGCGCATGGCGAATCACGTTGGTCATGCACTCCTGAAAGATTCGGAATGTCGCGGTGGCCCGGTCACCGTCCAAGTGTAAATCGACGGGCGGAACAGAGACCAGGCACTGGATGTCATTGCGAGAAGCAAACTCGCTGGCTTGCCATTCAATGGCTGCCGCGAGGCCAAGGTCGTCCAGCACTCCAGGACGCAGTCCGCTGCATATGGTTCGCACCGACTTGACGCCATCATTGATCAACTTGATGGATTCCTTGAGTCGAGCGAGCACCGTGCCCTCCGACTCCGGCAGATGACGGGTCATCCAGGTCATATCCATTTTGATGGCGGTGAGAATCTGTCCGATCTGATCGTGCAGGTCGCGAGCGACCCTCTTGCGATCCTCTTCGCGCACCCACTGCAGGCGCTCAGCCAACGCGCGCAGCTGCTCTCTTTGCAGGACGAGCGACTCTTCTCCCTGCTTGCGTTCCGTGATGTCGCTGTTGATCACCAGCACACGAGGCGCCTGGTCGCGCTTGCCCCATTGCAATGCCCAGCGGCTGGACACCACGATGCGCCTGCCGTCCTGAGCAGTCGTTACGAGGTCGCCCTCCCAATGTCCGACACGCAGAAGCTCCTCTCGAATTTCAGCCAGAGGCCGCGGAAAATCGGTGTGGAGCAGGTCGTGCGAGACGGCGCCGGCCGCCTGGCTTTTGGAGTATCCCAACATCGCCTCTGCACCGCGACTCCAAAAGAGCACCATCCCCTCCAAGTCGATTACAAAAACGGAGTCCTGCGTGAGTTCGAGCAGGGCGGCCTGTTCCGCAATTTCAATCTGCTCCTGTCGCCGCTCCGAGACGTCGCGAAAGACCAGCACCACGCCAATGACTTCTTCCTTGCCGGCGAGGATGGGCGCGGCGCTGTGCTCGACTGAGATTTCGCGGCCATCCCTCGTGACCAGGTCCACGTGGTTCGCCACGGACAGAACCTGTTTCTCTTTGAGCACGCGGAGCACTTCATTGTCCGCGCTCATCCCGGACTTCTCATTGATGAGCTTGAGCACTTTTCCGATCGGCTGGCCGAAAGCCTCCGCCGCTTGCCAGCCCGTTAAAACAGCAGCGACCGGATTGAGGAAAGTGATCCTGGCATTGCTGTCCGTTGCGATCACGGCCTCGCCGATGCTGCCCAGAGTCGCAGTCCATCGCTCCTCGCTCTGCAACAGCTTGGTGCCCAGTGCCTGCACGTGATACCGGGTGAACAGAGAAAGGAGAACCCCAAATCCCAAGCCCAGGACCAGGCAGCTGCTCACCATCAGGATCCATCGCAGGTGTGCGACCTGAACGCGCTCGGCACGCAGTCCTGCCTCCACGCCTTGGAACTCCGAGATTTGCTCTCGAAGGGCATCCATTCTGAGCTTTCCTTGCTGGTTCTCATAGAGAGTGGGGTCAGCTTTTTCCGCACGGCGAAGGGCGATAATTTTGCTAGCGTAGCTTTGCCACCCCGTGTAGCCAGCATAAATATCGTTCAGACGCTGCCGCTGCTGCGGCTGGCCGTCTGCCACCATCGAATACAAGGACTGGAATTCGGAATCGAACTTCTTCGTGCCCTCCTGATATGGATGAAGGAAGGTCTCATCGCCCGTTACGATGAATCCGCGCGTGCCTGATTCCATATCGATCAGCAACATGAGCAGATGCCCTGATTGGTCGAGAACCTGATCGGTGTGGTCAACCCACTGCAAGGACTTGTTCAAGTCGAAGGTTTCCCACAACAGCAATCCAGCAAGGGCTGTCGTCACCAGAAGGGGAACCACAATCACCCGGCGTAGCAACGATTTCAATTTCAAATATTCCATCGTGTCCAATCACTCATTTTCGGAGGCAAGCCAAGTTGCCGCAACAACGACTGTCTTTTTGACGGTCAACCAGGTTTTGCCAAGCAGAACTCTGCTGGCTCAGATGGAAGGTCTGAGTGTGCGGCTGAGCACACCTGCATTGGCGAATGCTTTAGGATTGCACAAGCGAACGGGAAGCACAGCTCAATATTGCTCACTCAAAGGAGTCATTTTCAAGAATTGCACAGCCTATAACCGGAGTTTATGAAGTGATTGAAAGCCGCTAATTCTCATTATGGTCCACTCAGCCGCGCTCCGGATGAACAATGGATGATCCTGCCAGCTGGCCGCGATGGGGCGTCGAAGATGCGAGCGATAGAACCGGTCTGGCGGCTATCCCACGGCGTGGGTGGCCATTTGCCTGCGGCTTCCACTGTCTTGATGGTGTGCCCAAATGCTCAGTCCTCGACGCTCAAGGATGAAACACTGACTTCGCAAAAGACACGCGGATCTGGCGAGGACTCTTCATCACCTTCATTGAACTCGACAACTCACGGTTTTTGATCCGGCCATATTGTGTTGCAACAGGGAAGAAGAAAGAACAACCGCAGATCCTTCGACTCCGCTACGCTTCGCTCAGGATGACAGTCCTGTGACGGTGCAATTGTTTAGGGCCAGATCAGTGGGAAGAAAACAGACGACACGCCGCGGCAAATGCACGGTAACCATGGAGACAAGATGACAGGAAGCAAGCATAACCCCGAAGGCAATAGTAGCGATACCGGCCAGCCAGATCCTGGTCCTTACTGGAGGCGCATGCATCGCGACTGGCGCTTCTGGGTGGGCGCCTTGTTCATGGCCGCGGCGCTCTCCATTTACGTTCTGAGCGGAGACCTGGCATGGGTTCCGCGCGGCCATCCACAGCAACCGACGCCGGCGTCCAGCACGCAATAGCGCAGTGCTGCTTTTCCATAAGTGGCAAGAGCCGAGAGGTGGACGAATGGTAAAGAAGCTGATGATCTTCGATCTCGATGGAACGCTTGCCGCGAGCAAATCATCTCTTGATGGCGAAATGTCCTCACTCCTGCATGAACTGCTCGGCGTGGTGGACGTGGCAATTATCTCTGGAGGTGCCTGGTCGCAGTTTCAAAAACAGGTAATCTCCAAGCTTCCCCAGGATGAACGCCTGGAAAAGCTGTTTATTCTGCCTACCTGCGGAACGGAGTTCTTTCAATACGCAGGGGAGTGGAAAAAGCTGTATTCGGATGACTTCAGCGCGGAAGAAAAGGGAAAGATCGTCAGCTCAATCCAGAAGGCGATCGAAACGGCTGGCTTGCCTGTCGAAAGAACTTGGGGAGAGAGGATCGAAGATCGAGGAGGCCAGATCACTTATTCCGCGCTTGGCCAGCAGGCCCCCTTGGACGAAAAGGAAAAATGGGATCCGGACTTCGCCAAGCGGAAAAAGGTCAAAGCAATATTGGATACGCTTCTTCCTGAGTGTACGGTACGGCTCGGCGGCACGACCTCTATTGATGTCACCAAGTCCGGCGTTGACAAGGCCTACGGGATTCGCAAACTGCGAGACTTGCTCGGCATTTCATTGAAGGAGATGCTTTTTGTTGGAGATGCCTTGTTCGTTGGAGGGAATGATTATCCGGTTGAACAAGCAGGCGTTATCTCGGTTCCGGTTCGCGGCCCCGGTGAGACCAAGATGGTCATCGCCGGAGTTATCGCCTGCTTGGGCGACGGCCAGCAAGTACGACCCTTGAAGACCAGTGAATGAGCGCATGGCGCAGGTGTCGCGCGCTGCCATGAAGAGCACGCAGGGAATACTCACGTCATGTTTCTTCAATAGCGCTGCAACCCAAAGCCAAGGCTCTGGTAGCCTGGCGTGCAATAGCGTCGTTCTCGGCAATCGTGGTAACGTGTATCTGTAAATTATGGACGGTTGAGGCGGTTCAAGAGTTCGATCCCCACGCGCCGCCCCAACTTCTTCGATGGACCGCAAAAGATCTTCAACAGGCCGTTTAACCGAACAAGCGAATTTCGTGATCTCGAAGGCCCATGAAAACTCAAGGCTTTGACGACGTGTCCAACGGACTGCCGCTCGATCTGCCTCCATTTGAGCCGTTGCGCGGCCTGACCAACGGCCATGCACAAACCATTGTAGGGAATTTTCTTCCCCGCCCGCCCTTCCGTCTCAAGGCGACTGCCGAAACCGTGGAGGTGGATCCGGCCGACGGCAGCCGCGTCCTGTGCCATTGCCATTGGCAGCCGGAAGCGGTCCGTGCCTCCCGTTTGACGCTGTTGGTAGTCCATGGCCTGGAGGGCTCTTCGGACTCCCGCTACGTGCAGGGGATTGCCGCCCGCGCCTGGGACGCCGGCATGAACATCGTTCGCATGAACATGCGCAACTGCGGCAACACGGAGGCTCTTACTCCCACGCTTTACCACTCCGGACTTTCCAGCGATCTGGGGGCTGTGATCAGCCACTTTGCCAAGCGCTATGGCCTGCAGCGTGTAGCGTTGGTGGGCTACTCCATGGGCGGCAACCTGGTGCTGAAGCTGGCGGGAGAGTGGGGCAACCGCGCCCCCTTGTGCGCCGTGGCCGCGGTTTGCCCGGCCATCGACCTGGCCCCTGGTTCGGACGCCTTGCACCAGCCTGTTAATCGCCTCTATGAGTGGAAGTTTCTGCTGGACCTGATCGCGCGCTACCACCGCAAGGCCAAGCTGTTTCCCGACATTTATCAGATCGAGGACGTAGGGCCGATTCGCTCCATCCGCGAGTTCGACAACAAGATTGTGGCTCGCTACTGGAATTTCCGCGATGCCAGCGACTACTACGACCGCGCCGCCAGTGCCCGCGTAGTGGACAAGATTGCCGTCCCCACGTTCATTCTGCATGCGCTGGACGATCCGTTTATCCGCCTGCTGCCGGAGACTCGCGCCAAACTGCACGCCAATCCTCACGTTCACTTCGTGGAGACTCGGCACGGGGGCCACTGCGCCTATCTTTCCCGTGACAGCGGCAACGAGATTCACTGGGCAGAGGCCACCGTGATCCGCTTTCTGCTGCAGGTGACCCGACAGAACGGTCAACCAGCCGACGCAGCGTGAGAGCGGCAACCGCCGTCCTTTTTGTTCCCGGAAATGACTGTCTGCACGACATCCACAACGCCGCCTGAACTGGAGAACCGCTCAAGAATATATGGAAGCTGATTGGGAGTTCGAAGTGGGCGGGGAAGCGCCGGTCATCGATGCGCATTGGACGGGATTTGTAGACCTGCGCCAGCACCCGGAGCTTGCCCGCGAGTTGGAGGAAGCAGTCGGCTTTCCTGCGTTGGCCGCGGCGCTCGAAGAGCTGAATGGCCCAGGATCGCCCGTTTGGACTTCAAAGTGCGACACCTGGCCCATGGCCGCGCCGGACCGGGTCGATCCCGACGAACTGGATGCGGAACCCGCCTCCGCCACGCACGCCATCAGTTGCTATATCGATCTTTTACCTGTGAGCGATCAGCAGTGGTCTCTTCCGGATTTGGCCGCGGCGTGGTGCAAAGAGCTTTGCGCCCGCCTGCATTCCGTCTCGTTGCGTTGCTGCCGCGCCGACCTGGTCATTCGCCGCGCCTGCATCGCCGCTGACCTCAACCGTCTGGGAGTCACGGCCTATCTAACTGCCTGCGGCGAGTCGGCCGCCGAGGCTGGCAGAGTGCTCGATGAGGCACTGGCGGTCTTTGCCGGAGTCGTCAAAAGCCAATCTTAGTTAGAGTGGTAGAGAGGGGGCGATTAGCTCAAGTGGATAGAGCACCGGCCTTCAAAGAACTTTTGGGGCTATCTTATAACTCTTTTATGGGCTGGGATTTACCTCTCACCATTCTTTTCGGCTGAGAGGTAAGTATGGATGCCATGCTCACGCCGCACAGAACCCACGCGGTGCGCATTCCATGTGAATGCCCTGTCCCGCGCATGTCCATGCGGTTGAGGAACGCAGCGATCTCATTGTCAGACACACCAGCAAGACATGCTTCGGATGACAGCGATCCCCTCTTCAGTTCAGCGGCATCTATGCTGCTATTTTCGATCACGAAGGGGACTGAATCCAGACTTCTCTCGTGATCTCATTCGCGCTGTTACACTGGCACGACAGGGCGATATCAAGAGACGCTTCGATATTACGATTGCCGCTGGTGACAGTTTCAGTGCGCCAGGCGAAACGGGGCCCTTTCGCGATCCTGGCTCGGTTCAGGAATTCGTGGCAAGGGCGTGCTGAAAGGGTGACTACAGTTTATGTCCTTTTCGGATGGTTTATCGGCTGCCGCGATTACGCTCGAAAACGATTCGCTGCGTGTGCGCGTATTGCCCGAAAGCGGCGGAAACATCACCTCGTTTTTCGACACAAAATCGGAGGTCGAGTTTCTTCTGCAACCTTCACAATCGTATCGTTGCCAACAACCTCTCGGTCCGTGGGATCGCTTCGAGAACTCCGCTTGTGCCGGTATTGATGACTGCCTTCCCAGCGTGGGTGCTTGCGATCCTGAAACTCCCGGTGGGCCGGTTCCCGATCATGGTGACTTCTGGAGACTCCGCTGGGATGTTGTGAGCGCCTCCGGCAGCGATTCCGTGTCGATGGCGGCGACCGGCTACAGTAGGCCGCTGCTCTTTGACAAGCGCCTTGATCTCCGCACCTCATCCCTGGATATTCACTACCGCATTCGTAACGAAGGAGACTCTCCAGTCCCTTTTCTCTATGCCTTGCATCCTTTGTTTGCCATTGATCCAGAAGATCGCGTCGTTCTTCCTCCGGAGGTTTACACCGTCCGGGTTGAGTCTTCGTGGCACGATAGAGTTGGTGCCGGTCACTCGGTGATTGACTGGCCAAAGCCCGGCGGTCCAGGCTCTGCACTTGATCTGAGCCGCACGCAAGCGATCTCCGCGTCCACGGCGGAGATGCTTTACACCGGCCGATTGCAGACGGGTTGGTGTGGACTCTACCGCGCAAAGAGCGGACAGGGCATTGCCGTTCGATTCGACGCACGGCAACTTCCTTACCTTGGCCTATGGCTTTGTTATGGAGGATGGCCCGAAGGAAACGTGCGGCCGCTTCAATATGCGGTGGCCCTGGAACCCACTGTCGCTCCTTGGGGGACGCTGTCCAGTGCATTGGAAAATCGCCAGGCGCCCGTACTCGCCGCGCAATCTTCCTTCGAATTCACGATTGTGTTGGAACGCGTCGGAACGGTTCCGGTGACCTACGAAGAGTTTGTGGCGCGGTGTTCCGAATAGACTCCGAGAACCTATTCTGTTGTACTCTGCCGATCCAGCTCAGAAGCATTGCGACACCGATCTCTATCGGTACGTCAGGCAGCATCAAATTGCGCGATTGAATTTGTAACGAACCTTCTAGCCCGTAAGGGAGGGAGAGCAAGAGTCGCTAGCTTTTGGAAGAAGAAGCCAAAGGTTCTGCCGCATGATCCCAGTGGTGGCTACGCAGCGTGAGACTTTCGGGGCTCCTACGCTATCGCGCCTTCCCATTCGGCTTTAAGGACGGTGGACGCCCGCGGTCTGGCCTACCCTTTCTTATGAAGCGACCGAAGCGTGCCGTGTTCACAGCCGCGAGTCACCTTGAAGTGAGAGCACATGGAGAGTGTGCAATCATGGAGGGGCCGGTGGGATGTTTGCCGCTTGGTACAGGTGTAGCTTCGTGACCCAACGGCTGATTCGTGTCCGATAGGTGGCGATTTGGCTTAAGGGCTGTGGGGCCGATGCCCCGCAGAAGTTTTGCGATATGATAAAAAGCGAGGCTGCGGGTTGAAAAATGGCGGTCTTACTGCAAATCAGGTGCCAAAGCGGGATTTGGTTTGATCCCCAGGTCTCTTTTATCATCAACGCTGGGATGAAGATTTCGGGCGAGTAGCTCAACTGGATAGAGCACCGGCCTTCTAAGCCGGGGGTTGCGGGTTCGAGCCCCGCCTTGCCTACCACTGATAATAAAGGGGTTGCCGAGTTGGCAACCCCTTCGTAGTTTGGGACTAGGGGGATTTTGGGGGGACCCCAAAGGTGCCCATGGGTAAAGGGGCTACACCGGCCTCCTGCGGGGGAGCATATTGACCGCATCTTGTTTGGCTTGGTTGCGGGTATGCGAATACCGCTCCAGCATCTTCGCCGACATCCAGCCGGCGATCGCCTTCATCGTTGAATCCGGTACGCCGGCCTCCCCCAAGGCGCTGATAAAGGTGTGGCGCAGGTCGTGGAGCCGGCACCAGACTCCGGCGGCCTTGCGGCAAGCAGTCCATGCCGATTTCCATGAACCCATCGGTTTGGTCGGTTCAAGGTCGAAGACCGTAACCGCCCCGGACAGATAGGATTGATGTCCGTTGAAGCCATAGCGCTCGCTTGGGAACACGAAATCATCCGGCTTCGGGTCCTGGAATCGCGAGTGCCACTCGGCGAGAATCTCGAAGGCTTCGTCGTTGAGCGGAATCCCCCTGCCATCGCCTCCGCGCGTCTTTGACTCTCCAACTGTGATCGTGCGCCGGATGAAATCCACCTGGCTCCAGCGCATCTTGCGCAACTCAGCGCTGCGGAGGCCGGTGTGCAAAAAGGTCATCAGGGCAGGGAAAAGAGACCGGCTCCTACTGGCGATGGCTGCTTCGAGGATACGATTCGCCTCCTCCAGGGACAGGGCCCTGCCAACGTCCTCGCGCTCGGGGAGTGGATGAAAGTCCGGCGCCAGGAGGTGCCACAACCGATGCTTGCGGAGGATCATGCGCAGCACCCCTGTTTCCATGTTGATTTCGCGATTTGAAGCGCCAGAATTCTTCCGTTGCATCTGGAATTTCGAGATCTTCCCGTTCGATATTTCGCTGATGAGCAGCTTGCCAAAGACGGGCATCAGATGGCTCAACTTCAATTTGTTGATTTCCCGGTAGGACTCACTCCAGTGGGCATTCCCTTCCCGCCAGGTTTTCCCGGCTTTTCTGAACAACAACGGCTTCGGCCGCTTGACGCCGCCGGCAGACTCTTCCATCGCCGTTCGCCGCTTGCGCTCGATCGACCGTGCGAGTTCCTTGTCGCTCGTGTGAGCCGACTCGCGGATGCGCTGGCCCATAAACTGGAATTCATACCGGTAAACTCCGCCTTGTTTGAACACTCCCATATCCCCTCTCCTTTCGCGGAGCCTGAACCGCAGTTCCATGGGACAAAGATTTCCCGTCGACCTGTCTGCATTATTTGCGGGCAGGCCAATGGTTCCGAATTGTGTTAAAGGTTTATTGCGGGCGGCCCGCCCACCGCGTTGAACTGCGGTGGTCGGTTAGTTGCAGACCGGTACCTGCGGATCGAAGCGGCGATAGCTGCCAGGCACACTGCCGCTCCTCATCCGGCTACATATCGTCATCGTCATCATCGTCGTCGTTGTGAGCAGGGGTTGTGCCGTCGTCGATGAGTTTGTCAACGGAGTCCTCTGGAATCCGGACGGAGCGGCCGATACGCACCACATCAATCCTCCGGCCGTACACCAATTTCCAAGTGGTTTTTACGCTGATGTTGAGTCGCAATGCGGCTTCCGGGACCTTCAAGAGATGAACCATGCCAGCCTCCTGCCAACAATGTGCCAGTGAACTAGGGGCGGTGCCCTAAGGATGTAAATCTGTGATTCAAGGTGGGTGGGCAAGCGCTAGCCCGCTCGCGGAGAAGAGCGCAAACCATGGCGCGTATGCGATGCTGCCGCACCGACCCAGAAGGCCCGGACGATGTCAAGGGCTTTAACTGGAAAGCTGGCATCAAGAAGCACTGCCTCGATGCCAGCCGTCGTCTCGCACGTGTTTAGAAATATTCTCATGCCATCACCGTGGATGACATGTTATGTATATAGTGTTGACGTTTCAAGACAAGTTTCTAATTATTGTCATGACGCACCCAGCAAGTTGATTTTTTGAGTCATTATTGTCAGGTAGTACCTTGTTTGTGGCTGAGAGGGACTCATAGAGTGTGGTCTTGTTGGGGATAAGCTCCCAGACCGTGTTTTCGTCCGTGTAGCTATCAACTTTGGACTCTTCGTCTGAAGAGGGATGTACGATCGGTCTTTTAACCACTTGTGCGCGGCGGATCAGGATTTTCACACCTTCTTCGCTGGATATGCGTACAGCCACAAGACGTCCATGACGAGCCACGATGCGCGGATTCACAATGACGATATCTCCTTTTAGCAGCTCAGGATCCATCGCATCGTCTTTAACTTCAACGGCATACGCTCCTTCCGGTAGCGGTCTCGTGATCGGGATGAGCGGCCTGGTATCTTTGGGGTCAGCCCAGGGAACCCAGTTAATCGGTACCGGTGGTCCCTGGGCATAGAGATCGGCAATCGTCACATCCAGAGCTCGAGCGATACGGCAAATGGAGTCAGAAGAGTAGCCGATCCGGCCGTTTTCGAGCCTCGACAGGTTGTGATATTCAAACTCGGCCGCCGTCGACAGTTCTCTCAGCGACATCCCTCGCATCTCCCGCAGGCTCCGGATACGTGCGCCTAACGTCTTGTCGCCACGAGGCTTAACCTCTTTTGTTGCAACAGTACTCATCCTCTATTTGCTCCTTTGGCAATTCAGTATATCTCCGTACGCACCATGGTCAATAACGAATTGAATTGGTAGGACAAGCGAGTAGTTTAAGAAAGTTTTCGCAGTTGTCATTTAAAGTCACCGAGAATTGATATATGGTGGTGTTATGAGCCCACGTCGCGTCTTCGGCAAGGATTCTTGAGCCGAGCGGAAAACGTTCTGGGCTGCCATCTCTCAACGGAGGATCGCAAATGGATGGACCGATCCTTTTCGACGCGCATTTGTTCCTTGCCTTGCCGGGCTGCGAATTCGAGGTACGCGGGGATACGCAGCGTACCTGAACTGCGCCACCTGCTCACAGGAATGCTGTGGCGCGGATGGGACGGCGTTGAACATCTGCTGCATTGGTCCGAGTGGCGAAGACGACATGAATTTCGAGTCATGTGCTGCCACTACCGAAAGCGCGGTTCAACGCCGCCAGCACTCTATCTACAACAGTGGTACTAAGCAATGCAAAAAACCTATATATAGGCATTTTATGTTTTAATCATCCTCCGTATGGGTATAATACGAGCATGGCAAGGACCAGCCGGGCCTATCAGGCATTACCCGCAGCCGCACAAGACCAGCTTCTAAAGCTGGGAATGGATATTGCTGTCGCGCGCAAGCGTAGGCGCATGTCTAGGGCTGAAATGGCCGAGCGGATGATGGTCAATCTGAAGACCGTGCAGCGTTTGGAAAAAGGCGACCCAGCGGTGGGAGTGGGAATGATTGCCTCAGCGCTGTGGGTTCTGGGTATGCACCGGCGCTTCGGGGATCTCGTCGCGCCGGAAAGCGATACAACCGGGCTTCAAGCGGACATTCAAAATCTGCCGCGCGATTTCCGCAGAACCAAAAAGCAAGCCGACAAATTTGACTTTTGAGTGAGCCATGTCCACAGCCTATGTTTATGTCTATCTCGATAAAGGTCCCGCACCGGCAGGAATCCTGGAGACGGTGGGCGTTGGGCGCGAAGCGGGAGCGCGTTTCCGCTATGGCCGTCGATACCTTGAGCGCAAAGACCGGCTGCCTATCGATCCGGTGCAGTTGCCCTTGCCTGATCCAGGTATTGAACGCGAATACAGCACAGAGGAAGGCTTTGCCCTCTTCAATGGCATTCGCGACGCCGCGCCGGATGGATGGGGGCGGCATCTCATGGAGCGCGCCGCAGGCGCACGTGCGCTCTCCGAATTTGACTATCTCGTCGCGACTGGTGAATCGCGTGTTGGCGCTCTGGCATTCGGCGCAGACTTGTCCGGACCTCGCAGCATTGTTCCCTGGACCGAGAGTGAATTGCCGGGCGAGAACCTCGATCTGGCCGAGATGATCGACGCAGTGCGAGAGCTGGATGCCGCTGAAGACTTGCCCATCAAGCATCGCCGCTTCCTCGTTCGTGGCTCCTCGCTTGGCGGAGCCAGACCGAAGTCCGCCTGTGAATACGATGGCAAACAGTGGATCGCAAAATTTGGCCGGGCTGATGATCGCACTCCTTTGTGCCGCGTCGAATATGTCACCATGACGCTGGCCGCCATGGCGGGAATCAACGTGCCTCCCGTGCGGCTCGAAAAGGTGTTGGGGCAAGACATTTATCTTGTTGAACGCTTCGACCGGGTGCCGAACGAAGCCGGATACCGCCGTCTCCCGTTTATCTCGGGGCTGACGATTCTCGGCGCGCACGAGAGCGAATCGTCGCTGCAAAGCTATCGCGGACTGGCAGAGCAAATGAGGCGCTTTGGTTCCGAATCTGTAGCGGACGCGAAAGAATTGTGGCGGAGGATGGTTTTCAATATCCTCTGCAACAACAACGACGACCATTTGCGCAATCATGGTTTCTTATGGGATGGACGCGGATGGCGGCTCTCCCCTGGCTACGATATTGTTTCCTTCCCGCAGGTGGGCACGGACCGCGACCTCGCCATCGGAGTCGGACGATATGGACGGCGCGCGACTCTGCATAATGCTCTGAGCGAAGTTGCCAGCTTTCGCCTCTCGCGCAGTGAGGGCGTGGCCATCGCGCACACGATGCAGCAGGTTGTGAGAACAAACTGGGAACCACTATGCTTACAGAATGGTCTCAGCGCGCTTGAAATCGAGCGTCTGCGCAACTGCTTTCTGGCTTGCGATGAGCCCCTCCGCGATCTCGCCTAGAACCAGGAAATCATTCGGCTCTTGGTTCAGAATCATTCGCCCAGGACTGGCACCTTCAGAGCAGGTTGTAGCCATCGCCCTGAGAAATACGCTGCCGGAATCTCTCGCTCCGAAGGAGGATAGGCATACAGCGGGTGATGACCTGCGCTCGGAAGTTATGGTTGACGTGACCGACAGTCGCGCACGCGCACGAAGATTTGGTCGATATCGAGATCCAGAGCGGCGGCCGCGCGGAGCAGGATATCGAGGTTAAGAGCACGTCCACACTCAGCGCGGGACAAGAGGGTTCTATGAATTGCGAGCCGCTCCGAAAGTACTTTCTGCGAAATATGGCGCCTCATGCGCAAGCGCCTTAGGAAGGCCCCTATCGTTTTCTGGATTGAAGCCCGGTCGGTAAGCCCATTTTCCTCGCAGGTACGCTGGAACGCGTAGTAGACGATGCCGAGTGGATGGCCGCAGCGCCGGCATTTTCCGCTTGCCACTCTGTGTCCGGCCATCGTCGCGTACTGATTTAGGGCGCAGCGTGGGCAGGCCGCCGTCTCGCGGATCGAAAAGGTTGGTTCGGCTGCAGACATAGTTCTCCTGATGGTTAGCAGTCCGTGGTGCAAGTAGCTGAATTCCAGGACGTCCGGCATCTGGGATTGATGGAGCGGCAGATTTCGTTTGATCGCAGAGCCACCTGTGTGCGGGGTTCAAC
>Ga0224531_1000348_pt1 | contig 24321 bp, 18 predicted proteins | sample CBST100metaG_FD_179876 | JGI IMG/M metagenome (GOLD analysis project Ga0224531, IMG submission 179876) | Peat soil microbial communities from Stordalen Mire, Sweden - C.B.S.T100 | ecosystem: Environmental > Terrestrial > Soil > Wetlands > Peat | place: Sweden: Norrbotten County, Stordalen Mire...
AGAAGTGCTGAAACCCATCGCCGTATCCAGGTGGGAGGTTCAGTTGACCCTGTTCCGGAATGGCCGGAAGCCGCCCGGGATGAACCCCTTGCGCCCGGAAGCGCTGGACCGCGTACTGCGTCACGCCAAGGACGAGCAGTTGATCTTTCAGTTCAAGCATGTCGTCCGTGCTGAGCAGGGTCGGGTGAAGCGTGGTGCGGATCTCATACGGCGTTTTGCTTTCGAGCAGCAGAAGAAGGCTGGCAAGCGCTCTGTCGCCGCTCTCGTCCACGCCGGTGATGCGGGAGTAGGCAGGGAAGGGAGCTTTCACATCGAAGCCCACCCAGTCGACCCACGGTAATAGCGTTTCGAACCGCTCCGTCAACATGCCGCCCGTGTGCAGGCCAACCCGAAAGCCGAGAGCCTTTGCGGTCTGCACCGCGCCCAGGAGTGCCGGTTGCAGCGTAGGCTCTCCGCCAGAGAAGACGACTCCGTCCAGCAACCCGCGCCGGCTCTCAAGAAACTCGAGCACCTCTTGCCAGGGTACCTGCGATTCGCCGTGCGCCGGGCGCAGATGCGGATTGTGGCAATACGCACAATCCCATCCGCACCCCTGGCAAAAAACCGTAGCCACCAGCTCGCCCGGCCAGTCGCAGCTGGATAGCCGGGCGAGCCCACCCACACGCAATTCGGTTGCTTCAGGCATGGGGTTCGCAAAAACTCTTGCGCTCATGGAATTCGCCCTGTTTGCCGCGGTTGAAGGAAGAGACCGGGCGGTGATAGCCCATGACGCGCGTCCAGATTTCGCAGAGTTGGCGCTCTTCCGGCGCCAGTCCGATTTCACTTTCCTGGTCGATAACATTCGAGATCGTTTGCATGGCAATATCCTTTCGTTGAGTTACGGATGTTTTACGCCTGTGCCGCCAACTGCTTCTGCGCAATCACTTCGGCATCGCACTTGGGGCAGTAAGTATGTTCACCATTCAGATAGCCGTGTTTGGGGCAGATGGAGAAGGTCGGCGTAACCGTGATGTAAGGCAGGCGATAGTTCTCTAGGGCGCGGCGCACCAGTTTCTTGCACGCGGTCGCGGATGAAATTCGCTCGCCCATGTAGAGATGGAGTACAGTGCCGCCGGTGTATTTGCGCTGCAATTCTTCCTGGCGCTCCAAAGCCTCGAAGGGATCGTCAGTGAAGCCCGCGGGGAGTTGGCTTGAATTGGTGTAGTACGATTCTTCTTCCGTGCCGGCCTGCAATATCTCCGGGAAGCGCTTGCGGTCTTCGCGCGCAAAGCGGTACGTGGTGCCTTCGGCGGGCGTGGCCTCCAGGTTGAACATGTGGCCGGTCTCTTCCTGGAAGGCGACGATGCGCGCGCGCACATGATCGAGAAAGCGCACCGCAAATCCGTGGCCCCATTCCGAAGTGATGTCGTCCGTGTCGCCTGTGAAGTTGCGGATCATTTCGTTGATGCCGTTCACGCCCACCGTTGAAAAGAAATTGCGCAGCGAGCCGAGATAGCGCTTGGTATACGGGAAAAGCCCGTTGTCCATGTGCCGCTGGATGACCTTGCGCTTGACTTCCAGGCTCGTGCGGGCAATCTCCAGCAGTTCATCCAGACGCTGGAGCAGCGCTTCTTCGTCGCCGCGATGCAGATAGCCCAGGCGCGCGCAGTTGATCGTCACCACGCCCACCGAGCCGGTCTGCTCGGCGCTGCCGAAGAGCCCGTTGCCGCGCTTCAAGAGTTCCGTCAGATCCAGTTGCAATCGGCAGCACATGGAGCGAACCATGTTCGGCTTCAGCTCGGAGTTGAGGAAGTTTTGAAAATAAGGAAGCCCATACTTTGCCGTCATTTCAAATAGCAACTCGGAGTTTTCGCTCTCCCACGGAAAATCCGGCGTGATGTTATAGGTGGGAATGGGGAAGGTGAAGACCCGGCTCTTGGCGTCGCCCGCGGTCATCACTTCGATATACGCGCGGTTGATCATGTCCATCTCCGGCTGCAGATCGCCGTAGGTGAACTTCATGGTTTCGCCGCCAACCACTGGAGTCTGTTCGCACAAATCCTCCGGGCAGGTCCAGTCGAAAGTCAGGTTGGTAAACGGCGTCTGCGTTCCCCACCGCGAAGGAACGTTCAGGTTGTACACCAGTTCCTGGATGCACTGGCGCACCTCGGCGTAGGGCAGATTGTCCTTGCGGATGAAGGGCGCCATGTAGGTGTCGAAGGAACTGAAAGCCTGCGCCCCTGCCCACTCGTTTTGCAGCGTGCCGAGGAAGTTGACGATCTGGCCCACGGCGCTCGAGAAATGTTTCGGCGGTCCTGCTTCCACCTTGCCCGGAACGCCGTTCAGACCTTCCACGAGCAGCATGCGCAGCGACCACCCTGCGCAGTAGCCCGCCAGCATGTCCAGATCGTGAATATGCAGGTCGCCCTCGCGGTGGGCGCGCCCGATCTCCGGCGTATACACGTGCGAAAGCCAGTAGTTGGCCACCACCTTGCCGGAGACGTTCAGAATCAGCCCGCCCAGCGAGTAGCCCTGGTTGGCATTCGCGTTCACACGCCAGTCGGCGCGGTCCAGATATTCGTTGATGGACGATGCAACGTCGACCAGTGTGCGCTGATCGCTACGCAGCCGCGTCCGCTGCTCGCGATAGACGATGTAGGCGCGCGCGGTGGCAAAGTGATTGGCGCTGATCAGCACCTGCTCCACCACATCCTGCACCTGCTCGATGTGCGGCGCACGGTCGTGGAAGCGGTGGGCCAGCACCTTGAAGGTCTGGATGGTCAACAATTCGGCTTCGGCGGCATCGAAGGCGCCAGTGGCCTTGCCCGCCCGCTCAATGGCGGAACGGATTTTGTCGCCGTCAAACGGCACGGTTGCGCCGCTGCGTTTGATCACACTGGTGGGCGGCAGAAAGGGGGAGTCAGACATCGGAGATCCTTTTCATACGGACGGCGATGTCAGGTCGGGAGCGTTGCGAAGACGCGCGGTGGCGAAGCCAGCGCCTGCAAACGACCCGACGGTACACCCCGCCCGTGGACGATATTGGTTGGTACGGCAGGTCTCCTGGCTTGCGGATCGCTGCGGCAATCCGTCTTCCCACCCCCACTCGCGGGGCAGTGACATGAATGGATTGCAGCTCTTCGCTCACAGTTGCGGGGGCAGCGCCGGTTTGGCCGAAACAGCGGGACCGGCTTCCCTCTTAGTCCCATATGTTGTATCTATGGGGAACCGTAACACTACTGAATGTATACTTTATGGGCTTTCATGTCAAGGCAACAACGACCTCAGATGGCTCTCACAACGAAACCAAAGTCACTGTGTTCCGTCGAGGAGTCTGCCGCGACGCGACCACCAGAGAGCGTCGCCCCGGGCGGCTGGCCCGTCTCATCTCCGACACTGAAGCTGGGTGCGCAAGAGGGCCGTCCTATCTCCACCACGAAAGTTGGGTGCCCGTCCTTTCTCAGTTTCATCGCGAGAGGGTAGGAGACCACAGTCCTCCTTCAGCCGCTCCGGATCTTGCACCCAGGCCATTCCCGTGGCTCCTTTTTGGCGCGGACCGGCCGAAGGCAGTTGGCCCCACCAGCCCGGCTCGCCGCGTTGCGTTACGGCAGGAATGGACTGCCGCCAACCCGCTAACTCGCGATTTCCGCGAAGCGGAAGCTAACTTGCTGATTTTGTTGATAGAACTCCTGATTCGACTTTTGCGTTCATAGCAGGCTCGGCAGGTGGCAGGCGCTTGCGGATAATTTCCCCTCATGCGCGCACAATTGGAACATGAGCCGGAACTACGCAGCCGGACCAATCTGTCAGGGATGTGACTGGTCCGTACCTCCAAGCTCACCCCCTCCCCCCGGGGGGGGGCAGTTCACTTTCTGTTCGCTTTTAGCGAAGAGGCATAGACGTATATATATATTGTTAAATGACTTACTGACTTGTCGATTCATCTGAATCTTGAGATTTCCACAGGTTTGCAATTTGTTAAGTCTAATAGAATCAACACTCGTGTCGCTGAAATCGAGCCAAAACGCCACGAAAATGGCCCAAAATCTGGTCCTTTTGGCAGAAAGACGGGGTGTTTTCTCCAGTTTGAGAGTGAAACCAGAACAGCTTTTCGTCAACCGCTGTGATTTTCCGGCCAGGAGTGGCGAGGATAGCGCCGCATCAGCTCGCGCCGCACCTGCGGGTAGAGCCTCTCCCAGAATCCGGCCAGATCCGTGGTGGTCTGCACCGGCTGCCGATTGGGCGCGAGCAACTGGAGAACCACCGGGGTCTGCGCGGGACCGATGCGCGGCGTCTCGTTCATGCCGAAGAAGTCCTGCAGGCGTGAGACGATCTGCGGAGCCTTGCCGAGTTGATAGTGCACCTTCACCGTGCGGCCGCACTTCAGGCGTAGTGTGCGCGGCGCAAATTCGTGCAGTCGATGTGCATCGAGCCTCTTTTCCAGCCAGGAGAGAAAGCTTTCGCACGCGCTCCTGAGTTCCGCGAAACTGCGCAGTCCGCGGCAGAATTCCGGGAAGAAGCTGGAAATCTCCGGAGCCGGAAAGCCGGCAAACTCCAGGCGGCCGAGCAAGTCTTGGAGCGAATCAGGATCCACAAACCGCTCGATTCCGGCCTCGAGCGTCTTTTCGGCAAGCAGAACCGATGCGGCTTCCGCGTCCGGCGCCGTGTTGCTCGACTCCTGCAAGACCAGTTCGTCGTAGAGCAGTCGGCTCACCGAATCCACGCGCTCCGCCTGCCGGTTCCACAACTCCGTTGTCTCCTCCCGAACACGCTCTGGAAAAAGGTCGAAGAGCCATTCGGGTTCCACGCGAGACGTGAGACGAATCAGAGGTTGCGGATTCTCGCTGCGATCCTCTACATCGAGAGCCACCATGAAAAGGTAGGGCGGCGGCTCTCCGACGGTCTCTGCCGCAACGCCGTTCGAGAGCATCACCTGATTTCCAGCCTTGCGCTTGGCCACGCGGTCGGGAAAACCCGCCAACACGGATTGGAGCAAGGCATCATCTTCATACGGCCGTTTGGCGGGACGCACGATCCTGAGCAGTTGGCGCAACTGTTGCTGCGCGCGCTCATCGAGAGGCTCGTCGATCGCCGCCAGCAAGTCTCTCTGCTCCGAGCGCGCGCCGGAGCCAAGCAGCGCCGCGGCGACGCATCCGGCCTCGCCCACGCCGCGTTCCGTGGCTGCGTCGATCATCCGCGCCAGGCGCGGATGCAACGGAAGACGCATGAGCTTGCCCGCTGCTTCATGGGTGGCTCCCAAACGGTCGAGCAGGCTCTCGGCGTGGTCAAGAGCTGCGGGCGGAGGCGCATCGAGCCATTCCAGTTGACCAGGATCCTCGATGCCCATGGCGCGCAGGGCCAGGCAAAGCTGGGCCAGATCGGCGCGAAGAATCTCCGGCGTCTCGTAGTCCGCGCGCTGCTGAAAGTCCATTTGCGAGTAGAGGCGCAGCACGCGGCCGGGGGCAGTACGTCCCGCGCGCCCCGCTCTTTGCCGCGCAGAGGCCTTGCTGACGCGGCCCACGCTCAGGGTAGGAAGACCGGTCCATGGCGAGTAGGCTGCAATGCGCGCAAGGCCGCTGTCGATCACCGCGGTGGTGCCGTCGATGGTCACCGAGCTCTCGGCCACGTTGGTGGCCAGGATCAGCTTGGGCTGGGCGGCGGGCGCAACGGCACGGTCCTGCTCGGCCAGCGGCAGATCGCCGTAGAGCGGCAATGCGAGCCAGTTCTCCCGGCGCGTCAGGGGCTCGCAAGCGCGCAGGGCGCGGCGAATCTCCGCAACTCCGGGTAAGAAGACGAGAATCCCTCCGTCCTGCCCCTCCCGCAACAGAGTCTCGACCGCGCTCTTGACCTGCTCGTGCAGCGGTTCCGGCGAATAGGGCAGGTTCTCGATGGAGACATCGAACACCCTGCCTTCTGAACGCAGCATCGGACAATCGCCCAGAAAATGCGCCACGGGAGCGGTGTCGAGTGTTGCCGACATGACCACGATGCGCAGCTCGGGCCGCGTGCGCTGCAACCGCTTCAGCAGGGCCAGGGCTAGATCGCTTTCCAGGTGGCGCTCGTGAAACTCGTCCAGAACGACAGCGTCCACACCGCTCAGATTGGGATCGGAGAAGAGGCGCCGGGTCAGCACGCCCTCGGTGAGAAAGTGCAACCGCGTGGCGGTCCCGGCCACCCTCTCGAATCTCACCTGATAGCCGACGGTCTGGCCAATTTCTTCATCGAGTTCCCAGGCCACCCGGCGTGCTGCCAGTCGCGCCGCAATCCGCCGCGGTTCCAGCACCAGCACATGGCCGCGGACGGCCGTCAGCAGCGCTGCCGGAACGCGCGTGGTTTTGCCGGCGCCCGGTTCCGCTTCGATGACCAGATTCGGGTTCCGGCCGAGCGAGAGAAGGATGTCCGGGATGAGGGCGTCTACGGGAAGCGGGGAGTGGCGGGGCACATCTTCCATCCAACCCCAGTGGGACGCTGAAGTCAATTCTCGCCGTCTCCAACTTCAGTCAATGATGTGACTCCCGGAGGTGCGGCATTCCGCGCCCTCTTGTGCGGATTCCCAGGTCGCCCAGCCCCCTTGTCTCCGTAAACTCTCCTTTCTCACCCTCCGTAGTTACTTGTTTTCATCTGCAGCTCTCAAAAAGTACCCTGTTTACGTTCTTTGATTTGCCGATAGGCAGATTACAAAGGCATTAACAGTGCGCGTCCTCAGATACCAATTCTGAAGTAAAGCGGCGCACTTGAGTGCGGAGGCAAGGGGATGGCAGGCCAGTTTCAAACAGAGCGCGTTTTTCGTTCGACGAGGCGAAACAGCTGTGAGGCGATCCCCGCATTTGAACAGAATTTGCCGGGGAACGCTTGCCAGTTCGTCGACGATTTTCAAGGCCTGATGGGAGACGATTTCGAGCCCGACCCTCTCTTTTTTGTTGAATGCTGGACTTTCGGCACACCGGCAGCGATGAAGAACTTCAAGCAGAGACGGCAGGGTGCGGCGGAACGCAAACGTCCCAGCCATACGTTCCACGAAATCTGCGATTCGTCCGCCATGTCGTTCTCCACGCAATTTGCCGTGGATACGAAGGATTTTGCTGCGGCCAGCGCTGCCGCGAGCGCAGAACGCTCCTACGCCGAGTGGCGCCAATCGTCTTCCGAAGAGCCAGCCACACCGACGCAAGACCAGAATCCGCCGCAGGAAGAGAGATTTGCCGAAGCGTTCGGCAGCCTGCAGGAGCCAATGCAGGCCATGACGCAGCAAAGTGCCCGTGAGCTGCTGGGAGTGAACGAAAACTGCACCCGGGCGCAAATTAAAGCTGCGTACCGCAGGATGGCAAGCCAATGGCATCCCGACCGGCTCGAATGCACGACCGAACAGGTACGCCGTCTTGCCACCGCACAGATGGCTGCGATCAACGAAGCCTACCATCTGTTGAGCAGTTGCTTGTCGTAGCGGCCCTGGAGATAGGGGAAAAGCAGCCCGACTTTCCTTGGAAAAGGGCCCAAAATCGGGCTAAATACCCCATAATTCTCCCGTTTTCTGAAATGCTCGCGTTGATTCCATTGGACTTATAAAACCGTGGTAACGGTTCCATGGTAAGGTTTCAACAAATCATCGAGTCTGCAAGGTGCAGAAAACAAGCAGCTTGACGTTGTTTGCGCGGGCAAAAAGCGAAGAAAAGGAGAACGCACCCCCCCCCAGGGGGGTACCCCCCTTTTTTGGGGTACTGACCGGCTCCGCGTCTGCCCTTCTCACTCTTCATAAGTGTGCACCTTCGGAAGGTAATTGCCTGCAAAGCGCCTTCGCTCTCGTGCGGCCACCTGGCAAGATGTGTTGACAGCGAGTGCAACTGAGAGATAGGTTCGGCTTGCGTAAAGAGAGATAAATGTGAAGGATCGATGGATGTTGGGTGCGTTGGTACGGGTAGCCTCTGTGTGTCTCTTGGGTGGGCTGCTGCTGAGCGCGCATGGGGCGTGGGCTCTGGGGCAATCGGGGAGTGCAAAACAGGTGGATCCTGGCTCGTCGCAGAAGGCGAAGACGGATGCCGGAGGGCCCGTCGAGCCCGTCCCGATGGACTTTGCGGATCACGTCGGATATACGTCGCTCTTCGATGGCAAGACCCTGACCGGATGGGACGGGCGGCCGGGGGTGTGGCGCGTCGAGGACGGGGAGATTGTGGGTGAAACCACCGCGGAGAAGTTTCCCCTCCACGCCTTTCCCAATACTTTTCTGATTTACCACGGAATGGAGGCCAGGGACTTCGATCTGAAGTTGGAGATCAAGGTAGAGAAGGGCGGAGGCAGCGGCGTCCAGTACCGCAGCAGTGAAGGCTATCTTCCTGGGCATGCTCCCGGCCAGGGTTATCCCGCGGAAGATGCGCGGTGGGCGATGGTGGGCCCCCAGGCAGATTTCTGGTCCCCGGTGAACCCGCAGGCGGAGGAGTATAGCGGCCAGCTCTATTCGCAAAACACCACGCGGGGGATCATTGCCTGGCGCGGGCAGGTGGTCGAGTCGTTGCCGGGGAAGATTCCCCAGTTGGCCGGCACGATAGGGGACCGGAAGAATCTCGGCGCCTATGTGAAGAACGGCGAGTGGAACCGGTACATGATCATCGCCCGCGGAGGCGTCATTCTGCACATTCTGAATGGACAGCTGATGGCGGTGCTGGTGGATGACGACCCGGCGTCGTCCAACGACGTTTCGGGACTGATTGGACTGCAGGTTGAGGGAGTGCCCTGCAAGGTGTCGTTCCGGAATTTGTGGATGAAGAAGATCAAGTAGCGGTTGGACTCTTTATCAACTAGCGTTTGGACCCATTAGAGCAATTTTCCGGTGGGTGTAGCGTTCAGCGTGGACCGAGAGGGCGGCGTTACTCCTTGTGTCATTACGCGGTCTCGGCGTTCGACGGGCTTTCACCGCATTTATTATCGGCTGGGAGGACTCCATGTTTGCACCTCAAGCGATAGGCTTTGTCCGCAGCCCGTTCCAGAACACAGAGGCGATTCCGAAGGGGCTGGGAGCCCGGCACTCCGAAGAGGGAACGCTCGAATTGCTGCCCGAATTCGCCCAGGGACTCACCGACATCGAGGGCTACTCGCATCTGATTGTGCTGTGGACCTTCGACCGCTCCGAAGGCTTCGAACTGATGGTGACGCCGCCCTCCGACGATCATCCGCACGGAGTTTTTTCTACTCGTTCGCCGCGCCGGCCCAACCCCATCGGGCTGACCATTGTGGAGTTGTTGCGCCGGGAAAATGGGTCGCTGCACGTGCGCGGCATCGATATGCTGGACGGAACGCCGATTCTGGACATCAAGCCTTATCTCTCCAATATTCCAGAAGAGAAGCTGCGCCGCGGCTGGCTGGCCGAGGCCGAGGCGCGCAAGCGCTGAAGGCTGGCCCTCGTTGTGCAGGTGCAGGCTTGAGCGCGACGACAGCGACTGCGGTTGTGCAATGAACAGGCACCGATCCAGTAGAGACGGGCTCTGGTGTAGCAAGCCTGAGGTTCGCAGCATAACTTGAGGCCTGGTTGCTGTGCGGAAAGCGCTGAAAATGCAGATCCTTCGCTGCGCTCAGGATGACAGCGTCCTTGTTGCTGGACCAACTTAATGACTCAGGACACTAAAACGCCTTCACGGGTGGGGGCTGGGTTGCGTCCACCTGGCCCACGGTAATCTCGGCGACGTAGAAATCCTCACCGCGGGAGGGACTGCCGGAGAGACGGCGCAGCATGGCCAGTTGGCCCACGTGCGTGAGGGCGTCGGCTACCGGGCCCTGCATCAATCGCTCGACCGGCGCATGGAGCGGCGCATCGGAGGCGAGGAAATCGTCAAAGGTCTTCAGGGAAGAGAAGAACCGCTGCTGTTCCTCAGTCCAGGGGCGGGGCTGGGTGTTGTGCCATTGCCCGCTGCCCACGGCAATGCTCAGAGCCCAGTCAAACAAATCGCCCATGTGGGCAAGGATTTCTACAGGCATGCGTCCGACGCCGGCATAGCCGGCGAAATGTTCCGGCGCACCCTCCAAGGCACGCGAGGCCCGGTAGGCCAGAGCGGCCAATGTATGGCGCAATAACTTACGCTTCTCATCCATACCCGGAACTATACCGCAGGAAACCGGGGACTTGCAGGTGCGGAGGGCTCAAAAAAGCGGTGCGAAACGCGGATGCGATTGTCTTGGCTGCAAATTAGGCACGGGAAGAGGTTCTCTGTTAAACTGGAAATTCTGAGTTCAAGAGCAGGAAAAGCCTATGTCCATACATCCCGTAATGCAGCGCTTGGCTGACAAGCTCAAGCGTACCGACCTCCCCGAGTTTTCGTCCGGCGACCAGATTCGCGTTCAAGTCAAGATCAAGGAAGGCGATAAGGAGCGCTTGCAGGCGTTCGAAGGTCTGGTTATCGCCATCAACCGTGGGCCCCAAGGCACGTTTACCGTGCGCAAGATGAGCTTTGGTCAGGGTGTGGAGCGTATCTTCCCCTTCAATTCCAAGGTCGTCGACAAGATCGAAAAGATCCGCAGCTACAAGGTCCGCCGCGCCAAGCTGTTCTACATCCGCGGACTGCGTGGCAAGGCAGCCCGTCTGAAGGAAGTGGACCGCGTCGTGGCCAAAGCCAAGGCATAGGCCTCTTCGGTGTTTTGTGATTGAGCAACCCCGGCTTCGCGCCGGGGTTGTTTTTTTTGTGCGCGAGAAGACCCGACTGGCGGACTGCCACCTAGTTCGGCATATTGATCTGGTCATGTTGGAATGATGCCGCGAAGAGCCAACGAAACCACAGGTCCTTCGACTTCGCCATGTCGAAAGTCAACCTGCGAAGAACAACTGCGGATCCTTCGCTTTGCTCAGGATGACCGTTCTGTGGGATATGAAAGTTCTGGGGGAAATGACAGCTTTGTGGGGGTGTAATTCCTGGGGCAGGATCATTAGCTTTTGTGTGCTCGACGGCGGGACGGGTCGCGAAGAGAATCGTTGGGCCAATATACTGGGAGAATGGATCTTTCCCTGGTTTGCGATTGGACACTGGAAAAAGCCGCACGCAAGCGGGGAGCGTTGCGCATTGCTGGGTTGGACGAGGTGGGCCGCGGTCCGCTTTTCGGTCCGGTGGTGGCGGCCGCGGTGATTCTGCCCAGGGGCTGTCAGTTGCCGGGGCTGAACGACTCGAAAAAACTCTCGGAAAAAAAGCGCAATGAACTCGATGTGGAGATTCGGGCGAGCGCGGTTGCCTGGGCCATTGCCGAGGTGGATGCGGAGACCATCGACCGCATCGACATTCGCCAGGCCTCGCTGCTGGCGATGCGGCGCGCCGTGGAGCAACTGGCGCTGAGCCCGGATTTTCTACTCATCGACGGGCGGGACACGATCGACTGGGATTGTACGCAGCAGGCCGTGATTCACGGCGATGCAACCAGCGTCTCCATTGCCGCTGCCAGCGTTCTGGCCAAGGTCTACCGCGACCGGCTGCTGGTGGAGTGGGACAAGGAGTTTCCCGGCTATGGGCTGGCGCGGCACAAGGGCTACGGATCGCCGGAACATCTGGCCGCACTGGCTCGGCTGGGCGCGACACCGCTGCATCGGAAGAGCTTTCACCCGGTTTCGCAGACCGTGCTGAGATTCGACAAAAGCCTCCAGAGCGAGACGCTGGTTGAGGAAATCGAAATTGCCAGTGAACCCTTGGAAGAGGAGCCCGTCCCTGCCAGGGAACGTTTTGCCTGCCCCTGTTGTGGATTCTTCACGCTTGCTGAAGAACCGCCGGGCAGTTTGTGCGTGTGCGAAGTGTGCTGGTGGGAGGACGATCCGGTGCAGTTCGCGGACCCGGATTACGAGGGCGGGGCGAACGCTCCCAGTCTGCATCAGGGGAGGGAGTTCTTCAGAATGATCTCGGTGAGCGATCCGGAACTGAAAGGCCACGAGCGGAAGCCGCGCGCCGAGGAATTGCCGGCCCACTTTCCCGAAGGCGCTACAATTCCCTCAGTCTGAATCACGCAGGGGGGCTGAAGTGGCCGGCTGGCGCTGGAAGTGGATTGTCGCGGCTGTTTGCCTTGTCGCGGCCGGATGCGACAAGACCGCGAAGAGAAAGCCCGATGCGACCAAGGGCGCGGTTACCGGTACGGTATTCTGCGCCGACACGGGCAAGCCTGCGCGATTCGCGACCGTGACGCTGACGCCCGTACCTAGAGAAGGCGTCAAGCCGGACAACCCTGAACCTCTCCATGCAGAAGCGACTTCGGTGACCGGACTGAACGGAGAATTCAGGATCGAAGCTGTCGCGCCCGGGCAGTATTACGCGTTTGCCACGCTTGATGGCTATCTCGATCCCCTGCGCGGCATCGACTTCCAACGTCTGCAGACCCTGGCTAGCGACCGGGACCGCGCCCAGGATGCAATCGAGCAAAGGAAAGAGCAGTTGGCCGAGGTAACGGTGCAGGTTCGGCGTGTCTCCAATGCAACGCTGCAACTCCATCGCGGAGCGGAGATCGGCGGCACGGTGAGCTTCGACGATGGAAGCCCGGCCATCGGGATGCGCTTCCAACTCTCCCGCAAAGCGGCGAAGAATGGCTGGACCGGCGTGGGCACGAGCATCTTCGGAGGCTGGAACCTGGACAGCGTCAGCGACAGCCATGGACGATTCAGCATCGGCAATTTGCCGCCGGGAGAGTACCGTGTCTGCGCCCTTCTTCCGGAGGAATCCGAAGACTCCGCACCTGCGGTTTGCCTGGGCAACACCCTGCGCAGGAAGAACGCTGCGACAGTCAAAGTAAACGCGGGAGAGATTGCGAAGGACGCGGAGATCGTGATTCCGCTGATCGGGCTGCATACGATTGCGGGGAGTGTGGGGGCCGGTGCGGACAGCCACGCGCCGGGCAAGGTGACAGTGCATCTGCTTTACGCTGACGACCGCGAAGAGGCGCGGAAAACGATCACCCTTGAGGATGGAAGCTTCTCCTTTTCTTATGTCGCCGAGGACAAGTACATCCTGCAAGTGAGCGATGCGAAAGACAAGACGGAGAACGGCTCCGCAGCGGACTCCGGCGACACTTCAGGGAAAGCCGCAACGGGGGAGGCAACACGTCGCTACGCGCCCAAGGAGATTCCGCTCCTGGTTCAAGGGGACATCGAAGACATCAATGTAAATCTTGTCGAAATGCCGAAGGAATAAGCTCCGAAATAAGCGCATCGCGAGCTAGGCCGCTCGCAGCTTGCGCTTCTGGACAAAGGAAAGCACCGGCCGCGCAGCCAGAAGAACGCCCAGAATCACGGTGATGGTGAGGGGCGTCAGAACGCCCGGTTTGACCTGCCACCAGTAGTGAATCACTCCGCAAACCGCAGCCAGATAGACCAGCTTGTGCAGGCGATTCCAGCGCTTGCCGCCCAACTTGCGGATGGCCCATTGGGTGGAAGTAGCGGCCAGCGGCAAGAGCAGAAGCCACGCGGCGACGCCAATGGTGATGAAGCGGCGCTTGGCGATGTCGGCGGCCATGGTGTTTACGTCGAATCCGGCGTAAAGCGCGATATAGGTGCCGAGATGCAGCGTGGCATAGAAAAAGGCAAACAATCCAAGCAGGCGGCGGAATTTGATGAGCCAGTTCAGCCCCGGAAAGAGGCGGCGCACCGGAGTGATGGCCAGCGAAATGGTCAGCAGGCGGAGGGTGGCTAGGCCAGTGGTGAAGGTGATGGTGGCCGTGGGGTCCGCGCCAAGATTGTTGGTCGCGGCGCCCCACACAAGCCAGCCGAGAGGCCAGAGGCAGGCAAGCCAGACGAGCGATTTGAGGGCGATGAGAGTCGAGGGCTTCATAGTCTTTCGAGGTAGCAGGTCAGCGAGTTAGCGGCGCTGGCGCGCCTGTCAGCAAGTTAGCGAACTGGCGTTGCGGAACGCTAGGTCTCTGACCACGTGATGATGTGCCTTGAGTTCGTGCTTTCCCAGGTCTCAGAATCGAGACCTGGGGCACCCAGCATTGGTAGAAGTTCAAGCGGTCAGAGACCTAGAAGCTATCAGCGAAAGGCTAGCCGCTGGTCACTATTCCTGCTTCAGAAGTTTCTCTTGAGGTCCATGCCATTGTAGAGCGAGGCGACCTGGTTGCCGTAGCCGTTGAAGATCAGGGTGGTGCGGCGTTGGGCGTAGAAAGGCTGGCCGATGCGGCGCTCGGTCTTCTGGCTCCAGCGGGGGTGGTCGACGTTGGGATTCACGTTGGAGTAGAAGCCATACTCGTTGGAGGCCTGATCGTTCCAGGTGGTGGGCGGTTGGCGGTCAAGAAAGCGCACGGCCACAATCGACTTGGCGGACTTGAAGCCGTACTTCCAGGGGACCACGACGCGGACCGGAGCGCCGTTCTGGTTGGGCAGGACCTCGCCGTACAAGCCGAAGGTCAGGAGCGTGAGGGGGTGCATCGCCTCGTCCATGCGCAGGCCCTCGGAATAAGGCCAACTGATGGCTTGGCCCGAAGCCCACTTCTCCACTTTCCGGTCGTAGTAGGAGAGGAACTGGACGTATTTGGCCGAGGGCAGAGGGTCGCACTGGCGGAGGAACTCGGAGAGCGAGTAGCCGACCCAGGGAATGACCATGCTCCAGGCCTCGACGCAGCGATGGCGATAGACGCGGTCTTCGAGAGGGTGCAGTTTGAGTAGGGAATCGATGTCGAAGGTCCTGGGCTTCTTCACCAGGCCGTCGATACGGACCGTCCAGGGGCGCGTGGGCAGAGCGCCGGCGTTCTGCGAGGGCTGGCCCTTGTCTACGCCGAACTCGTAGAAGTTGTTGTAGGTGGTGAGGTCCTTCAGGGTGGTGAGCTCTTCGCCGGTGGTGGTGAGAGGGCTCTTTACAGTTTCCAGTTTGGTCCCTGCGAGTGCGCCGATGCGGGGAGAAAAGACTTCTGCCAGGCGGTTTGCGCCCAGGGCGACTGCGCCTGCGGCGGCCGCAGTGCGCAGAAAGCGGCGGCGGTTGAAGTAGCGCTCGTATTCGTCGCGAGGAGTGATCTCGGAGGAGGGAGTGTCGGGCGGCTTGCCGATGAGCATCAAGGGACCTCGCACGGGGAAGTGTCGATCGCACTTGTTAGACACCGGCGGAGGGGTTTGCGTTACAGAATCTCTTTTGGGGGGCTCGCAAACGGCCATTCGCGCAGTTCGCGGGCGCGGACAAGGTAAATGAGCGTGCCTGAGACGGCGATTCCGGCCGCGACGAGCAAGCCGCCGAGCGCCTGGCTGCGGTTGACGAGGATAAAGACAAAGCCAGCGATGGCGATCAGAGGGGGCAGCGGGTAAAGCGGCATTTTGAAGGGCCGCACCAGGTTGGGACGCTGGATGCGGAGAAGAATGACGCCTGCCTGTTGCAGAAAGAACTGGAGCAGGATGCGGGTGATGACCAGCATGGTGATGACCTGCGCCAGGGAGAAGAAGCAGAAGCCGCAGGCCACCAGGCCCAGGGCGACCAGAGAGCGGTGGGGAATGCCGTGCTTAGGATGAATGGCGGCGAGGAAGCGGAAGTAGTTGCCGTCGCGGGCGGCGGCGTAGGGGACGCGGGAGTAGCCGAGTAGGAGCGAAAAGACCGAGGCAAAGGCGGTCCAGACGATGAGGGCGGCCATCAGGCGGCCGGCCATCTGGCCAAATGCGGATTGCGCGATGTCGGCCACCAATTGCAGGCGGACGGTGGCGCCGGCGGCCACGTGCGAGGCGGCGTCGCGCATGGAGGGCAGGGCGGCCAGGTTCATGGTGACGTAAAAGGCCGAGACGAAGAGCACGGAGAGCAGAATGGCGCGGGGAATGGTGCGCTCAGGGCGGCGGACCTCGCTGCCCAGGAAGCAGATGTTGTAGTAGCCCCAGTAATCGTAGGTGGAGATGAGGGTGGCTTGAGCCAGGCCGCCCAGCGCCACGGCCACGGATTGCGCGGGGGAGACGGGCATGTGCCAGCCGCCGGTGGCTGCGGAGTGGGCGAAGCCGGAGACGATGACGCCGGCGATGGCCGCCATGACGCCGGCAAAGAGCACCCAGGCCAGCCGCGTGACGGAACTCAGATTGCGATAGAGCAGCGCCGTGACCAGCAGACAGGCTGCTGCGGCGGTGAAATTCGAGTAGTGCAGCATGGGCAGGGCGGCCAGGGGCGCAGCGTCCAGTCCAGGCCAGAACCAGGCAAGAAAACTCGAGAGGCCGATGCAGCCCGAGGCGATGGAGAGCGGCGCGGAAAAGCTCAACTGCCAGACGTAGAGAAAACTGAGCCAGTTGCCGGCGCGGTCGGGGCCGTAGATTTCGCGGAGGAAGGCGTAGGAGCCACCAGCGCGGGGGAAGGCAGCGCCCAACTCGGCCCACACCAGGCCGTCGGCCACGGCGATGACCGCACCCAGCACCCAGGCCCAAACGGAGAGCCGGTAGCCCGCTGCGGCGATGACCAGTGGCAGCGTGATGAACGGCCCCACGCCGATCATTTCCAGCATGTTGAAGAGCACGGCGGAACGCAGGCCGATGCGGCGCTGTAGCGGGGCGGAGGTGGAATCTGTGGATGCGGCGGAGATCATGAGGGCGGTGTGTTCCTTTAAGGATACTCTGGCGGATTGTACACTGACGGGAAGCATGTTCCTTCCTGAGAGATTAGAGCGAGTGGTGGTGAGTGTGGCCCTGGCGGGGCTGATTCTGGTGGCCGCGGGGCCGGTTTGCGCGGGTGCACAACAAGTGGCGCGGGCGCAAACTTCGGCTGGGGTCGAGCTGAAGGCAATGCCTCTCCCCGAGTCAGGCGCGATCGCGCTGCCGCTGCCAGAAGACCGTGGGCAGGCGGCTCTGGAACAGTCGCTGCGGCGGCTGGGAACTACGGCCAGCGTGATGATGATCGTGGCGCATCCGGACGACGAGGACGGCGCGCTGCTGACGTACCTTTCGCGCGGCCTGGGCGTGCGCACCTCGCTGCTGACGCTGACCCGCGGCGAAGGCGGGCAGAACGCCATGTCGGCCGAGGTCTACGATGCGCTGGGACTGATGCGCACCAACGAACTGCTCCGGGCCAGCGAGTTCTACGGCGCCAAGCAACTTTGGGGCACGGAGGCGGACTTCGGCTTTTCAAAGACGCAGGAGGAGGCTTTTGCGCGCTGGGGCCACGACCGCGTGCTCTACGACGCCGTTTTGGCGGTGCGGCAAGAGAGGCCGCAGGTGATTGTGGCCACCTTTGTGGGCGGCGTGACGGACGGCCACGGGCACCATCAAGTATCCGGCGAGATTGCGCAAGAGGTTTTCAAGGCTGCGGGCGACCCGAAGGTTTTCCCTGAGCAGCTCAAGGATGGCGTGGAGCCGTGGCAGCCACTGGCGGTCTACTCCATGGTTCCGTTTGCGCCGGTTACGGACAAGGGCATGTTCGACTACGCCACCGGCAAGTGGGCTCCGGCGAAGTTCCACAACTACATTAGCGGCGAGTGGACGACGGGCGTGCCCTCGACCGACGTGATTCTGCCGGTGGGGACGAAAGACCCGGTGCTGGGCCGCAGCTACGTGCAGATTGCGCGGCAGGGCTGGGGCGAGCAGAAGTCGCAAAACGGCGGGGGCAACCCCATTCTGAGCGGACCGGCCACGACAAGTTACCATCTGTGGTCGGTTGCGCCGGAAGCGCAGGGCGGCGCGGGACGGATGGGTGAGGACCTGTTCCACAACTCGAAAGTGCAGATCGATACCGGCATCGGGGGACTGGCTCGCCTGGCCGGGAGCGACGCGCCGGAGTGGCTCGCAGCAGGACTCAAAAAGATCGACGAGGGTCTGAAGCGGTTTGCGGCGGAGCGGCAGGGAGGGACCGGAGCAGAGGTTGCGCACGAGCTGACGCCGGCCTATCGCGAGGCACTGGAACTGCGCGCAAAAGTGTCGGACGCAAGCCTCACGCCGGAGGCCAAGGCCGGACTGCTGCTGGAACTGGATGCCAAGATCGGACAGTTTCAGGCGGCGCTGAAGGAAATGCTGGGACTGGACTTGATGGCGTTCCGGACCAATACCGCGGCCGTGGCTACGGGCGGGCCGTTTCGCGGCGGTTCAGCCGACGAGATGCCGCGCAGCGTGACGCCGGGGGAAGAGCTCCGGGTGCGGGTGCACACCGCACAGGCCTCGCAGGAAACTCGGCTCAGCCGGGTCTGGCTGGAGAGCCAGATTGGAGCGCCGTGGAAAGCCGAGAACACGGCCAGCGCTGACGATCCCGCAGCCCCCACAGCCGATCCCGTCTTCCGGGTTCAGGTTCCGGGAAACGCGGAGCCGACCGAGCCCTACTTTACGCGGCCTTCGATCGAGCAGCCCTACTACGACCTGGCCCATGCGGAGTACCGGCTGCGGTCTTTTGCGCCCTATCCGCTGGCGGCGTGGGCGGAATTCAGTTTTGACGGACTGCCCATCCGGCTGGGACAGGTGGTGCAGACGATGGCGCGGGTTCCGGGGATTGGCGGGGTCTATGAGCCGCTGGTCGTGACGCCGGCGATCGGAGTTCGCATGGAGCCTGAGGCACGCATTCTGCCGCTGGACGGAAGCCCGCTGCCGGTACGCGTTACGGTGCATGTGCAGGCCGCGGCGGAGGGCACGGTCGATTTGAAGCTGCCTGCAGGCTGGCGCTCGGTACCAGCCGAGGCGCACTTCCACCTGGCCGAGGCCGGAGACTCCGAGCCCATCCAGTTCTTGGTGACCCCGCAAGACCACCAACCGGGCGCCTACACCGTGAAGGCGATGGCGCACTGCGGCGGGCGGAGCTATGAGACGGGGTGGCAGAGCGTAGGTTACCCCGGATTGCGGCCGTACAACCAGTACAGGGCTGCCGAGTTGAAGACCCGTAGGGTGGATGTGAAGCTGGCCCCGGGCCTGCGCATCGGCTATGTGATGGGCACCGGCGACCTGGTTCCGGAAGCTATCGAAGGCGTGAGCGCCGCGGTGCACATGATTTCGGCGCACGAGCTCTCTTCAGGCGATCTATCGGCCTGGAATGTGATTGTGATCGGCATCCGCGCCTATTCCGTGCGGCCGGAGCTGACGCGGGCGCAAGCGCGGCTGGACGAGTTCGTGCGGCGCGGGGGAACGGTTGTGGTGCTCTACCAGAGCGCTACCTTCCCGGCCCCTCTGCCGCTCTCTATGGGACGGACCCCAGAGCGTGTGGTGGACGAAGAGGCGCCGGTGAAACTGCTGGAGCCGGAGAACTCCGTGCTCAACTGGCCCAACGGGCTCAGCGCTGCGGACTTCGACGGCTGGGTGGAAGAGCGTGGCCACTCCTTCCTCGACAGTTGGGATTCCGGTTACACGGCACTGACCGAAACCGCCGACGCCGGGCAAGATCCGCAGCGCGGAGGCCTGCTGGTGACGCACCCCGGCAAGGGGACTTATATCTATGTTGCCTTCGCGCTGCATAGGCAGCTTCCCGAGTTAGTGCCGGGAGCTTACCGATTGCTGGCCAACCTGCTAAGTGCAGGAAGGGATATAAGAACGGGGTCGGTCACTCATCAGTGAGGTCTTGAACGAGTTATTTTCTGCAGCACGAGTATTTCTTCCGGGGCTAAAGCCGGCGGTGATTTTGCTGACGCCATGCGGGGATTGGAACCCCCGCATGCCTCCAGAGCGGCATTTTCCGTGGCCTGCAAAACTGCGTATTTTCAAGACTTCCTCAGGGCTCCGATCTGGCCCAAGGTTCGGTCACTGCGCCGATCCGCACCCATACATGTACAATGCGAACGGGCTAGCAGCGTCCATGTTAAAGTCATGTAAATTCCTAAGTAAACAAATAGGATTGAGTGTCTGGTAGTTACTGTTAAAAGTATGTGAATTCGTCAAATATTCATACATTTCTGCGAGTCTGAAAGACGGAACAGGCGAGAGATGGTTTTGTACGTGGGGACTTGCTCTTGCCGCCTTCCAGTGTCTATCTCGCAACCCGACAGGAACAAACATTGCCTTCATGTCTGCTGCACCCGGGATGCGGGAACCAAGAGCGCTCGTTGTCGACGAGCGCGCAGTCACGATCCAATTTGAATAGCGAGAAAAAGAGAGGCCCAATGAACTTCAGATTCAGAATCGCTGCCGCGGCAATCCTGGCAGCCAGTCTTGTTGGCACATACTCATACGCCAGCGACCCTACGCCGCCGGTCAAGAAGCATACCGCAACCAAGAAGGCCAAGACACCTCCTCCGCCGACGGTGGAAGAGCAGATTCAGAAGCTGCGCAGCGAGTTGGAAGGCCAGATCGACGGGTTGAAGAGCAACCTGGCCGACAAGGACGCGCAGTTGAAGAAGGCTGAGCAGGCGGCAGCCGATGCCCAGGCAGCAGCCGACAAGGCGCAGGCCGCAGCCACGGCCCAGCAGCAGGCGGTAACCGACAACGCGGCTGCGGTCAACACGCTGCAGACCACCGTTACCGATTTGAAGGGCAATCAGGTTTCGCTGGCGACCACGGTTTCCGACGAGACCGCGAAGATCAAGAAGGATCTGGCCAGCCCGAGCGCGCTGCACTACAAGGGAATCAACATCACCCCCGGGGGCTACATGGCGGCTGAAACCGTGTACCGCCAGAAGGCCACCGGCGCCGACATTCCGACGGCATTGAGCTCGATTCCTTTCGACGGCGCCAACACCGCTGCGCTGAGCGAGTTCTTCGGGTCAGCCCGTCAGTCCCGCGTATCGATGCTGGCGGAGGGCAAGACCAATTCGGCCACCTATCGCGGATACGTCGAGGGTGACTTCCTCGGCACCGGCACATCTTCCAACAACAACCAGTCGAACAGCTACGTGTTTCGGCAGCGCGTGGTGTGGGGACAGGCAGTCCTGAACAACGGAATCACCTTCCAGGGCGGCCAGATGTGGTCTCTCGCTGCAGAGCGCGCGAAGGGCCTTTCGAACTTCTCCGGCGACGTCAAAACGCCGCTCACCATCGACCCGAATTACGTTCCGGGCTTTGTCTGGACTCGCCAGTTCGGTTTTGCCGTCCTCAAGAGCGGCTCGCACGTCTCCTACGGCATCTCGCTGGAGAACGCGCAGACCATCCAGGGCGGCAGCAACTGCCCGACCAACAGCTTTACTCCGGCCGGGGCCACCACCGCCACGGTGTATTCTGCCTGCCTCTTCGGCGGTTCGGGTACGGACGGCGCCACCTCCACTTCGAACGTCTCTTCCGGCATCCAGTCGAGCTCCTACAACGCGCTCAACGGCACCTACAGCTACAACCTTGGACCGGACGTGATCGGCAAGATTGCAGTCGATCCGGGCTGGGGCCACTACGAAGCGTACGCGATCGGGCGCTTCCCTCACTATGAGATCTATCCCAACTACAAGGCCACCACGGCCGCGGCCGCAACAGCGGGCCGTTACACTGACTCTCTGGCCACCGGCGGTTTCGGCGGCAGCTTGCGCGCACCGGTGTTTGGCAAGTATGGCGACTTTGGTCTGGCCGGTCTGTACGGCTGGGGCGTGGGCCGTTACGGCGACACCACCCTCGCCGATGTGACCTTCGACGCCGGTGGCGTGATGAAGGCCCTGACCAACGCTTCCGCGCTGGCGAGCATCGAACTTCATCCCACACCGCGCCTGGTGCTGTACGTCAACTATGGCGAGGATTTTGCGGGCCGCCTGGATGCCCTGGCTGCCGGCGCCAAGAACGGTTATGGCCTGCTGGGCGTCAACAACAGCGGCTGCAACGTCGAATCCGCGCTGCCCACCTCCGGCAATCTTCCTTCCGGTTCGCCCGCCAATTGCACCGGCAACAACAAGTTCGTGCAGGAGACCACGGCTGGTTTCTGGTACGACTTCTACAAGGGACCCGCCGGCCGCGTCCGCTACGGTGCGCAGTATGCCAACGTGAACCGCGCCATCTGGGGCGGCACCACAACTCCGCAGGCTGTGGCCACCGAGAATCAGTTCTACACCTCCTTCCGCTACTATCTCCCTTAACCCGCGAGCCTTCGGGCTCGAGTGTTAGAAGAAAGGCAGCCCGCAACAAGGGCTGCCTTTCTTGTTTTGCGCGGCACCGAGCGAGGCGACGGCCCCGGTGTAGCATAAGCGAGGAGTCGCCGGCTTGAGTCCTTCTGCAACCGGCGCGCGGATGGGCCTTTCAATGGGAAAGCTGGAAAAACAGTGGGAAATGGTGGCCGCGCTCCTGCGCCATCAGACCACCCTTTCGTTGGCCACAACCGGGCCCGACGGTGAGGCCTGCGTTGCACCGCTTTTCTACATTGCGGACGAAGAGCTTTCTCTTTACTGGCTCTCTGCAAAGAGCAGCGCCCACAGCATCAACCTGACGAGAACTCCGCATGCGGCAGTGGCCGTCTATCGCGATACCGCCGACTGGAAGAAGATTTGCGGCGTGCAGATGCAGGGAACAACCAGCACGATTGCGGATCCGGAGCGACGGCGCGCGCTGGTTGCGGCCTACTGCGAGAAGTTCAAGCTAGGAAGCATCTTTCGAGTCGCCATCCGGCGCAGCGTGCTCTATGCCTTTCAGCCGGAGGTTCTGCGCTACATCGACAACGCGAAGCGTTTTGGCTACAAGTTCGAACTCAGGCGCGGCGCGGACGGGTGGATGCGCGGAAGGTAGTTCTTTCAATCGCCCCGAAATCGGAAATCCGATCCGCATAGGGTCTGGGTGAATATGTCGGGAAGGCCATCGACACTCGCGCGGATGCGATTGAGAAGGATCGCGATCGTCTTCGCGCCTATACTGATAAACAAAAAACAAAAACAGGAGAAAGTGCATGGTGAGACCGAGAGAGGTCTGGACGTTCTGGCGGGTCTGTGTCTGCACTCTATTCGTGGCTTTCTGCCCACTTGACCATCAGGCACAACGGCCTGCAGCCGGAAATGTTCAACCAGCACAAGCCCAGCCGGGCAACAATGCCAATGGTAGCTCCGATAACTCAGACCGAAAGCTATCCGGCTTGGCCGTAATCATAGGAACCGGCTCCATCGCGGACGACCGACTGTTCCAAGCGGATGGATATCGCATTCGCGTGCAGTCCGGGACTGCGACTGTCTTCTCAGGCGACTTGAAGAGCTTGGTCGATGTGGTACCCGGCACCTGGATCCATTTTGAGGGAGTACGCGACGACACAGGAATGCTTGTCGCCAGCAAGGCCGAATTCTATCCTCCGGGATCGCACAAATTGCTTACGTCGATGGGGCCAAGAAAGGTGCACGAGGCCTCGGATTATCAGCCTGTCACCAGTGACGGACTTCTTGACGCGGACGGGAAATTTGTAAACCCCCACACCAAGGTCAGGCTAAGCGATGCTGGCCCGTGCGGATGGCACAGAGTTCCCGCAGATCCGCTTCTGCAGGAGCGCGTGGAGAGGATCGGCATGCGGGTCGTGCCTGCATTCCAGAAGCAACTTCCTGTCGACAACCCCTCGCGTATCCCATTCCGGTTCTATGTCATTGCTGACGACAAAATCCGGTCCGTGTTTGCCTGCGATGTGGGACTGGTGCTCGTGCCCAAGAACGTCGTGGAGCGCCTGCAGAACGATGACCAGCTTGCTGCCGTTCTGGCCGATGGAATCGCGTACAACCTGCAGCCGCAGTCCGGGACCTTGATGGCGCTCAACCTGGTGGCTGAAGGATCTGAGATTGCAGCGTTCTATATGGGCGGGTACGTAGCAGGAGGCGTCGCAGCGGAATTTGTGGGCCACGAGTTGGAAGCCAGACTGCTACGAAATTTAGAGCGTATGGCCCTGCAACTGGTCGCCGATGCGGGGTTCGATCCCTGGCAGGCTCCGGAAGCCTGGCGCCTCCTCGCCCCAAAGGACTTGCCGCGAGATCTCCAATCGCTCAAATACACGAATGAAGGCAAATATCAGTTCAGCATTCTCAAACTGCAATACAGGAGGGATAAGCCCGGCTCTTCAACCGCTTTAACTGAGCCCATTTCAGAAACGACGGGGCGATGATCGCCTGCAGCCGCGCAGATCTATGCACGCTCATCCTATAGCCTCGGGCGTGTTTTCGACGAGCTGGTCTCGCAGGACTCGGTCGTCAGGATCGAGTGGTCACCAAGTCGTCAGTTACCTATCTATGAAGGTCTCCGAACGCCTTCAGCGGGGATGATGCTGCGGATTCTCCCGGACTGCTTGGGCTTAGGGATTACCTTAATTTCGAAGACCGCGGGCCACTGTTTTCCCGTGACAAATATTCGGTTGTGCAATGCATCGTACGCGATGCCATTGAGCACAGATGTTCTCCTGTCGGTGAAGAGTACAGCGTGGACCGGGAGGTCGGCGTTACAAAGGCCTGTTTGGGGCTACTGCTGGCGGGGTTCGCCGGTGGGAAGGAAGGCGACTCCGGCCAGTTCGTCGCCCGAAGCGAGGACGCTGCGCAGGCGCTCGGAGTTGGGTCCGCTGCGGGCGGCGGCGGTTTGAAGCAGGCGTAGCGCTTCTACCGGAGGAGTGCCGGCGG